>Ga0206928_1208_pt1 | contig 12848 bp, 5 predicted proteins | sample Alteio_BWOrgHeat_21_FD_152941 | JGI IMG/M metagenome (GOLD analysis project Ga0206928, IMG submission 152941) | Enriched cells from forest soil in Barre Woods Harvard Forest LTER site, Petersham, Massachusetts, United States -... | ecosystem: Environmental > Terrestrial > Soil > Temperate forest > O... | reverse complement strand
TGCTTTTCCATTCGACTCGGAAACCGACTGAACCCATTGTCCCGACAACGTAAAGATTTTCAAGGTGGCGCCTGCGGCAAGCCCGTCCCAGGTTAAATCATGGCCGGCATGCTGATCCACACGCCAGGGGTTGGGATAAACAAGAACATTCGTGGTCACACTAGGGACTAAGGTCACCACCGTCTGCGCCGAAGCGGACGTTCGTCCCGCCAAATTCGTCGCCATAACCTGTAATTGATAGCGCCCAGGCGACAACCCCAGCGTTTGAAGCGGCAAAGAGGATTGGCGCGTGGTCAGCGTAAAGACCGGCGCATGGCTACTGAGGTTAGGCGCCAGCATTTGCGCGGCATGGGCGCCATCCGTCGGTTGTTCGGAAGCGGGGGATAGCGTCCAGGTATAGTTCGTGGAGTAGCCTTGATCCACAACCGAAACGGCACCGTTCATGGGGATAAACTCCGGCAACGCGGACAATTCGGGCGTGCGTGGAAGCGGAACGATCTGGATTCGGAACGGATCGCTTTGGCCGGCGACGACCAGCTGTCCATCGGCACCCCCGATATAGGCGACACCTGTAATCGCATGAGTCCCGATGTCTTGATCCTTTAGGAGTCGCGGACCAATCAAACTTCCCGACAACGAGGTGTCGCACGTAAACCCTTGGCCCTGACACACATTTTGATCGTCCAAGCGAATGACCAAACCGGTCTTTAAAAGCAATTCCGTGGAAGGAGAATCCGACACGCCATTAAATTGGAGAGTATCTCCCACCGTAAACGCTTGGTCCGTCGTGGGCGTGCTGATGTGGACGGAGAGGAAGGGCGTCCGCCCACACTGATGGGATTCGTTGCAGTACTGACCCGCACCGCATTCGCTCGACTGTCCACACGAACTGACCGACGGCGTGGGGAATTGATACAGCTCAATTTGATAGGAGCCGGAGCGATCATCCATCCAAATGAGATTGTTTTGGGATAAGTGAATGGAATCCTGATTCGAGATGGGCGCCGTGATGGGACGGCTTTCGCCCGTCACCAAATCATAGGCATAGATACGCGGGATCACCTGACGGTCGAGCCAGACAAGGCGCGTCCCATCCATATCAAATTCGCTCGGCATGGCGATGGGCAGCTTTTGGACACGCTGGGTCAGTAGGTCGTACATCCAGAGGCTTGGATTGCTCGAGCCCGCTTGCCACACCACGTAGTCGCCCCGGATCAACAAATCCACGATACCGGTTCCTTGCGTTAAAAGGTGGGTCTGATGTGTCGTCACATCGTGCATGTATAGGGTTTGTTGCGAGGCGGCATCCTCTACGAGAAAAGCGATACGGTGGCCATCAAAGCTAATCTTTTTGATGGGCGTGGACGTCGGGAACGGCACCGTTACGGTGGTATTGGACCCAAAGTCGTAGAGATAGGGCACATTTTTGTTCTCATATTGCAGATACACCATCTGGTTTCCGCTGATTTTAAGATCCGTCACATTTTGCGCGTTCCCCATCAGCAACCGATCCGTATTGGAAGCGAAATCATGAAGCGACATGCTGGCCTGAGCACCCAGGATGTTGACGTAAACCATCTTTTCATCGCGCAGATCGAACACGAATGACTGCGTAGAAAGCGTCACGCTCAAAGGGAGCTCTTGGCCCTGTCCCACACTCAACGTAAACATTTGAGGCACGCCGGCCTGGCGCTGGTCCACCCAGGCGACACGATTCCCGGAAATCCGAATATTTCCAACATCCACGGGCGAATCCGTTAAAACCGTTATGGGATTTTCAAGAATGATCGCCACTTGCGTCTCCGTATAAGCGCCCGAGTGCGCATAAACGCGCAACCGCAAGAAATAACGTCCTAAATCCAACCCCGCATAGTTCCAAGTCGCCAAAGATCCGTTCTCAACCGTAGCCGACACCGGGCCTGCGATCGGGTTCCAGACTAGTAGAGGCGGCTGGCCTTGCGGAACAAACGAGAAAGGAATGACCGGCTGAGCGGCATAATCCAATTGGTAGTAGGCAAAATCGTTTCCATGGGCCGTTCCCGTAATGGTCAGCGTTCTTAATAAAGGATCAACCGTCGCCTCAGGCGTGGGAGAAAGAATAGCTCCCGTGGGCGGGGCCACTTGGAGCAATGCTTTATAAGCATTCACGCGTCCAACCGAAGAACCCAGCCCCACCGCGCCAATTTTGTCAGCAGAACTAGCCAAAATCGATCGGACTTGATCGGGGGAAAGCCCTGGGTTGCGCGCCAACAAAAGCGCGGCGGTGCCGGAAACATGCGGAGCGGCCATGCTGGTTCCCCGCATGCGCGCGTAGTGATCTTGGACCACCGTAACCCCGGCCATGTCCACAATCGTGCCGTGCGCAAGATCCACGCACAGCTGTGACGCATAAAGATCGGTCGACCCCGCCCGTAGAGACAAAATATTGGCCACCGTAGGGTCTCCACAGAGATCCCCGCTGTCGCCACCAGGCGCCGCGACGTCGACCGTTTCACCGTAATTGGAGTAATCGCTTTTTTGATCCTTGTGATCGACTGACGCCACCACAATCGGCTTGGCATCTCGCATATTAGGCGGGCTTGTTTTGTCGGTAGAAATATTCGAGTTACCCGCGGCAAATACCACGACAGATCCCAAGCCATACGCCGTTCGAATCGCATCCTCTGCGATTTGGTTTTTTGAACAAATGGAGGCGCATCCCCAGCTGTTGTTGATCACTTGGGCGCCATGCTGAGCCGCGAAAATGATGCCGGCGGCCAAATCGGAGGCGTAGCCGCTGCCGGTCTTGTTCAGCGCTTTGACCGGCATGATGTGGGCTTTGGGCGCTACACCGATGATGCCCAAGCTGTTATTGCCAATCGCCGCAATCGTTCCCGCGACGTGTGTGCCGTGGCCGTTCTCATCCATGGGATCATCGCCACGATCTTTCGGCACACTGCACACCCCCCCTTCAACATCCGCACAAGTGGTCAAATCGGAACCTGGAAGACGAACGATGTTGGCGGCGATATCCGGATGGGTGTAATCCACGCCGGAATCGACCACAGCCACCGTGATGCCTTCACCCTGCGTGATATCCCAAGCTTTTTCCATGTCCATCTCTTTTAAATCCCACATATCGGCATAGGATTGTCCCCATGTGCCGGAAGAACTGTAAAAAGGATCATTGGGGACAAAACTCGCCTTCATGATGTAGTCGGGTTGCGCATATTCCACATTGGGGTCGGTGGCATACGCATTGGCCGCTTGCGCAACGTCTGTCATCGATGTCATCTGCAACACGTACACGTTTTCGATTCCCGTCCGCGACGAGGACGTCATCACAGTCCGCGCCGATCGAACGCCATAAAGGCTATCCATGGCATCAATCGAGGCAAAGCGACTTCGAACGGTTTTCGACCCACCTTGTGCCTGCCACGGGGAGGCATCACGCACGGCCTGGTCTTTGAATTTCACGATAAGACGGTCGGATACAACGGTAAATGTGGAAGTCGAGGGTTGGCCCGCCGAAGGTTGGTCTGGCGGGTTTTGAATTTGAACGGTGATCGATGGCGCCGTGGCGCTGTTTGAAACGTTACCCATCTGCTGACAAGCGATCACGCCGACTTGACTGTAACCGGGAGTAACGGAAATCGTGGTGGAGTGGGACGTCGTCCCCGCACCGTTTTGCGGTCCTACGCCGTTGTAATAGCACTGCGCGGCGAGATTCGTGCTCCATCCCACATGAACAACCGTCGTCGTCGAAGCTGCGGGCATGGCGATGGGAAGCCCATCCTGGTTGCTGAAATGGATTCCACTCACCGCCAACGGCGGATAGTTTTGAACTTGGATTTGAACATTCGGGAGCGTAGCGCTATTACCGACATTCCCAACCTGCTGACAAGTGATCAGACCGGATTGGGTGAAGCCGGGTGTCACAGAAATTGTTGCGTAGTGGGATATTGTTCCGGCGCCATTTTGCGGACCGACGCCGTTGTAATAACACAAGGCAGGCATATTGGTGGCCCAAGCCACATTAATGGCGGTGGTCGTCGCAGGCGCCGGCATCGTGATTGCCTGAGCCAATTGATTCGTGAAATAGACGTTCTGAATGGTGATGGGCGGCGTCATTTGGACTTGAACATGGACATTGGGATAGGACGCCGCATTCGAGGTATTTCCCGTTTGCTGACAGGTGATGGCTAAAGTCTGATCGTACCCCGGCGTGACGGAAATTGTGGCGTAATGGGAGGTGGTCCCCGCTCCATTTTGAGGACCCACGCCTCCTAAATAGCAAGACGCCGGCAAATTTGTCGTCCATCCCACATTCACCGTCGTCGTAGTGGAAGACGCCGGCATACTGATCGGTTGGGCTAACTGGTTGGTGAAATAGACGCCACTGACGAAAAGGGGCGTGGGATTTTGGACTTGAAGCCGGACATTGGCATACGTCGCTGTATTCCAGGGGCTCACCGTTTGCGTGCATTCGATATCAAACGTCTGGTCGTATCCTGCCGAAACTGAAATCGTGGCGAAGTGCGATGTCGTTCCCGCGCCGTTTTGAGGTCCCACGCCGCCAAAATTGCAGTTCGCCGGCAAGTTCGTTTTCCAACCGACGTTTAACGTGGTCGTGTTCGTGGGTGCCGGCATGGTAACGGCCTGCGCTTGCTGATTGGTGAAAACGATGTTGCCAATAGATAAAGGAAGCGCCGCATAGGTGTAACAACGCAACCCGGCGTAATTCGCATTTTGGTCCCACGCGTTAAGGCAGCCTTGCTGTCCGTTGTTGGCAAGGGTGACGGTGTAAGGCGCCGTACTGGTTATCGCCGATGCGGGGAAGATCGGGCAGTTGGTGATGGGCCCTGTGCAAACGAATGTCGCCGCTGTGGAGTCGCCTGTGGGCGTAATCGTTACACGAACAGGCGCGGTAGAAACCACCGTCCCAATAGGCACCGTAGGTGAAAAGACCAGCGTTGCCGAAGCCGTGACAGGACCAAAGAGCAGCGCGATTCCCCCTAAGATCCAATGCCGCCGGATCATGAGCGACTCCCATCATTATTAGGAAGCGAAATCAGATTTCTTCGCTCTTCGCGTTCGCCGCCAAAGCGCAGCACCAACGAAAAATACTGGGTGGTTCCTAAATCGCCATAAGGAAGCCAGGCATAAGAAAATTCATGGCCCCACAAATGAAGCCCCATACCGGTTGAAAAACCGGCCAATACGTCGAGTTCTTTTCGGGTATCCGTTCGGTAGCCAGCCCGCAACGACAGCAAGTCCATCGGACGCCATTCCAATCCCGCATGGCCGCTCCAAAGACCCGACCGTAGATATTGCGTTTCAACCGTCGCCGCATAATATTTCTCGGGTTGATAAGCCGCGCCCACTTTAAAGGTGAGCGGCAAATTCCCATCGTTTTCAATAAAACGAAGGTGCGTTCCAGCATTGGATAGAACACTGGCCAATGAAAACGCTTTGGAGACTTTCCAAAATGCGCCCACATCCGACGCAAAAGCATTCGCATGAACATCGGCCAGGGCGGCTTCTAAAAATTTGGCGGATACCCCCAATGACAACCGATCGGACACCCGCTGTCCAAACGAAAGCGCATAAGCGGCGTAATGCGATGAAAACTGCCCCAAGATCTGGCCCTGCAGATCGGTCCGCACCATGTCGCCCGATCCCAAATACTGAACCGATGCGCCCCAAGCGCTCTTTTCGCCGACCGGGCGAACGAAAGCCAGATACTCATAATGAATGGATTCCAAATAAGAGAGGTGCTGCGCAGCCACTTGTGTTTGTGTCAGAAAACCGAGACCGCCGGGGTTGGAAACGGTGGCGTAAGCATCCGTGGCTAAGGCACTGTAAGCGTTGCCCATCGCCGCGGGTCGCGCGCCAACCGGAATGTTTAGAAAGGAAGCTTCGTCAGTTCCGGCGGACGCCAAAGCGAGGCGAACCGGAAATACGGTGGCGAGAACCAACAAGGGCCACTTCACGGACATGCCAGGAGGATAGAGTTCGTGTGTTACCAGCGCGTTAAGTCTCGGACCTATTCATGCCTAGGTCTTTTTGCCAGAATCTTCAGTAGTTCGACCCATCGCACTCGCGCCCCGTCGGCGTTAAATCCTTCCGCTCGAATAGCGTTCGGATGACGCTTAGACCCATAGAACATCCGGCCCAAAGACCTGTTTACGCACGCTTCAACATATTTAATAGTGATGTCGTTCCTAGAATTTTGCTTAGGGGGTCTTATGAATCGTTTTGTTGGAATTCTTGCTGTGGCTTGCACCGCGATCTTTCCGCATTTTGCTTTTGCCGATGACACCGCCACGTTCTTCACCTATTGCCAATCCAAGCAAATCACCGGGAAGGCGTCTTATCAAGCTTGGGCCGTAAAAAATTCTGCCGGCCTAAGCGTCTCGGGGGTTTGTGCTTATATAGGAACGGATGACGTGATGCACCTCGAACAGTATGGCGACCCTTACGTCGATTTAATGCAGTTGTGCACCAATCTGATCGTCGACAAGAGCTTGCCGGGACATCAAATTAATTACAAAGCCGACGCCTGCAAGACGGCTTTTACGGAAAACAACCACGTCGTGTCGGCTGGCACCGTGAGCCGGGCCACATCCGGGCCGAAATGTGGGGACGGCGTCTGTCAGGTCGCTCCGGATAATTTAACGGATGGCGAAAATTGTTTTAACTGCCCGCAAGATTGCGCTGGCAATCAGGAATGTCCCGCCGGCCAAACGTACGGCATCACCGCCAGCATCTGTTTCCCCGGCTATACGATGTGCGGCTCCACGAACCACGATAGCTGCGGCAAAATCATTCCGGCCACGAGCTGCTGCTGCAAAGGTAAGGATTGCTGCCCTCCGGGTTCTACGGGAGATACGCCCATTACGCCGACGGGCATCCACACCGAGACGCTCCGTGTGACGGGCACCCGCCAACCTTATTCATACCGAGCGTTGAGGAATACGAAAGTGACCAACCCGACGGGAACCACCCAACATGAGATTTTGAAAGAGGGCACGGCTTCTCACGAGGTCACCGTTAGCCAGTAAATATGAAGAACCCGCGTTGCCTCTGGTTAGGCATCGTCGCATTGACGCTAAACCCGATCGTAGGCCTGGCCGCGCCCGCGATACCTCAGAATGACGTGCAAGCCAAACTGGATGAAGCTCTCAAACGAGCCCATGTTCCATCCGGTAACATGGCGTCCGTCCGAGCTGCAGCCAGTGTCACCTCGTTTGTAAATGGAGCGTCGTTTACGCCTCAAATATCCCCTGGCGCATGGGCGACTTTGTTTACTTCGGCAGATAATTCTCTAGTTGCCACCATCGCGGACGCGGTGCCGTTTCCCGCGGTCTTGGCTACGCGCTCGATCGAAATTAACGGATCTAAACTTCCACTGCTCTATGCGGGACCAGGCCAGGTCAATGCGCAAATCCCCTACGAATTGCCTCCGGGGAATTACACCGCCATCTTCCGCAGCAACAATGCGAGTGCGGAATCTTTCCCGATCCAGATTCTTAAAGCCGCTCCAGGTTTTTTTCTCTGGGGAGACAACATGGCGATTGCGCAAACAACGAACGGTGCTTTAATCACACAGACCAACCCCGCGCACCGAGGAGACTTTATCGTGGCGTATCTAACGGGAGGTGGAGCGCTCGACAACGCCGCGTCAACCGGCAAGGGCGCGACCTATCCCCCTCTGTACCAAACGGCCGTTCCTTACAGCGCCACGATTGCTGGTCAAAATGCGACGGTGGCTTTTTTAGGCTTGACCCCGGGTTTTGCCGGGTTGTGGCAGGCGAATATTTCAGTCCCCAACAGCATCCCCACGGGATTGCAACCGCTTGAGATCACCGTCGATGGCATTACCAGCAAAACCGCCTACCTATTCATTCAGTAAACAGTCGGAACTTCCTTAACGGATAATGGCCAGTTTTCCTCTTAGGCGGCTGTCGCCATCGCTGGTGATGACATAGAGGTAAATGCCCGAGGCCACAGGTTCGCCGGATGTATTTTTTCCGTTCCAATCGATGCGTCCCGTAGGCGACGAGAGTTCACGAACCAAATAGCCGGAGAGCGTAAAAACTTTAAGCGTGGCGTATCCCGTCAATCCATCAAACACGATATTGTCTGCGGCATTTCGATCAGATCGCCAAGGATTCGGATAAACACGAACGTTATTGAGGGATGCGGCCACCAACGTCACATCGGCGCTTACGGGCGCAGAGACGGCACCGCCCATATCGACGGCACGCACGATGATGCGGTAATCCCCCGGCGCCAAGTGCAGGCTGTCTAAATAAAGCTGTTGTCCCAAAGTCACCGTATGGTAGTCCTGCAAAGATGCTTGGGCTTGATAGGCAGATGCGTGAAAGGTTTGGGCATCCGCCGCATTCCCTGTCAACGGTAAAACCTCCCACTGTAATTCCTGAATGGGAACGCTAGTCCGCGCCTGAACAACTGAAGAAACGGAGAGAAACCGCGGAATATTGAGCGACACGATAGCCGCGGCATTGGCGGAGGCTTGAACCGTGAGCTGAATCGGCGTTCCACTATCGATAAAGGACTGGCCTGATACATCGAGCAGTTGCGCTTGAATCGCATAAGTACCAGCGACCGTCTGAGGCCATGAAAACCAGCAGCCCGAGGCGAGATCGCCGACACAATAGGGCAATCCATTCACCGTCACTCGCACCTGCGTTGCACGACCGGACGGATCCACTAAGGCCGTTCGAATGCTGAATGGCGTTCCAGCCTGAATGACGGTATCTATGGCGGGCGATCGCAATCCAATAAATGTACTGGGAACGCGTGTCGTTGTAACAGTCACCGTCTGCGTCGCTGTGACCCCGCTGGCGCTATAGGCTTTCGCCATTAAAGTATGAGGGCCGGCAGCGTCATGGCTCCAGTCCAGCGGGAATATATAAGGGCTCTGACTGACACCCACTAGGACTCCATCCTTATAGAGTTCAACTTTAGAAATGCCCTGCCGGTCTAATGCCTCAATGGAAACCTTGGTTTCCGTCGTCGTTGAGGAATAAACGCTCCCATCTACAAGAGAACTAAATAAGACGGCCGGCGTCGCCGGGCCTGGCACCAAGATCCGGACCTGCATGGTGGTTGGATTTAAACTGAGCGTTGTAATGGAAAACCGTTTGGCATAGTCCGTGTACGTATTGCCGGGCCGCAATGTGGGGTCGGAAGCGACTTGGATGGTCCCTTGCGTTCCCCATGTGGAGGGCGACATGTTCAATAGATTGGATCCCGTAAACGGGAAAGAATCATTGAGGCCCAAGCGAATTAAGGCGCCTTCATATCCTAGAGGCCACAGAAAACTATCGTCGTAGCTTATCCGTTGGCGGTATTCGACATAGAAAGATTCCGTATCGACATTGATCTTAAGAGCACGGGGATTTGCATCCTGACGGGGCAAAGGGGAAAGGGTATAGAAGCCCGTTTGAGCGACCGTGGGCGCCAACCAACCCAATTGTTCTTTGAGCGAACTGTTGTAGTAAACGGGCTTGGGTTGCGGCCCCGCCATTCCGTCATACATATCCGAATACTCAATGGACGTGCAGCCGCTAGCCGCGTAGATTGTTCCGGGACCACAATCGAGTGCATTCGCATGATGGAGGCCCATGTTATGTCCCAGCTCATGCGCTAAGTCGGTGACAAGCACAGACTGAGGCACGACAGAAGCATCAAAGGTCAACATCACATGTCCCGGAGTGACCAACTCCGCTAAGCCTCCCTGGGAACACGGATAGGTCGTTGGAGCGACCGCCACCAGACTGTCATACGACGAGACATCACCCCCCGCATTGGTGATGGCTTGCGCCGCGCCATTTGTAATCGCAGTAAAATCACTGCATGGCGAATTAATGGGAAGCGTGACATATCCATATACATCGCCCTTGACGCCATAAGCACCGTAGGAATTTTCTTGAAAATAACCATTTAATGTCTGAATTGCCGCGACCGCGGCAGCCGTGTCACTCTGTTGACGTTTATCGTCTAAAAAATTGACCAACACAATCGCGATACGGCGAACACCTACAGCCGGCTGTCTCACAGCAGAAGCTTGCCTTGTGATCAAGACGTCCGCCTTGCGGCTACCCAGAAATGTCTCATCGACCAGAATGCTGTTTTGTTGGCGAACGCCTTTGACGCGAATAGAAGATCCATCGGGAATGGCGGCGAATGTCGCCTGATCCGATGACACCAAATCAATAAACCCCGAAGTCGTTTTCAGGGTATATCGAATTCGGCTGACACCCGCATTGAAATCATCCTCCACCAACGGCGTCAGTGTGCCCGAAAATGTTTGGGACCCCGAAGAGGCATTCGGAGCCGGCACCCACACAGATACCATCGTTGATAAAGCGGATTCGTTCGGCGGCACTGTCGCATCAACAGCGGAGACGTTATAGGTATAGGTAGATCCCAAGACCACCGTCGTGTCGGCATAAGACAGTCCAGCGCTGACTGTCAGAAACTGACGATTACGGAAAATGCGGTACCCGGCGATGCCAGAGCCGCTATCAGAGGACGCGCTCCATACGAGATTCACCTGGCTTCCCAAAACCGTAGCCTGCAGGGCACTTGGGATGCTGGGAGCGGTATTGTCCGTTCTGAAATTCCAAACACTGAATCCTTGATTAGTCGGTTGAGCCACCGATTGAATGCACAAGTGCAAAAACCAGTTTCCCTGCGGCAGCGTATTGGCGCTCATGGTGTAGGCGGGATTAAATCCATAACGGCATCCGGTCTGCCCTGAGACACTGCAGAGCGGCGCCATACAGGCGCGGTTATCGTTTACTGGATTGGAATCCCATAATCCATAAGAAGGAAATTGCGATAGCGGCGCATTGGGCGGCATTGTCGCGAACGAATACGTCGCCGCATTGAGGATCCCGTTTTGCCAAACACCCGGTGAAGGCGGATTGGTTATAGAAACCGCTACTTTTGTCATAGCGGTCACGACGCCGGAACGAGCCGATTCATTGGATGGCATCGCCGCGTCATAAGCGGAAATCTCGTAGCCGTAAGTCTTGCCCGCTTCGAGGCCACTGTCGGTATAAGTCGGGCTTTGAACGGTCGCGATGAGCTGATCGTCACGAAAAACCTTATACCCCGCTACACCCGCTTCGGCATCGGACGACGCAGCCCATGACAAGCGGATTTGCGTGATGTCCGTCAACACGACTGAAACGGCGCCTGGAATGGACGGCGCCGTATTGTCCGTTTTGAAATGGTAAGTGTTAGACGATTGATCGAGAAGATCTTGAGCGGACTGGACGCACAAATGCAGATACCAGTCCCCCTCAGGAAGATCTTTCGACGGCATGAGGCCTCTGGGATCAAATCCATAACGACAGCTGGTTTGTCCTGCCACAGTGCAATCAGGCATTGAGCAGGCACGGAAGTCCGGGGTTGGCGTTTTATCCCAAAGTCCAAAGGCGTAGGTGTTGCCTGGCACCCAAGGTGAAGGCTGTGTCAAAAATGCGTAGCTAGCTCCATCTCCTTGACCGTTCAGCCATACCCCCGCTTGTGGCGGATTGGAGATCGACACCGCCAGGTCCTGACATTGACCGGCTCTAGAGCAAACCATCAACAATCCCAAAAGAAATATCCGGGCTCTCATTGGGAGGCCACCCATGTTTTCTCGCCTGCTTGAAGAAGGCTCATCAACTGCTTTTCATCCATCACTTCACTGACTTCACCTTCTTCACGAATGGCCGCGGCCAGCGGCGTGACATGGGGTCGGATACGGATTAAATTTCGTTTGCCTTCGCCGGGAGAATCAAACCGTGCCAGAAAAGAAAAATAATGGATGGAGCCCAAATCCCCATATGGCGCCCACGCATAAGCCAGCTCTTGACCCCACACATCCAGGCCAAGGCCTGCGGTGATACCGGCCTGAGCCCCTAAGCCGCGCGTCGTATCGGACCGGTAACCGGCTCGAAGGGCCATCGCGCTAAGAGGACGCCATTCCACGCCACCGTGCCCGCTCCAGAGGCCCGTGCGTCGACCTACCACCTCGGTCGTTAACAAAACGCTGGGCATCACCCGCCAAGCCGCCCCCAAATGTCCTGCAAGAGGCAACGGATCATGCGAGGAAAGAAATTTAAGCATCCCTCCCAAATTGGCAACGGTGGCGGCCAACGATAAATGGCTGGAAGGACGATACAACGCTCCGATCGTCGATGCGGCAGTTCCCGCTCCAACGTCGCTAATCCGCGCATCGATATAACGACCTGAAGCGCCTACCGCCCACTCGGATCCAATTGCCTGACCATAAGAAACCCCATAGGCCCATATCGTTCGATTCAATTTTGATTGAAAAAAAGCATTGAAAATAAAGGGATTGTAAGGGTATCTTAACGACATGAAAAAACCCGCATGGAATGTCCTAGGAGTCGGTGTATTGGGTGTGGGCATAGGTCTTTTTGCCGGCTGTTCACATGATGCCAAGAGCGGTTCATCGGATGATCCCCTTGTTGCGCATACGGGAGACGTTACAGTCACGGCTTCCGAGTTTGCGCAGATGGTGGCCGCACGCCGTCCCACTCTACCTAAAGTCACGCCTTCCGTTAGACAAAACCTCCTTGAACAATTGGTTTATCGCAAGGTCATCATTCAGATGGCCAAAGACGCTCATCTTCAACTCTCGCCCGAACAACAATCCTTCATGGAAAATATGGAGTTTGGATTTTATCAACAGAAATTGGCTAGCCAAATTACGCCAAGCGAACAAGAGCTGCGTCAGTATTACACGCTCCATATAAAGGAGTGGCAGCCTACAGATCTTTACTTTAGTCATCTACCGGGGAAATCGGCTGCCGAAGCCAAGG
>Ga0206928_1205_pt1 | contig 12943 bp, 10 predicted proteins | sample Alteio_BWOrgHeat_21_FD_152941 | JGI IMG/M metagenome (GOLD analysis project Ga0206928, IMG submission 152941) | Enriched cells from forest soil in Barre Woods Harvard Forest LTER site, Petersham, Massachusetts, United States -... | ecosystem: Environmental > Terrestrial > Soil > Temperate forest >... | reverse complement strand
TGATCCACTAATCTTTTCTTGCAGCCGCGTAATTGCCTTCCTGTAGGAGAGATCAGCTTCAAACATCTCTGCCTCAGCTTTGGTGCTGGACAACCTAGGGTTGTACTGGGTCTCATCATTCATTTTGGCGTTACGTAGTTGACTGGCTGCAACCATCCGATGCCGCAGCGCACTCATCTGGCGTGCCCGTTCCAATTCCAGGTAGCTGCTTTTCACTCCGGCTGACACTTTTGCTCTTGTCAGTTGCACGCCGAGCTCAGCCATCTCAACCTGGGCCTTCCGTTCTTTGATCGTGTGCTCGCGCTTTCCAAAATCAAACAGCGTGTAAGAACCTATCAGTCCTACGAAAGAAAAATCCCGCGGCAAAAGAGGAATCGCGTTGCTGTTGTAGGCATATCCGCCCATGACAACTGCATCGGGAATGTAATCCAGCTTTGCCAGGCTTGAAGCAGCACGGGCCTTAGCCAGGTTCTGTTCGGCTGTAACCACCTCAACATTTGCAACCATGGCTTTGTCTGTGGCTTCCTGCAGAGAAATATCCGCCAATGGCGGCTCGGGAGGCACGAGCTCTAGTTCTGTGTCGGGCGGCCAACCCAGCAATTGATTGAGTGATGAGGTCAGCTCCTGCACTTTGATATCGGCTTCAGCCACTGCATTAGCGGCGTCCTCAAGTTCATCTTCTTTATCACCAGATCTGACTGGCGGCGATGCATTGCTCGCCACCAGCCCGCGGGCTTCAAGATTGCCCTCGTTGTCTTTTGCGATGGTCAACTCGCGTTGGGCCACCAGCAGTTTGTAATAGTTCTCTTCAATAGCGCTTGCTGTCTGCGGCGGCAGGCCGGCTTTGGCACGGGCTTCGGCGATTCGTTCGTCCGCGCGGGCAAGGTTCACTACCTGATGCAGCTTGAATAAAGGTGTGAGTGGTTGGGCAGCTGTTGCTGCAACCAGCGTCTGGTCTTTGCCGGCCAGGGGCAATGAGAGTATCGATGTGCCTCCGACAATCGGACGCTGCACTGTAATGAGTTGTCCCATGAATTTGTTGAAGTGGAAGTTCGTCAGGGTCGATCCGATTTTCGGGAAATAATCAGACTCTGCTCCCAGCCGATGCTGTTTGGCTGCTTCTATCTGAAGCTGGCCGAGTTTCATCATCGGATCCGCGGAAGAAGCGGCTTGCTGCTCTGCTTCTTCCAGCGTAATCCGGCGAGGCCCGGGTTGCGCTTCATCATTTCTACTTCCGGAACTTGTTGCGGCAGAATCACGCCTTGGAGGTTTCGTTTCCGTGACCGTTTGCTGAGGGCTGGTATTTTTTATCTCAGAGCGGGGGAGCGGGCGTGTGAGCCATGAACCAGGAGACGCGATTGGCAGTTGCGTGTTGTATGGCTTCTCCGGCGAGGGCTCTTGCCCATAAAGAAGAATCGAAATAAGGAAACAGCTAAGGGCGAACAGTCTTTTCATGAGAGTTCCTTACGCAAGTGCCGGGAGCGCCATCGTGATCTTGTTGAATTGCGCAATAGCAAGAGCCGCAGCACAAAATGAACATGCACTGCGGCTAATCAAGTTGTTACGTCATGCGGCTTTCTTTGTGCCGGTACCGGAAGGCCCGCCAGTCGCAACCGCAGCCATCTTCTCCAGCGCCTGGTCAATGGTGAACGTGGCAGATTTCTGGCGCGGTGGAAATTCCTTAAACGTCTGCAGAAACTGCGTCACGATTGCCGTCGCTGCTAGAGCGATGTAATCATGGTCGATGAACCAGTCATAGTATGTGTTGGAGGTAGTATCCGCGCGTTCGAACGGATCAGTCCGCAGATTGAAAAGTTTGGGAAGTCGCAGTGTAGTGAACGGCTCGGCCCAGAGTTCCAGCGTGCCCTTGGCCCGCTGCTCCTGGAATACGACCTTCCAGTTGTCAAAGCGTAAAGCCATCAGGTCACCATCGTCGCTGAAGTAGATGAGACCCTGGCGGGGGCTCTTCTTTTCCTGGCCTGTCAGGTAAGGCAGAAGGTTATAACCATCAATATGTACCTTGTAGGTGGTGTCACCGGTCTTGTGGCCTCTCTTGAGTTTCTCCACAATATCCGGTTCACCGGCCATAGCCAGAAATGTGGGGAGCCAATCATGGTGTTGGACAATCTCATTTGACACCGTGCCTGCCGGAATCTTGCTTGGCCAGCGGACCAGTTCAGGGATCCGAAAAGCGCCTTCCCAGTTGGTGTTCTTCTCACTTCGGAACGGAGTCATGGCGCCATCCGGCCATGTATTCATATGCGGGCCATTATCTGTGCTGTAAATGACCAGAGTGTTTTCCGCAATGCCTAGTTCATCCAGCAAGTCCAGCAGTTCACCCACGTTCTTATCGTGGTCGATCATCGTGTCATGGTAGGGCGACTGCCACCGGCCTGCCTGTCCAAGGCTCGTGGGCTTGGTATGTGTTCTCACGTGCATGTGAGTGAAGTTTACCCAGCAGAAAAATGGCGTCTCCGCTTTGGCCTGCTTGGTGATCCACTTTCTGGCGGCTGCTGAAAACTCGTCATCGCAGGTCTCCATCCGTTTTTTTGTAAGAGCGCCTGTGTCCTCAATCTTCTGCTTGCCTACGCGACCCCAGCGCGGCTCTACAGTCGGATCGTCTTTGTCTGTCTCAAAGCAATGCAGTAAGCCGCGAGGCGCAAACTTCTCGTTGAACTGTGGAAAATCTTTTTTGGAAGGCCAGTCAGGCAGCTCCGGTTCTTCTTCAGCGTTAAGGTGATACAAATTGCCAAAGAATTCATCGAATCCGTGAGCCGTCGGTAAGTACTCATTGAGGTCGCCCAGGTGGTTCTTGCCGAATTGGGCTGTGGAATAGCCCAAGGGTTTCAGCAGCTCTGCAATGGTCGGGTCCTCCGCCTGTAATCCTACCGGGGAGCCGGGGACGCCAACCTTGGTAAGACCAGTGCGATAACCGCTCTGCCCGGTAATGAATGATGCGCGTCCTGCCGTGCAGCTTTGCTCACCATAGGAATCGGTAAATAGCATTCCCTCCCTGGCAAGGCGATCAATGTTCGGCGTGTGGTAGCCCATTACCCCGTGGCTGTAGCAGCTTAGGTTATTGATTCCGATGTCATCTCCCCAAATCACAAGGATGTTGGGTTTGCTGTTTGCTCCAGATGTGCTCTGCTTTGGCATTTTGAAAAGCTCCTTTTTGGTCCTTGTCTTGCTTTTTGTGTTTGGGATTTGTCATTTGCAGCCTTCCCGTCTTCAGCGTGTGCACGCTCGGTTTTTGGGGTTTCCAGCTTCCATTGATAATTTCTCTCCTGCGCCAGTCGAGCCGCAAAAAGAGACTGAAACTGTCTGGTGATGCAGGCGGCCAGTTGGATTGCTTGTCTGGATCAGATGTGCTTTGGTCTTTCTGCTGCTCTGGCATGCTCATCATCGCTTCATAAGTCCAGCATGGGTGAATTCTTTTTGTGCTATCTCAGAATTAGAATGTTTCGCAACAGTGAGAGCAGGCGAGAAACGCTGCAACATCTCAGACTGCTTGCATGGCGATAAAGAAGGAGTTATGCGGTTAACAATGATTCAAGACAGTATGGATTAAGAGGGCTTAGCCATTATCTTGGCCCGCTCATGCGCACGATCATGTTCACCAGCGCCCCTACTCCAATCGTCAGCAAAAGAGCGGCGACGATTAATGTTGCGGAAACCGGAAACTTGGCGGCAGCCAGAATGATTTTTGCATCAACAAGTTCTTGCCGTAGTTCACGCAACCTGCGCATGAACTCAATGTGATTCAGGATACCCATCACAAGCATGCAGATGCCCAGAACAACCAGGGCCACGCCAAAATTGCGCGCAGCCGCAACCGGCAATTGTGTTGCACCTGCGGATTGCCGGAGATAGCGAAAGAACTGAAAGATCGTGAATCCAAAGCCGATCAAAGAGAGAGCGGTGCGGATGATCGACATGAGCGTGCGGTCGGCGCTCATGCGGGTGCGATGGCAGGACATCTCCGTTCGGCGCGAGGACAGCTGCGCCGCCAGGAGGTCCAGATCCATGCCCGTAAATTCTGGTTCGAGCTTTGGTACAGATCGCAGGGTATTCACGGCATCACCTTGTCTGTGTAGTCTCACGCGGCTTTCTGCCGCGGGTTCAGGACCCGGGCCTTGTCATTTTGTCCAAGCCTGCGTTTACACCATAAGTTGTATGGGATGAGCACGACCATTTTCACAAGGAAGTAAAGGAGAATGGCAGCGGCAATAGTCCTCCGCTGATCTGGAAAATTTGCGCCAGCAATCGCAATCGCCAACCCCGGATGCCGTGAAGCCGTGGCCAGAGCCAGAGTCGAGCGCTCAGTAGGATCCGGGCCGCCAAGCCAGTGTCCTATTGCCGCTCCAACCAAAACAAACACCACGATGGATAGGATTGTGCCATTGCCAACCAAATGCAGAATTTCCGGCAGCACCATAACCACCAGCACAACGGCGGCTGCGACTAAAAGTGAGGAGGCAATGCCAGACAGTGGTGCTGCCGCCCTTTGTGCCAGCTTAGGTGTTAGCTTGCGTATGAACATGCCGGTTGCAAGCGGAAGGAGAACAGTTTTCCCCATTACCTTGGCAACAGCCAGCGGCCCTATATGAATGTCTCGCCCGAATATCTTGCCCAGTAATTCGATCGTCAAAGGCACAATCAGAATCGATAGCACTGCTGCTATTGCCAGCAAGCTGCCAACATAATCGAATTTCCCCCCAAGTTTTAATTGCTGCCGTGGCAAGACAGGAGGAACTGGTGAAACCGCGAGAAACACTAGCGCAACTTTCACTTCCGGAGTCAAGTGGAACGCAAATGCCATAGTGAAGGCGAGCAAGGGCATGAAGAAGTTCATGGAAAGCAGTGAGCGAACCAAAAGCCACGGGCGGTGAATGAGTGATGTGACCTGCGCGAGAGATGTTTCCAGACCCAGACTGAAAACTAGAAGAACAATGCTCAGCTGGAGAACGAGTACTGCTATGCGAACAAAAATCATGGTCCAACACCGCGCCGTCTGGTTCGGTCAATTTGCGCGGCCCCTGCTCTTAATGATTGGGGAGAAGGGGGCAGGGGCCGTGTTCCGTCAGCGGCGGAAATCGAACTGCCTATTCCAAAAACCTGACGCTGGTGCAGAATGATTACAACATTGAAGTCTTACACTCAATTTTCAAAGTCCCCATCTTGCGACCTTCCACTAAGGTCTGGTTACGGTTAGGGATCAGGCCGATTGTTGCAAGGCCTTCCGTGGCGCGAATGAACTATTTCCATTCGCGGTGCGTTGTCCCAATTGCGGCTTGCCGTTTGTGGCGGATTGCACTGGCTGCCGGATGGCGTGCACACCTTCTAGACGTTCCATTCTGCGCTCAGCCAGGTTGCGTTCAGGATAAGCAAACACCATAAAAGCGGTGCATTTTTCGTCGCCCATTCTTTTATAAGCATGGCGCAGGTTGGAGTCGAAGTAGATTGAATCGCCGGGACGCAGCACATTCTCATCTGTTCCGACCACGAGCTGGAGCGTGCCGCTCAGGACATGGATGAACTCAAAGCCCTGGTGCATGCTCTGCTTGATGCTGATGTCTGTTTCCGGGAAGAATTCGGCAAGATACGGCTGAAATTTGCGGTCTCCGGACCCCAGATCCAGCCTTGTCAGGCGGTAACAGTCGTTGTTGGCTGGATCGAAGACAGGGGCCTGCTCCCGCTCATCCCGCCGGGTAACCGAGAGGACCCTTTGCCTGACCTCATTTTGGAAGAAGTGATCAAGCGTTACGTCAAACACCATGGCTACCCGAAGCAGGGTAGGAACGGTGGGAACAAGTTTGCTGTTCTCGATTTTCGATAGCAGCGCGGGTGAAAGTCCGGTACGTTCGCCGAGTTGCACGAGCCCCATGCTGCGGCGTAGGCGAAGAGCCCTCATTTTTTGTCCAATGGAATAACGGCCTAGCTCATTACGCAGATGATCAGGAATTGGCATGTCACGTTTCCTTTCAGAATATAGTCAGCAGACAAAGGCACTACTTACTCATCCATTCATTTGCAGCCGGTTCACTACGTGTGGATCGCACCCGGCCATAAAAGAACGCTGTTGGGGTTTCCGAAATGTGAGGGGAAGACAATCCCCAACAGCGCCTGCTTCGCCGCGCATGGATAGCCCACCCACCTATGCCACGACGGAGAGTGAAAGTCTGTATTTCCTGGTTTGGAAGCGATTCCAGGAAAGCTGGGGAACGTATTGGCAACTATTGTCATCATGCTTCCTTACTGTTGCTGTGCTTGCTGCTGCGATTTTTCCGGCCCACTCGGAGCCGCAATTTTCTGTGTGTTCTTGCTTAAAGATTTTGGTTTGCCCGAATTTTGAGACTGCGCGCTCGTTGTGCTTTGGCTTTGCGAACTGTCCCCTGAATGCGATGGGATATTTTGCGGTGAAGTACCTGGTTGAATGCTGGAGCCCGTCATGCTTCTAACATTACGGTTGTGCGTTCCAAAAGCTTGAAATAGTGCAGTTCCTCCACCACCGATTAATGCGCCAGACCATGCTCCGTCCCCGCAGTCACATATAGTCCAGAAAAGACCTGTACCCAGGGCCGTGTTTGTGACGATATGCGCCCAGTCTCTGTGTTCATGCGCCGCACGACGATTCTTGGCTAGATAGACAGCGGACGTAATACTTCCACCGAGTAGGGCTCCTTTCGCGACACTCTTTCCCCCTCCAGGAGCAATAACGCCAATACCTGCACCCAGGACTGTACCGCCAGCTACGGCCCAAAGGTATCTATGAGATTTGGAAACTCCCTTAAGGTCACGAGGAGAGGGGTCACGATCTTCTCCAACCATTGTGGTGCTGACCGTGAAGAGAAAAGCGATGCAGAGAATATAGGTTAAGATCCGGCGACTCATGTTTTCCCCTCCTTTATCCGTTGGAATCGCTTTTGGGTTTATGTGTGCCTCCAGCAGCGAGCCTTTGAGGTTGAGTAAGTTTGAACTGCAAAACCGATTCGGCTGGAATTGTTAAGTCTTTATTCCCGGTGAAGCCTGAGCCAGCTACGCCTGCTCCCGCCCCTGCTCCGGCTGCTGCACCAATTAATGCTTCTTTACCGCCTCCCGCGATCCCACCAATGAGTGCGCCAGCAGCTCCGCCGCCAGCGCCAAATTTTGCCGTGCGGCTTGCTTTGCCTTTGGCCTCTTGAAGAAGGAGTCCTGTACTGTCAGGCGCGCTGTTTGGTGCTGCAACTGTTGCATTCGGAGCGGGTATCGTTGATGGTTCAGCTGTCGCAATACTTGTGGGAGACGCCTGCGGCGTAGTTTCTGCTAACGGCGTGTTGCCAGGAGTGTTTCTGCAGGAACTTGCCGTCAAACTACTAAGGATGCCTGCCCACGCTAGCGAACCGAACTTCACGGTTTTTCTCCAGAGAATGGCAGTAAAGAACGCCATCATCACTAGGGAGCTTACGTCCGAGGTTCATGCAGTCATATCGGGCCGATTCAGTATTTAGCAGAGCTGATAGGGGTATAGACTAGTAAGGGCACAGAGGAGAAGAAACACAACCAACTGGAACTAGATAGAATTTCTGGCGAAAAAGGACCGTTTTAGGACACGAGTTCCTATCTAAAAGTTTTCTGAAAATGGAAATTTTCAGAAGTTTTCATATCGTAGCTTGATAAATGCGCATATCCTTATCGCTTGAGTGGCTGGTCCTGACCATTTAGTGCTTGGCGGAGCATTATGTATATATCTCTGCACACGGCCATCAGCGGGCTTCGCGATTGCAAGAAAATGTTCCAGTGGGGAGCATGCATTCCGCTTGTGATCATCGTTCTCTTCTCTCACCACTTAGTTGCCATTTCATCAAAACTTCCTGCGCTCACCCCGGCAGCTTCCCATGCGATAGCGGTGTTCGAAACTGTGAGTAAAGTGATGGTTGGCTTCAGCGATACCTCAGCTGCTTACATCCCATCGCAAGTTTTGAAAGATAGTTCAATTCAGGGCGTAAGCGCTTGGACCTTGCTTGGATGCCTGCCAATCTCGGCAGCTGTGGTGATTTCTCAAGCGCCTATGCTTATTGCCACAGGAAAGGACCTCTGGACGAAACAGAGAGGCTACCTTCTGGCTGCAATCTTCATTCTTGTTTTGAATGGAGTGCTGATGGCCCGCCTTTATGTGGAAACGCGACGGCGCAAGAGATCTGACCGTTCTGAGACGCGCCGCCGTGAATTCGGCTGGCTCATTTCAGAGATCACGGAGCGTGTGACGAATTTGCCCACCGAGTTGATTTCGATTGAAATAAGGCGTGGCCTGAAAGACCTTCGCTCTTATTTGAATATTGAACGTGTCTCTCTGTATTTCCGCACTGAAGACGGTGGTGACTTCCGCGTTCTCTCCTCGCTGAGTGATCGATGCCCGCCTCTCTCCACAGCTAGAGCTGCCCAATTTCGCTGGACGCAGGCAAAACTCCGTGGTGGAGAGCCCGTACTTGTAGATAAGCTTGAGACGCTTCCCCTTGAAGCAGTGTTTGAAAAGCAGACCTGGGAAAAAGAAGGAGTACGATCTATAGCCATCATTCCCATTAAACTGGGCCACAGACTTCTCGCATTTTTCATCCTGGCAGTAACAAAATATGAACGCGGCTGGCCGGAAGGTACTGTTTCGCAATTCCAGACTTTAGGCGACATTTTTCTCCAGTTGTTTCTACGGCAAAAGGCGGAACACAAAGTCTTCGAAATGGAACAACGCTTTGCCTGGGCTGCTGATGCAGCCCCCGTTATGATCTGGATGTCGGGACAAGACAAGCAATGCACTTATTTCAACCACGGCTGGCTTGCGTTTACCGGCAGAAGTCTGGACCAGGAACTTGGTTCTGGATGGCTTCAAGGCGTGCATCCGGAAGATGCCGACCGCTGCCTTACAGAGTATTCGCGGGCCTTCGACGCGCGAAAGCGCTTTCGGCTTGAATACAGACTGCGGCGTGCCGACAACGAATATCGCTGGGTTGTCGATTACGGAATTCCCAGATTTGAGCTGGGCGGAAATTTCTGCGGCTACATTGGGTCCTGCCTTGATATTACTGACGTGAAGCGCTCTGAGCTGGAACTCAAGGAACTCAGCAGCCGCTTGATTGGCGCCCAGGAAGATGAGAGAAGGCGTATTGCGCGTGAGCTGCATGACGACTTCTGCCAGCAATTGGCAATTCTTGGTCTTGAGCTTGCAAAACTGAATTTACGGGCACAGGAAGAACCAGCAGTTGAAAAGCTGATTCATGACATGGAAGCGCGTATTAAAAACCTGGCCAATGCAATGCACAACCGGGCGCACCAGCTCCACTCTTCCTATATTGAAATACTGGGGTTGCCTTCTGCAATACAAGGCCACTGCAGTGAATTTTCAAAGCAATATAAAATTGCCGTGGACTTCAAACAGGGGAATTTGCCGGCCCAGGTCCCTTCTGATGTTGCGCTTTGCCTCTTTCGTATTGTGCAGGAAGGAATGCAGAATATTGCCAAGCACAGCCGCACCAGAACATGCGTTGTTGAATTGACTACGGAAAGTGACGGCTTGCTTTTGCGGATCGTAGATTCCGGAATTGGTTTTGATGCCACCAAGCCGAAATATAAGCCTGGGCTTGGACTCATCAGCATGCGTGAACGTTTGCGACAGGTGAATGGCCAAATGCGCTTGTATTCGGCACCCCGCCAAGGTACCCAACTGGAAGTTCGCGTTCCTTTTAAAAAAGTTTCAGCTACTGCCTGATGTCAGACCGTTGGTTCTCCCAAAAACCAATCTCGACGTAAATGATTATGAGACGCGACGCTGGTCATGCCATTCCTCGTCTGCAGCGTCCAGCGTTTGCCGCAGTTGGCGTCCAAGATCAGGAAATGCGAATGGTTTTTCTAGAACGGTCATTTGCGGGTCAAGATCATGCACATTGGCGTATCCTGAGATAAACACCACAAGAATTCCCGGCCGCTCCTGGCGGATTAAGCGGGCAAGATCATCGCCCCTCATTCCTGGCATGAGAATGTCACTGAGTAGAAGATGAATGGTGCCTCTATATTCACGTGAGACACGTATGGCATCTGGCCCGTTCTCTGCGTCCAAAATCTTATATCCCATACCTTGAAGATAAGTTTTGGTCATGGCCCGGATTCCTTCTTCATCTTCAACAAGCAGGATGGTCTCGTGGCCCTTTTCGGGTGGAAGCGCGGGTTCAACTTCGTTGACGGAGGCGGGAATGTCTACCTTTGGAAGATAAACACGGAATGTTGTGCCCTGGTCCGGTTCACTATCAACCGTAACATGACCGCCTGCCTGCTCCACGATTCCATAGACTGTGGACAACCCCAGCCCTGTGCCTCTACCGATTTCCTTGGTCGTGAAAAATGGCTCGAAAATATGTGAGCTGATTTCAGGCGGCATTCCGTGCCCGGTATCACTGACCTGCAGAACGGCATAACTCCTGGGCGTTTTTGAATCCATAGCTTTTGGTTCCAGGTCTTCCTGGCCCGTGGTGATTGCCAGCATACCCCCGCTCTTCATTGCGTCGCGGGCGTTGAGCGCAAGATTAATGATCATCAATTCAATCTGGGAACGATCAACGCATACCGGTAATTCCCCTGGTGGAACTTTTATGTCCAGCCGTATCGGATCGGAAAGAAGGCGCGTGAGCATCTTTTCCATATCAGCAACAATTGCATTCAGGTCCACAACTTGCAGTGTCACCGGATGTTTTCTGCTGAACGCCAGTAGTTGATGAGTGAGTGAGGAAGCTCGTTTGATAGCTGCGGCAAGTTGCTTGCAGAGCGATCTTGTACTTTCTGAAAGCCTCGCATCTTCCAGCATCTGAGAGGCGTAGCCGGAAATCAGCATGAGCACATTATTGAAATCATGGGCCATGCCTCCGGCCAGCCGGCCAACCGCCTCCATCTTTTGCGCCTGGCGGAGTTCTTCCTGCAGCCATTGGGATTCTGTGACATCGCGAAAACTCCACACTCTTCCGGCAATCTTGGAGCGGACTCTTTGTGGTTGAGAGTAGCGCTCAAAGATGCGCCCGTCTTTCAGCTTCAGAGTGTCCAGACTGCTTTCAGCAGGTGAGCTATATAACATTTTGACTTGTTCAAGGAACTTGTCTTCATTTTCAAGTTGGGGCGCTACCCATCGCAAAAGGTCTTTATCAGACGACGCCGTCAACATAGAAGATGGTATGTGCCACATCTCCTGAAATTTCTTGTTATGGCTACGCACACAGCCATTCGCTGAGACCACAAGAATGCCGTCAGCAGTGGACTCCAGCGTGGAGTTCAGCAGAGACAGCGATTCCTGGAGTTGTTTCTCGGTATAGCGGCGCTGCTGGTTTTCCAGCCGCAGCGCAGCATTAGCCCGGGCCAGTTCCATGGTACGTTCTTCCACGCGTTCATCAAGTTCCGCGTTCGTCCGGCGTATCGTTTCCTCCACTTCGCGGCGATAACGGAGATCGCGGGCGGTAAAAACTACTCCTCCAATATCCGGGTCATGCATCTGATTGTTGGCAATGATTTCGAGTGGCAGCCACTTTCCGGCGCTGTCTCTAAACCTGAGGACGGAAGGAACGCCTTCACCGCCTTTACCCACCGTCTTAGTGTATTCATCACGCGCTCGGGGACGGTCTTCCGGATGAACAAAATCAAAAACGTCATGCCCAATGATGTCAGATGCGGATACCCCAAGAACGCGCTCTGCCTGCGGGCTGATGAATTGCACTATACCCTCGCCATCAATCAGCGCAACGATCTCTGATATGTTCTGCACCAACAGGCGGAATTTTTTTTCGCTCGCGGCAGTGAAGGACTGAATGCGTTTTAAATCGCGGATATCACGATTAATACTCAAAACCGCTTTACGCCCCCAGTATTCAATGAGTGAGACACTTATCAGAAACTCAAGCTTCTCACCCTTGCTGGAGTGGTGCGTCGCTTCTATGGGCGCAGGGTGCAGGATCTGCGCATAGCTGGGGATTTCATTGGTAAGGTCCTGGAGCTCTTTCCCAATCAGCTCTGAACGGGAATATTTATAAATTTCCGTGGCCCTATCATTTACGTCCACAATGCGGAACGTATGTGGATCAAAGACAAGAATGGCATCCGTGATCGCGTTCAGAATGGAACGGCATATCTTGCGTGCATTAGAACTTCGGGAACCATGAACATCAGAGGCCATGTTGACTCACGCTGGCGATTGTCATGCGCCTTTCGACGCGAAAATCGCACCCTTAGCCGACATTAGCACCTCGGGCCTTGCGCCAGAGTAATTGTCAATTGCTCTCAGGCTCTTTGCTTTCGCTGCGTTCCAGTAAAGGACGGGTTAAGTGATTCGCGGTAAATTCCATCCAGCGTCATTTCTGCAGGAGCAATTCATGCTGCTTTAGGCTTATTACGGCGCTGAAGCTGCTCGCTGGGAAGCGATTCCTCAGCCCTGGTCAGGGAAATTCTCTCAATTGGGGCTCTCAGTGCTCCATAGACCGCAGCCGCTACGACAGCGCCCACGATTGGGGCAACGATAAACAACCACAACTGCTGCAGTGCCCAGCCTCCAACAAACAGTGCTGAAGCAATGCTGCGCGCTGGATTGACGGAAGCATTGGTAATTGGGATAGCGATCAGATGAATCAGAACCAAAACGCAGAAGTTGTCAGTAATCCGGAAAATAGCAACAATACGCTCACACGTTTCATGCTCAAACCCTCCCAGCAAGATGAAATATCCATCCTTCTATCTTGGTCGCTGGCTCGCAAGCGACCAATCCGATGAACTACAGGTATTCAACCCCGCAAAACTACGGTAAGAATCAGCTTTTTTGCCCATGAAGCAATTGAGGTCCAGTAATTTTACGGTTCGCTTTTCACGCAGTTTGCCGCATTGTCTGATCCGGATGAATCGTACATGCTCTGAGGTGGAAGCCCAGAAGCTTCTTCACCACTCC
>Ga0206928_1204_pt1 | contig 13064 bp, 10 predicted proteins | sample Alteio_BWOrgHeat_21_FD_152941 | JGI IMG/M metagenome (GOLD analysis project Ga0206928, IMG submission 152941) | Enriched cells from forest soil in Barre Woods Harvard Forest LTER site, Petersham, Massachusetts, United States -... | ecosystem: Environmental > Terrestrial > Soil > Temperate forest >... | reverse complement strand
TGGGGAGATTCCCTATCCTTCCTCCGTAAATTATCCAATTCCCTAGGAAAATGACATGCCCACCCTGGTGAATAAGAATCTCCATGGTTAATTTTTACGTAATAAAAAAGGAAGGAACACATAAATGGCTTCAATCAAAGAAAGCAAAGACAAAGATGGCAAACCTCGCTATCACGTCCAAGTGAGAATTAAAGGCGCTCCCCCTCAACATGCCTCATTCAAGCGCAAAACGGATGCTGATCGGTGGATTCAGCAAACAGAAGTTGCAATTAGAGAAGGACGTCACTTTAAGACTATGGAAGCAAAAAAACATTCGCTCGGACAATTAATCGATCGGTACATGAAAGATGTCTTACCGACTAAGAAAAAATGCGAACAGCGCCAAGGTGCACAGCTCCTTTGGTGGAAAAAGCAAATCGGAAGCTATCTGCTTTCTGATATTACCCCCTCTATGATTGCAGAACATAGAGACATTCTTCTCAAAGGAATTACGAAGCGCGGAAAAGCGAGAAGCCCCGCAACCGTTGTTCGTTACATGGCTATCCTCTCGCATGCTTATACAATAGCTATCAAGGAATGGGGATGGGTAGAAGACTCCCCTACGAGAAAAGTAGCTAAACCAAAAGAGCCTCGTGGAAGAGTGAGATTTTTAGATGATGAAGAAAGAGAAAGATTACTTGCAGCCTGCAAGGAAAGCTCGAATACTTATCTTTACACTCAAACGGACACATTGGACTTAAAGAAACAAAGAAGTGATATATGGTTAAAAATAAATCTCGCGAAGACCTTGCATTTCCAATTGCAGCAATGCCGAAGATTGGAGTACCAGCAAAACCGCAAGACAATCCGGGTGTGATAAAGTCTATTATTCGAGGAGCGATTCAGGGTGCCTATCAATTAAAAACACCAAGCGAGCCGAGTTCTTATAGCAATGATTATGGAAAAAAACAGAAACCGCTTGTCACCGAAGAACAAGTTCAACTTGTCATACATTTGATTGAATCATTACAGCCAGCCGATCCAATTGAAGCCGCCCTCGCTAGTCAATTTGCTATAAGTTATATCCGAGGTCTTAAAGCGGCTCAAGACGGCTACAGCGCAGGCTCTAGTTTGGATCTCTTTAGGTTCGGTCATGAAGTCTTGGAGGCTATCACAAAATACAGGACTAAAGGCGCTCAATTAATTAACGTTCAATACAATCACAATCAAGGTCAGATTAACAACGTTAAGGTCGTTACTGAGAATCAAAAAGACATTATAGAGGTGAGCAATGAGTGTTGATTTTTACGACTATAAAGCTGTTAAAGAACTACTGATAAAACGGAAAAAGAAATATTTAGTTCTCGTTAAAAAATGGCATGAAGCTAAGGAGAGTGGTTGTAATGAGACGATGAAAAAAGCTTTCCTGGCTTTGAAAAAACACCAGGACGTCAATGTGAAATTTCAAGAAAGGGCAGAGGAAACCGGAGCATGTTGGTATTAATGGCATGGCTTAATACTCAAAAACACCTTAACCCCCTATTCCAACATGAACGAAATAACAATCCCTAAAAAACTTCGGCCCATAGTTGAAGCCTTTTTTGCTGAATCGAAAGATGGGACTAAAGCTTTAATCCTTCAAGCGGCTAAAGCGATTTATAATCTTGATGCCAGTGAAGACCTTTATTACACGGGAAGCCATAAAAGCATTACAAATGATGAGTTAAACGGTATTTGCGCACTTATGAATGGCCTTAAACCGCGCGATATGCTTGAAGCTCTCTTTGCCTCTCAAATTGTCGTTTCTCACATGCTTGGAATGCGTAAACTTGCATTTGGGGGCATTGAAGAATCACGTATCGGCCTTAAAATGCTTCAATTCAGCAATGAAGCCCTCTGCCAACTACAGAAAAAACGATCCGGCGGCATGCAAAACATCAAGGTAAAATTATAATTATAACAGCGTGTCAATCGGTTCCATCCCCATAATTCTAATAGAAATTAATGGATGAGTTATTCCGTTTATTCCGATGAAATTACAAGGTAAAAAGGGGTGTATTATGCCAATTAAAGGAGTCAAACCCTGCGGAGCAAAGTGTCGCACCAAGAACGGCGCCTCATGTGGTCAACCAGGCATGAAGAATGGACGTTGCAAGATGCATGGCGGTGTTTTCTATAAACGCGAAACTCATGGCGATACGACATTGAGAGCTATTAGGGAGCGCAAGCAGGAAAGGGCTTTATTGAAGGAAATGAAGGCAGTAAACAAAGAGATTAATGAAATTGAAATCAAAAAACGAAGCCTTAATACCTCATCGGCAACCGAACAAGAGGAAAACTATCACTTTATAACCGGATCATGTCAGATAAAATAACCGATTGCGAACTTGTCCGTTTATCTTTTTTAATGGGCTTGACTACAGCAGAAAACTATCTTACTTTTTAGAAATCAAAGAGAAACATCCTGAAGATTAATAGAGTTTTCTAGAGTCTGAATGCGCGCGCGTGATCCCCTAGAATCTAAAACTTTCCCTCCCAACATATCTAATTTTTCTCTTAAGCATTCATAATTAGCAACTGCTATCTATTTCTACAATGCGACTTAACGTCCAATCCTGATTCAATGCCATTTTTTTTATAAGCGTTTTTTCAATGCTCATTCCCATATATGCTATCCACAAAATAGTAAAAATTAATTTAAAATGATTTTTGACAAAAGTTATGACAACAATATCCTTCTTATCTCAATGCGTTTCGATTTTTATTTTCTTTTCACTACATTCTTTTAATATTTGGTTGTGTTTTTCTTTTTTTATATCAAAATAGTATTTGTAAAAGGATTTTGATAATTCTACAAAATCTATTGGTTCGTAATCGCAATTTTGATGATAATGATTAAAACATTTTATTATTTCAGCATATGATACATATTGATGTGCATCTAATATCCTAATTTCATCAAAAAGCACTTCAGCCGAAACACCAACTGTAGTTTTAATTTCATTTAATTCTTTTTCTAAATCATTAAACCTCATTAATATGCATTTTATGCTCTCATCTTGCATAAAATCAATTAATTTTATATTTGATTCAATAAGCTCATATTTTCTGTTACATCCTCTTGAAAATTCAGAGATAAGAAAAGTAAAACAAACAACGATAAAAATAAACTTAAAATGATTTTTTATAAATTCTTTCATATTACCATTATATACTTAGATCTTTAATTTATTTGATAATATACTAACATAACCTTTGGATTATATTGTACTCATAATCATATTTTAGTGCTCTTAGTCTGTGTATTATCCGGATCACAACTTTTAGTCTGATGTATTTGAGGTACACATGACTAAGGAATCGCACAATAGAAAAAGAATCCCTATTCGGAAAGTTTTTGGGTTAAAAGTACGTATGCGCAGATTTGAGATGGAGTTAACTCAAGAAGAGTTGGCTGAAAAAGCCGATCTACATCCAACATATGTTGGATCTGTCGAAAGAGGAGAACGGAATATAGCTTTGGAAAATATTGTTGCAATTGCAAAAGCTCTTAAATGCTCCCCAAAAGATCTAATGCCCGAATAGTAAAAACACAGTTTACTATCAAGCACCTTCAAATTGCGAGCAATTACTAATGAAAAAAATTTAAATTTTGTGCTGCATAGTTCTTTAATTCGACAGATTCATGACATGAAGTCAAATCGAAGATAGATTGTAAATTAGGTACAGTGCGAGATATTCTCTTTCACGAAAATGGACATTATCTATGCCTTGACTATCAAAGAGCCATCAAACCAATATAACTCTGTAAGGAGACAAAGCAAAAAGCCTTCTTCTAACAATACAAAAAAAAACGCTACCAAATATAAAGACTGAAAAAGCTTTATATCATACTAATTCTAAGATGTTTGCCAATACCGAGAGCGGCATTCATAAGAGATCGAATATTTGATGGCTTGGATGGATCGAGTAAGCGATCTAGTGCCGACCGACTTGTCCCAATGCGTTTTGCAAAAGCCTCTTTTGTTAAATTTTGCTTTTCCATTTCATCTTGAAGCTGCATCACAAAAGCATATTTCGCTCCGACTTCTTGGCAGTGCTCAAAGATACCTTCTTCTTTGAGAAAGTCATCGAAATTAGAACCGGTGTGAATATTTTTATTTCTTTTCTTGCTGCTCATATTTTTTCGCCCTTTCTTTTGCTAGTTTTTTATCTTGAAGAGGCAATTGTTCCGTCTTTTTAATGAAGCCATGTAGCAAAACCATTGTTTTGTCGAACACCATGAACAAGACCCGGATAATCCCATTAGGGATATTGCTTCTTATTTCATGCATCCCTTCACCAATACCGCGAACAAGCGGCATTCCCAGAGGCCAACGGTATTGCACTTTACTAATGTCTTCTCCAACTATAAGCTTGATCGTTTTTGGTAAATCTTGGAGCCATTCCCTCACAGGTTCGTTCCCATTGGACTCTCTGTAAAATTCTACGGTAAGTGTCGGTTTACTTTTTTTCATTCGCTTTCCCATATCTAATTTTCATTGTACCAATATTAGTACATAAAAACAAGCCGTTTTAACGAAGTCGTGAATTTCAAATGAGAATGTCCATGAGATTTAAAATTTCCCCAATTTTTCCCCACTTGTGGGCAAAGAGAGACAAGAAACCACAAAACACGATAACAAATTAATTCATCTAAACTTTTAATCATCTTGTTGTTATGATTTGTCTTCTGTTGTCGTCTGTGGGTTTCTATATGACTGTTAATCCATTGGTCGTTTGTTCGAATCAAGCATCCGGAGACACATTGGTTGATGTGATGCTGCCATGAGTAGTGAAAACGGCTCACGCAGTGTCACAAGCAATCTTTTATCTCTCAATTTCAAGTTCGAAAAGACCAAATTCAATAATTCTCGTTTTTCATCCATATTCGAACTCAGGTAGATTTCCTTTGCTCGTCTTGCCAAATCCACTACGGTTTTGATCGTTAGGAGGCAAGTTTCATCGGCATCAACATGCGCTTCCATTTCTCGGGTAATCTCCCTTTGGCGCTTCTTATATTCCTGAAGCTTTTGCTGATAAATCCCTATATCAATGTTGCCATCCAAATGCTCATCAATCAAACGAGACAACCTCTTTTGAATTTGATCTAGCTCCTGATGAAGGCTAGCTTGTGATTGGTTGAAAAATTCTTGTTCATGTTCAAAGACTTTGCGTAAATGTCCGAAGATTTCATTGACAGTCGCTTCAGGTAATTGAAGGCGATCAAAATAAACAAGGAGAGGCTCAAGCAAAACTTCTTCCCTTATCCAAGATTTTTTGCATAACCACAAAGACGCAGCCCTTATGGCAATTGAATGGTGTCAATATTTAGAAACTCATGCGAGAAGACTCTATTTAACCCTTCTCGTAAAAAATGCAATTCGAGCTTACCTTGGCAGCGCATCTCATCCAATAAAGGCGTTTCCCTAAAACTCCTTTGAAAGCGATCCACGGTGTATCGTATCCCCATATCGAGGTTTGTCTTTCAAAAGAATTTTTTCCTCTCATAGGCAAACATGTACAATGTCACGGAAATTTTAGAAGAACCTTTATCGAGGACAGTGAACGAGTTGCTTGAAGTCATAGAGATTGTTGTTGCGATTGCGAGGATGTAATTCAGGCTTATGTAGTGGCATCTTTGGATAGATTTTGGATTTCTTTAGCGATTTTTTAATTTAATTTAATTTAATTCTTATGTATTTATTGTTAGTTAATTATTTTTTTGAGATAATTTATTTTATAGTACCATTACAATTAAAACTTTACTATTTAAAGAGGATTAATGAATACAAATGACCCTCCTGCAGTTTCATCAGTTAGGCCGTCCTTACCTGAAGCTTCTCCTGCAACTTTTCCTGCTGCTGCGGCTAAGACAGAACATTCTGCAACAAATATTCCTAAAATTATCCAAAAATTAGGGGAAAGTTTAAAAAATAACCAAGAACGTAATCCTTATTTTCTTGAAAGGGTGCTTGGTCAGACGAAATTTTCCAGTCACTCTTTTAAAGAATCAAACCGCGTTTTAGAAGAGATCTTTCGGAAAACGAAAACATTAATGAAGTCGGAGCAAAATCCTGATGAGTTTATCTCTCTTAAAATCAAACAGCTGGAGAAGAAAGTTAAAGATCTAGAAGCTAGTTTAAATCCAATGGAGCTTGCACCGGATGAACTTCGTAATCTAAAGGAAATTACTACGGATTTCCAAAAAACTTTATCCTCTATGGAAGATTGGCTATCCTTTCGTGAATCCTTTTTTTCTGTTGATGATCAACTTTTTAACTCTTTAGCAAGAATGGAGCCTTCTCTTTACAGTGACTTGCATGGATGGACTCTTACTGCTTTTCAATCAGTAAGTGAAAGTTTGAGGCAGATGGTGGCCTTAATAAAGTTAACTGGGCCGGCATTGAACCGGAGAGATGCCTTTTTTTCTGATATTCTCAAACAATTAGCGGTCAGCATTCATGCTGCTACATGGGATTGTCAAACTTGGTTCCATGAAATTTCCGCCCATTGTGACGAGCTATTGTCTACTTCAGAGCGTCAATGGAAAAAGGCCAACGAGGAGTTTGAGCAACAGCCTTCTTTAGAAGCCTATACGCAGATGCATCTTGCAGCTCAACAGCTTCAATCCATGCGGCAGATTTTAGTAACCATGGAAAAAGAGATTTCACATTTTGTTGATTTGAAGACGGTCGCAAAAAAATTGGAGCAAAATCTAGAAGGAAATCAACTCGGATTAGAAGAGTATGGCTTTAAAAAAGAAAGTCTGCAGGATCTTGGATCCTTTCAGGAAACCCTCAATGATGCGAAAAATGAGATTCCGGAACAATTGCGGAAGATCAATCAGATTTTTTTAGAAAATGATATAGAAGCCACCCTTTCCAAGGCAAAACAATCTGTGAAAGAGCATGATTTTAAAGCTGCTGCGAAAGCGATTATCAATGATTATAAAGCCGGCAAAGATTTTAGTATCAAAGGGTATGTTGCCGTTAAGCAGCAATTGAGTGGTATCCTTTCCATACCCGGCTCTTATCCGGAAGTCCATGCTTTTTGTAAATCTCAGGAAAAAAGGTTGGTAGAAAAAAATAATGGGTTTATCGATTTCAATTCTCTTATTTTGGCTAAATGGATAGATCAAGGCAAATTGCCTCCGGGAATTTTTTCTAGAATTTTTAGTGTTCTTGATCCATCAAATTGGTCCGATCGGATAAAACAATGCGTCAATGTAGGATTCACCGCATTACAGTTAGCTGATCAAGTTTCAAAAATGGGTCCAAAGGTAGAAACTAAGCTGCAACACGCAGAGTCAGCATTGACCCCTGAACAGCAAAAAATCGTCGATAAGGAAGCTGCGTGGCTTGGGGGGATATTAAATTCAAAATTTCAATTTCTGAAAGATTCAAATACATTTGATAAGTTAACAAGCCGGTCTGAAGCCATTAGGCCAGTTCTTCAAGTCATTGTTGATCGCTATGGCAGCTTAAATGCCGAGCTATGTGATAGGTTAATCGATGGGTATCGTGCCTATAGGCAAGGGATATTGCTTACCGGTAGCGGAAATTTGAAATGGATAGAAAATTTTGCCCCAGCACCTCCAACTCAGACAACTTCAGTTAAACCTCCGGTTAATTTACCGGATAATGCTAACATCATGGCAAAAACAAAAAAAACTGCTCTTCCTAACATCAAGGGTACGGCCCCATTTCTGAGCATTTCTCAGGCTACGGCAAAGCAAGAGGTTTTTGAGGGCCTAAAAGAAGCCGCACAAAAAGCGACTTCTCTTGATCAACAGCTTAGAGAATGTAGTCGCATAGAATTCCTCGCATTAAAGCCTCTAACGACGCCTCAGGCTTTAGATCCTCTTAGGAATGAAGTGGCATTGATGCGGCGCAGTTTGCTCGAAACAATGGCCAATAAACCTTCTGAACAGACCCTTGCACCTGTTTGGGTTGAGTGGAGCCAATCAGTCCAAAAGCAATGCTACGATCTCAATGACTTGGAAGCTCGTATTGAAAGTGCCATGGAAGTTTACCAAGAAGCCCTTGCAATGAGCGGAGCTCATGATGGCTATGCTCATCTCGATGTTTACGGAAATAAGCATAAAAATCTCGTCAGACAATTTCAGGTCGCGGAAGCTGTAGGAGTGGAAGGACTGGCTGTTCCAATGCCCCGGGGGATTGCCGAGGGACAAGTTTTGAAATTTCTGAGGATCCATGCGCCTGAAATTTTCACCCATTGGGATCAGATTGGAGCTCTTTATATCACTAGTCCAAAGGGCATTTTAGAAAATAAAGAGGCCTTGTCTCATCTAAAAGCCATCGATGAAGGAATTGAAAGAGCATTTTCTAAAGCTTCTGAGGATGAGACAACTTTTAAAGACTTAGGAATCGATAAAAAATTCAATGAATGGCTTGATGTCTTAGCTAAGGAAAACAAATTCCTCATGGTAAGGAGCACCGGAGCTGAGGATTCGAAACAAAGTGCCAATGCCGGCGGTAATGCAAGTCTCTCATATGTTAAACCGACTCAAGAAGAAATCTGTAAAGCCTTTGGAGAAGTTATTAGATCATACTTTGGAGTTGAATCCCTTCAAAAACGCATAAATGCGAACCTGAATCCTTTTGAAGATGAACTGCGTGTAGCTGTAACGACCCAAGAATTAATTGGGGAGGAAGTCGGCGGGACGAAAGATCCCAGCAAAGTTCCTATCTCTCTTGTTCTCTTTAGCAATGAGCCACTATTCATCGGAGATGAAGAGTTTCGTGTCATGAGAATTAGCGCCACTTATGGCCATGGAGAAGGTGTTGTGGGAAACCAAGGAATTAGTAGTGATACAGTTCTTATTTTAGTCAGCGTTTCCAATCCTGATCAACTCTATGTTCTTTACGACAATCAGGAAAAACCTGAACGGTTAGCCCCTATAATCGACAAATCTACAGGTAAAGTATCCTTACAAAAGGTTCCCAATAGTCCGGATATGGCAAAAAAACCTGTTTTAAATAATGAGCTCATTGCTCGTCTCTATGAATGGGGTATTATAGGAGAGAAATACTATGAAGGCGATCCAACGGACATGGAAATCGTTATTGAGGGACATAAAGATGGAAAAAAGACGATCAGACCGGTGCAGGCAAGGCCAATCAATCGTCCAAAATTCACAGAGCCTACTTATTTCGATTTCAACAAAGCCCCGACAGCTGCAATTGAAAAAACCATTAAAACAGAAATGATCGTCCCCGGAAAAGCCTCTGTTATCGAAATCACAGATCCTAACGAAATCCTGATCGCCGATACGCTTAAAAAGGCCGACCAAGGTTTGTTTAAAAAGGGACAACACAAACTGATTGTTGTTGGACAAAAAGAGCCTGCGAACTCCCATCCTGTGGTGAATTTTAGCGCTCTCGGAATACCTTGTTTATTTGGCAAAGACCTTAATGAAATTCAAAGACTAATTAAAGAAATCAATTCTTCGCGTCATCTAGCTGCCTGCGTCCAATCTGCCAAATTGTCTCTTTGGGATACTTCTAAAGGTGACATTAAAGATTATACTACCAATGGATTTGTGGTCCATCCTGCACAAATAGCTATTTCACTGCCTCTTAATCGTCCGGTTCCAATAAGAGCTGGTATCCATCCGGAAGCTCCGGAGCAAATCCTTCAAATGTTATCTGAACTTGGCTCCGCCATGAATGAACAACAGGCGCTTATATTTCTCAATGCCCTGAAAAATGATCCTTGGATCACAAGCCTTCAAACTACTCTTAACGATCTCCTGGAAAAAGTGACCGAACAACCTCTTTTTGAAAAAGAGATCCGTCCTATAATTCAGGCAGCTGAAACACTCAATCAAAAGATACAGGAGTCATTTTCACAAATAGAATCCCTTTTACAACAGCCAAAAGGGCGGCTCAATCTGCTTATCCATGTCAAAACTCTTGAGACTCTGCTTTTCCAAATGCCGACCTCTTCAGGGGCAATTGCACAGTACTCTCATTTGAGCCTCCAACAAAGCTTTGCGGCCGCAAACGACATCATGGCCTATCAAAGTCAGCTAAACCATCCTGCTTATTTTGCTGACATTCTTCTCGACGGCACACAATGTCCCATGGGAGAAGCCTTTGAGCAATGGAATACTTTTCTCCTTAATCTAGAATCAGTAGCTGAGGAGACTCTCCATGGCAAAGAGACGGGACTCAGTACAGCGGAAATTTCAGAATTTAAAAAAACACTTTCCACTATGCGGCAAGCGGAAGTGCTTCCCTTATTTTTAACATTTTTTTTCAGTCGGATGGACCAAAAAAATCCTATTGAGACGCTCAAAGCTATCATCACTTTAATGCCCAAGCAAGAACAGCCTATAATAGATCAAATCTTCACCCGGAAAAAAGAAATCAACCAACTACGCAATGAAATCGGGCAGATAGGGAATCCCAAGACTTATCCGGAACTTTTTTCTCGATTGCAAAAAGAAGCTCAGGCTTTTTCAGCCAACAGCCAAGCATGGATGAAAAAAGAAGAATGGGATAAAATGAGCCCAATGACACGAAGCATTGCCATCGGGACAATCAACGAACTCGTTGATCTTTATGACATAGCCATTAAAACCATGAAGGCAAGTTCTGAAATCACAAGCGACGTCGAAAAAACTCAAAAATTTAAACAAATGCTAGGCCCCTATCTTGAGTTATTTAAATGTTTGGCCAAAGAAGTGGTTGGTGAAACCGGCTATGTAACGCACCCAGATTGGCCGCTAGATGCTTATCTTAAAACAGTTGAAGGGATATTTCAAAAATTGCCGGATTCAGATGTGAGTCAATTACTCACAACACCCGGTTTTGATGTAGATGGCGCGATACTAAATTCAGGTGCAAGATTTTATCAAGGTTTTTTTCCGGAGAGATTAGAAGACATATTTACTTGGACACATCAAAACCTCATTGTAACAACATCTGTTCTCACTAAAATATTGTTAGAGAAAGATCAAATTAAGCAGAGTTTTTTACCTGACAGTTTAAAAGCAGCTTTTGAAGATGGCTTAGTGAAAATTTCAGATGATTCCTATGATCCGGTAAGTAGATCCGGGGAGAGACATCTGGTAGATGGTAGAATGGGAAATGTGCAGCTTGTTGGTGTAGATGTCAGCCCTAATAAAATTGCATTTAATTACAATCTTCCTATGAGAGATCATTCTGCCAAATATTCTGTTAGCTATGATCGACAAACAAAAAAAACATCTATGGAATCTCGATTTATGGGTGTTAACATGGCGTACCGATGGGACAGAATTGCTCAGCGTGCCGATATTCTTAGTTTCCTTAATATACTGCCTTTGGATTCTAAACCAAAAATCGAAGAATGGGGATTGATTTTATCTTGGGATGTTTCTGAAAAGACTCATTTAAATCATGCTCTAAAAGAATTTCATTTTGATTCATGGTTAAGTTTCGACACAAATCGAAGAGCACCCGATATCCCTATATTTAGCGAAGAATTAATTAAAAAAGAAAAAATAATAGCCGCAGCGCGGTATGCTATAAATGAAAATATGGAGTCAGAAGTAAAAAAGGGATTCATAAAAGCAATTATCAACAACTTTTCAAAGGAATTCATTGATAGCAATGGAGGGGTTGATCAGGCTATTTTCCTTGCACAAACCGGATTTCAAGCCGGGTATAATCATCAAGCCAGATGGAGAGAAGGGAATACTGACCTCCGTAATTTATCAATAAATTTATGGGAAAAGTTATTTACTATAAATAAAGGCACTTCTGAAGCAATTGCTATCATACAAAAAGATTGTAAAGATAGTGAATCCAAAGTACGGCATTCTGTATTGCAGCTTACAAAAAAACTCATAGAAAAAAACGAGGGGATTTCAGAGGCGATTGGTGTTGCGCAACTTGGGCTTAAAGACTCGGATTTAAGTGTCCGAAAAGCTTCAATAGAGGTATGGATAGATTTGTTTGATGCAAACAAAGGTATTCAAGAGGCAAAAGCTATCATACAAGAAGCCACTAGAGATAGCGATTTACGGCTACCTGCACTTGAATTTGCAAAAAAATTCATTGTGAAAAATGAGGGAATTGCTGAAGCAATTACTATCGTGCAAGTTGGATTTGGAGACAAAAATCCTGCTGTTCGTAAAGCATCAATGGAGTTATTGATTCATTTAATAGACAAGGGCACAGATATTCAAGACGTCATTACCCTTGTCCTAAAAGCAATAACGGATAGCAACCTGGAAATGACAGATTCGACATTTGAATTGGCAAGAAAACTCATCCAAAAAGATCAACACATTTCGGAGGTACTCACATTAGCGCAAATTGGGCTTAAAGATAACAATCCAAGTGTTCGTAAAGAATCAATAAAGTTATTGTGCGATCTACTAAATGCCGGTAAGGACATTCAAGAAGCAATGACTTCTACACTAGGGTTAATTGATGATAGCGACTGGAAAGTGCGATTTACCGTACTTGAACTTGTAGAAAAACTCATCGAAAAAGATCAGAACATCTCTGAATCCATTGCTATTGCGCAAAAAATATATATAGATCATCGATTCAATAAAGATACATCAATGCATCTTTGGGAAAAACTGTTTGCAATGAATAAAGGTATTCCTGAGGCAATCATTGTTATCAAAAAAGAGATGGAGGTGGAGGACGATGATTTACGTTTGTCCACTGTTGAACTAGCGAGAAAACTTATCGATAAAGATCAATGCGTGCCCGAGGCAATTATGATTTCGCAAGCAGGATTTAAAAGCTATGGTAATGACATTCGCAATTCATCAATACGGTTATGGGAACAGCTATTTACAATGGGTAAAGGCATTCCTGAAGCAATTTCCGCAGCGCAAGAAGCGTTTAACTCTGATTTTTTTCCCATTCGAAAATCTGCAATTGAACTTATAGAGACACTAGTTGCTAAAAATCATGGTATTGAAGAGGCTCTTGTGATTGCAAAAGCTGGTATTCAAGACCGTGATTCTTATATCCGTAAAGCATCTGAAAGTCTATTGGCCAAGCTAGTGCCTAATT
>Ga0206928_1203_pt1 | contig 13332 bp, 14 predicted proteins | sample Alteio_BWOrgHeat_21_FD_152941 | JGI IMG/M metagenome (GOLD analysis project Ga0206928, IMG submission 152941) | Enriched cells from forest soil in Barre Woods Harvard Forest LTER site, Petersham, Massachusetts, United States -... | ecosystem: Environmental > Terrestrial > Soil > Temperate forest >... | reverse complement strand
ATTACCCATTGATGATTACCAATACTTACTTCTGGCGATAGTATTTCGCTAAATTTCTTTGGAGAAGGCGATAGACCCGATCGTTGAAAACGTTCTAAATTTTGATCCAACAGCTGAACACTGTCATTTAGCAGAACGATGACGAGCTTAAAACCCAAATCCAGCATTTTGGCTGTGAGGGCAATCATCATTTCGGTTTTTCCGCTTTGCGGCTCACCATATATGACGAAAGATTTTCGCTTTTGCAGCAAGTTAGCGACTGCGCCCTCCACAACTGTCTTTATGCGATCGACTTCACGATTTTCAGAAACAAGATGAGCCAACCGCTTTTCATAACGGTTATCTATAGCCGTTCCCTTCTTTAGTTCGTTCAAATCAAACATTGGGCTCAGTTTTTGCTCATTGTCAGAATGACTTCTTCCCGCATTCTCTTGGTCAAGGCTTTACCAGATCGCTTTAGGGCTGGCGGTGGCAAATAACGGTGGTTATCAGGAATAACGCGACTTTGCTTATTGCAAACCGTCATTCCGACGACTTTAGCTAACGCTTCAATACATTTAGAATTTTCAATAAACGTATTTCTTAAATTGCAATTCCCCACAACCAACACCACCCTGCCGTCTGTCTTTAGGACCCGCTTTATCTCCTGCAAAACAATTCGCATATCACATGCATACTTTTGAAGCATTCCACACTGTCTTTCAGATAGGTTTTCCACTTTTCCCATTTGACTAACAACCTTCTCGATCACAAAATCGTTCTCTGGGGATTTCCGCGACACCTCGGTTCCAACATTTGTCGATCGAATATCTCGCAACTTCTTGATGGTATGGCCCATCCAAACTAATGACATTTTGTGGCCCCGTAGATAATCAATTGCATTCAGATATGGCGGCGACGTAATAACAAGATCAACGGAAGAAGAGCGAATAGGCAATCTCCTTGCATCAGCGTGTATGACTTTTGCACTTGCCCTTGGACCAGCATAAGAAGCGAATGGCGCAGCCTTAACAATGGAGCGAACCGCATGATGGAATTGATCAAATGCATTTATTGGAGCTCTCGCATAACTCTTATGCGGACGACTATGGGATACATCCTTGGCTAAAGACACACCCACAGATTTCGTAATAATCAGTCGCGAAAAAGCACACCACATAACATTCCGCAGTGATTTATCCTTCAATTTGGCTATTGTTTTCGACAACGCTGCGAGTTGAACCCTATTCTTGGGATCAAACCAAAACCGAACAAACGCTTTTGTCTCATTATCAGCTCCGACTGGATACCCATCCGACAACTTCATACTTTTAGCATTCACCTGCGCGTTACTAAGGATTTTAGAAGCAGCAGCCATAAATTCTTCAGGATTAATCTTTTCAAGCCATGATTTTGAAATTAAAACTGCTAGCGGGTCTCGATCGCACCCAACAACTGAATGCCCCTTCAAATTTGCTGTAACCAGAGTTGTTCCAGAACCTGACATTGGATCTAGAACGTTCAGCTTTTTACGCTTTGAAAGCAGTTCTTTCCAAACAATTTCCGGCGCCATCCGTGCGGGGAAAGGATGAATTGGTTTAAGCAATTTCATGTCTCAAATATTCCCTTTAACGATCAAATAAGTTTACTTTCAGATTTTAAAAACTCTTTCAATATAGGACGCGCTACTCCAGGAGTGCTGAATGATGACTTTTTCTTAGCCTTCAACAGCTCATTTCGAAACAAATCAAAGTCGGAATAATAATCCTCTTCTCCATCCCTATGCTTTTGCCAGGCCATGTAATCCTTTAAGGCATCCCAATAATACAAGGCCTCATACGACTCTAAATCCAATAGGCTTGCACTATCTACAAGCCGGTTGCGCAACATAAACCCTAGAGACTCAAAATGATCTAAGAGCGGCTCTGCATAAGGCTCATATGATTGAAAATTCTTCTTTGGATTGTCCCATTCCTCGAGCATAAGCTTCGACAACTGTATTCGCCTGTTTTTCATTTCAATTGACTGAAATCGATCATCTTCTTTACGGAGCAGATCATAAGCTGCGACCATATGACTTTCTACAGCAGTAACGTTGGCAAGATTTAGCTGCTTATTAATAAAAAATATACCCGCTATAGCAGCCACACCGGACAAAATAGTTCCCCAAGCGATTAATTGTTCCCGCAGACTAATGGCTTGTAGCACTGATTTTGTCTTGGGCTCACTTGATCGGCTCGTGCTTTTCATTTCATCTGCCAGTCCATTTCGGCAGATATACAGCTTGTTCATTAATTGTGCAAGACGTTTATTTTCAAAAGACGGCCAGCCGGGGGAGCGGTCGCCTGGAGCGGTTAGCGGCCGGCGGGTTGGTCGGAAGGGCCGTCGAGGACTGTTTGAGGTGATCCGCTATCCCTTTAAATAGGAAGCACCGAGTTCCGCAGATGGTCCTTCCGGCCAGCCCGGGTTGTCCGGACGCGTTCGCGGAAGGCGGCCGCTCCCCCGGCTGGCCAGGTGGTGAGACGGAAGTCAGAGGTTCAGGGCAGAAGTCAGTGTGGTGAGTTTAGGGTAGAGTGCTGAGATGGATCCCCCGCCAGTGACCGCGGGGGATGACGAATAAGGCGATTAGCCTTTTAGTTTTTTGATTTCGGCGATGACGGCGGGCAGGATCTCGTAGAGATCGCCTTCCACCGCCAGATTGGCTAACGACATAATCGGAGCCTGCGGATCTTTATTAATGGCCACGATAAATTCGGAGCTGCTCATTCCGGCTAAGTGTTGAATCGCACCCTGGATGCCGGCGGCGATGTAGAGTTTGGGGCGGACGGTGCGGCCGGTGAGGCCGACTTGGTGTCTATAGGGAATCCAGCCTTTGTCTACGACGACACGGCTTGCGCCCACGGCGGCGTTGATCAAGCTTGCTAGTTCTTCGATCAGCTTGAAGCCTTCGGCTTTGCCTAAGCCGTAGCCGCCGGCCACGATTCGCTCGGCGCTGGCGATGTCGACTTGCTTCGATTCTTCGGGGACGAACTGCTTAAACTTGGCTTTGATGCCCCACTTCGCGGCGTCGAACTTTACGGGGATGACTTCCCCCTTGCGGCCGGGTTGCTTTTCGGCTTTGGGGAAGCTCATGGGGCGCACGGTCGCCATTTCGGGGCGGTGTTTTTCGCACAAAATGGTGGCCATCAAGTTGCCGCCGAATGACGGGCGCGTCGCGTGCAGCATTCGGGTTTGGGGATCAATCGAGAGTTCGGTCGCATCGGCGGTGATGCCGGTGTTGGCTTGGATCGCCACGCGGGAGCCGAACGAGCGGCCGATGGTGGAAGCGGGCATCAGCAGCTTGTTGGGCTTTTCTTTTTGAATGAGCTCCGTTAAGGCGGCGGCGTAGGCTTCGTCTAAAAAGTTTTCGAAAAGCGGATCGTCAAAGACGTAGACCTTGTCGGCGCCGCTTTCGATGATCTCTTGGGCGAACTTCGTGACGTCTTTGCCGATGATCACAGCAGACAAGGGTTCGCTTAAGCCCCCGGCCAACTGCTTGCCGACGTGGAGGAGTTCAAAAATGGTGGGCTGGAGCTTGCCGTGGCGCACTTCGGCGTAGGCCCAGACGCCTTTGTAGGCGGTCGGATCAAAATCTTTGCCGGGGCCGGAGCCCTCGACGATTTCTTTTTCCATCTTGATCGCGTGGAAAATTTCGGGCTTCTTGGCTTTGTCGCCCAAGTCATTACAAACGGTCACGCAGGCGCCGCAGAAAATACATTTGTTCTCATCGATGATGGCGAGTTTGGGCCACTTCACACCCTTGGCTTTGTCTTCCGCGGGGCGCGGCACCATATCGATACAGGTCACCGGGCAGATCTTGGCGCAAGCCGAGCAGCCGGTGCAGCGTTCGTGGATGACGGAAATTTTATTGGGCATGGGTTCTCCGGACGTCATCCCCTGCGGCTACTGGCAGGGGATCCATTGTTGGCGCGGTGGATTCCCCGCCAGTGACCGCGGGGAATGACGAAGAGAGATTCATATGAGCTTTAACTCCCGCAGCTTCGCGACCAAATTCTTGGCTTTTTCTTCGGGGGTGGCACCCTCAATTTTAACGCCGCCTTTGCGCGGGGGCGGGTTGAAGCTTTTGGCGACGATCGTTGGCGATCCGCCTAAACCGATTTTGGCTTTGTCGGCCCCGATGTCGGCCACGTTCCATTTGGGGATCTCGGCTTTTTTGGAAGCCATTTTGCCTTTGAGCGATGCCACGCGCGGCGTGTTGATCTCTTTGACCACTGACATCAAACACGGGGTCGGCAGTTCCAGAATATCGTAGCCGTCTTCCATCATGCGGCGTAAAGTAATCGAGCCTTCTTTGACGTCTTCGACTTTCCCCACGTAGGCCACATTGGGAATTCCCAGCCATGCGGCTACGCCCGGGCCCACATGGCCCGTGTCGCCATCATTGGTTTGTTTGCCGCAAATGATGAGGTCGACGGGCTTGATCGTGCCGATTTTTTTGATCGCCATCTGAAGCGTGTAGGAGGTCGCCCAGGTGTCGGCGCCGGCGAAAGCGCGGTCGGTCACTAAATAGGCGTTATCGCAGCCGCGAGCGATGGCATCGCGCAGGGCGTCTTCGGCTTGGGGCGGCCCCATCGTGACGACCGATACGGTGCTGCCAGGCACTTTTTCTTTGATGCTCACGGCTTCTTCGATGGCGTACTCATCGAAGGGATTGATCGCCGCAGCCATCCCTTCGCGCTTCAAGGTGCCGGTTTTAGGATCAATCTGGACGTTCGCCGTGGCGGGCGTTTGTTTGATGCAGACGACTATATGCATAACAGCCTTCCTTACTTCTTGCCTTCGCGGGCAGCCTCTTTGATCATCATCATCGCAATCTCGTTGCGTTGGATCTCATTGGTGCCTTCGTAAATTTGCGTGATTTTAGCATCGCGCATGTATTTTTCGACCGGGAAATCGCGCATGTAGCCGATGCCGCCGCACATCTGGACGGCTTCCACAGACACCCGCATGGCCACATCCGAGCAGAAGCACTTCACCATCGCGGATTCTTTGGTGTAGCGTTTCTTGCCGCCCTTGTCGATCGCCCGGGCCACGGTGTAGAGCAGGCAGCGCGCGGCTTCGATGTCCATGGCCATGTTGGCAAGTTTATGCTGCATCGCTTGAAAGCTAATAACCGGCTGGCCGAACTGGCGGCGGCTTCTGGCATAGGCGAAAGCTTCATCCATCGCCCCTTGGGCAATACCCAGCGCTTGCGAGGCCACACCGGGACGTGAGACGTCGAACGTCGCCTGGGCCACCAACAATCCTCCGCCGGGGAGGCCCAACAGATTTTCTTTGGGCACGCGGCAGTTGTTGAAAAGCAGTTGATAGGTGGGCGAGGCACGGATGCCCATCTTTTCTTCTTTGCGGCCAAATTCGAAGCCGGGCGTGCCTTTCTCTACGATGAAGGCGGAGATACCGCGGGCGCCGCGCGCAGGGGCGGTCGAGAAGAACAGCGTGTAGATCTCGGCGGCATTCCCGTTCGTGCAGTACACCTTGGTGCCGTTTAAAACGTAGTGGTCGCCGTCCAACACGGCCGTGGCTTTGGTCGCGGTCGCATCCGAGCCCGCTTCCGGTTCGGTGATGGTGAAAGCGCCCAAGCGCTTGCCGCTGGCTAAATCGGGGAGATACTTTTTCTTTTGAGCGTCGTTTCCGTGCAGCATGATCGGGTAGGCGCCCAGGGCCGTGCCGGCAATGACGAGCGCGGTACCGGCGCAGACTTTGGACAACTCTTCAATGACCAAACACAGCTCAAATGCGCCGCCGCCCAAACCGCCGTACTCAGTTGGGAAATAGACGCCAAACAAATCGGCTTTCCGAAGTTCTTCGACAATGGCCCAGGGGTATTCTTCGGTTTTGTCGTAATGTTCGCGCAGGGGCTTAAGCTTCTTTTGCGCGATTTCCCGCGTGGTCTCGACAATGGCCTGCTGTTCTTCGGTCAGTTCGTACATAAAAGATCTCCTGGGTTAGGCGTCTTTGAGCTTGCGGAGTGCGTCTTTGGCCGCGGCCTGCTCCGCTTCTTTTTTGCTCTTTCCTGAACCTTGCCCCAACAGCTGCTGCGCCACCGAAACTTGGATGTCGAACGTCTTCGCATGGTCCGGCCCGTGACTCTTCACCACCACGTAATCAGGCGGCACCTTATATTGTTTCTGCGCCCACTCCTGTAAGCGACTCTTATGATCGGACGTCACTATACGTTTACGCTTAGAAAGTAATTTGTCAATGAATCGTTTTGTGACCTCAAACCCGGCTTCCAGGTACATAGCCCCCAACAGCGCTTCCATGGCGTTTCCCACGATGGAATCCCGGTCGCGGCCACCGGTGGCACTTTCGCCGTCGCTTAAGCGGATGAACTCGCCAATGCCAAGGTCGCGCCCCCACTGCGTCAAACTGGGTCTAGAAACCAGCATGGATTTAAGCTGCGACAGCCGCCCTTCATCCACATCAGGGTACCGGACAAACAGGTGATGTGCAACGGCTGAACTTAAGACGCTATCCCCCAAGAATTCGAGTCGCTCGTTGAATAAAACGCCCCCCGAACGCTCCATGGCGTAGGATTTGTGGGTTAAAGCCTCTTCTAAAAGCTCGCGGTTCTTAAACTTGACGCCTAAAATGCGTTCTAAAGCGGCGGTGGAAGACCCCGTTCCAGGGGCGGCGGCAGGGGAGGCGGGCTTACGGGGCATAGCGCTTGACGACTAACACGGCGTTGTGACCGCCGAAGCCAAGCGAGTTGGACAGTGCCACGCGAATCTCCATCGGGCGAGCCTGATTGGGGATGTAATCCAGGTCGCAGTCCGGGTCCGGCGTGGTGTAGTTGATCGTGGGGTGGGCGAGGTTGTTCTGCATACACAGAACCGTCGCCACCAATTCCACAACCCCGGCCGCGCCGAGAAGATGGCCCGTCATCGACTTGGTAGACGAGATGGCCAGCTTCTTGGCGTGATCGCCAAACACGATCTTGAGCGCTTTGGTTTCAGTTTTGTCGTTGAGTTCCGTGGAAGTGCCGTGCGCGTTGATGTACTGCACGTCTTCCGGTTTTACATCGGCGTCTCGAAGGGCCAGTTGCATCGCTTTGACAGCCGAGGTGGCTTCCGGGTTGGGCGCGGTGATGTGGTAGGCATCATCCGTCGCGCCATAACCGGCGAGTTCCGCGTAAATTTTAGCCCCGCGTTTCTGGGCATGTTCTAAGGTTTCAAGCACCACGATGCCGGCGCCTTCACCCATCACGAAACCATCGCGATCTTTATCGAACGGCCGCGAGGCTTTGGTGGGATCATCGTTTCGGGTGGACAGCGTCCGCGCCGCGCAGAAACCGGCAAACCCCAGGGGCGTGATCGCCGCTTCCGAGCCGCCGGCCACAATGACATCCGCATCGCCGTAGCGCAGCATCCGCAGAGCGTCGCCGATAGCGTGGTTGGAAGTCGCACAAGCACTGGATACCGCGTAATTAGGACCCGTAAAGCCCCAGCGGATCGCAATTTCACCCGGCGCCATGTTGGAAATGAGTTTGGGAATGAGGAAGGGGCTTACGCGCCGCACGCCACGTTCTTTTAAAACGGCATGCTCTTCTTCAATCGTGGATAAGCCGCCGATGCCGGACCCCACGATGACGCCCGCGCGCTCTTTGTCGAGTGCGGCGTAAGTATCTAAGCCCGAATCTTTCACCGCCATATCGGCCGCGGCGTAGGCATATTGCGTGAAGCGGTCCATGCGCCGCGCGGTTTTTTTATCGATATAGAGGTCGGTGTTGAAGCCTTTGACCTCCGCATCGATCTTGCTGGGGTAATCGGCCGTATCGAAATACGTGATCTGCCCCACGCCGGATTTCCCCGACTTGAGCGCAGCCCAGAATTCCTGCTGACCGATACCGATAGGGGTAACAACCCCTATACCGGTGATGACGATGCGTTTTTTCATGATTGGAAGTGCCCCGGCACTGAAACACCAGGGGCTAAAGAGGTGGGGTCGGTCTTACTTCTTCATGTTCGCTTTGATGTAATCGACCGCCTGGCCGACCGACTGGATCTTCTCCGCCTGGTCGTCCGGGATTTCGATGTCGAATTCTTCTTCGAGCGCCATGACGAGTTCCACGGTGTCCAAGGAATCCGCGCCTAAATCATTCACGAAGGACGCTCCGATGTTCACTTCAGAAGCATCGACGCCCAACTGTTCAACGATAATTTCTTTAACCCGAGATTCGACATCTTTCACATCAGCCATAACAGCCTCCCATTCGATTCTTATGTTTTAGATGTACATCCCGCCGTTTACCGAGACCACGTGGCCTGTAATATAGGAAGAGTCATCACTGGCCAGAAACAATGCGGCTTTGGCCACGTCTTCCGGCTCGCCTAAACGTCCTAACGGGATGATCTCCAGCAACTTCGCTTTCTGTTCGTCCGTCAATTTGTCGGTCATCTTGGTGCGGATGAACCCGGGGGCGATCGCATTGACCAGAATGTTGCGCGAGGCAAACTCCCGCGCGCAGGTCTTCGTCAGGCTGATCACGCCGCCTTTGGACGCCGAGTAATTCGCTTGTCCCGCGTTACCCATTTGTCCTACCACCGAAGCGATGTTGATGATGCGCCCGCTTCGCGCTTTCATCATCGGCCGGATTGCCGCTTTGGTGCAGTTAAAAACACCTTTTAAATTCACAGCGATAACAGCGTCCCACTCGTCATCGCTCATCCGCATCAGCAAATTATCTTTGGTGATTCCGGCGTTGTTGACAAGTATATCTATGCGTCCAAACTTGTCAATTGCGGCATCGACGAGCTTTTCGCACTCCGAAATCTGCACTACGTTGCCTTTAACGCCGATCGCCTGGACGTTTTTCTCTTTGGCAATCTCGGCTGCGGTGGCCTGAACGGCTTCTTCGTTCACATCCGAAAGGACTAAATTGGCCCCTTCTGACGCCATCAAAAGGGCGACGGACTTGCCGATGCCCTGCGCGCCGCCGGTGATCACCGCTACTTTGTCTTTTAATCGCATATGGCTTCCTTGTTATAGAGCTCGAGGCTCTTGTCTATCCGCCGCAGCAGTCCTGAAAGGACTTTGCCGGGGCCGGATTCTACAAAAATCGTACATCCTTCACTTTTCAAGGCTTCAATACAGCCGGTCCAGCGTACCGCACTCGCCAACTGGCGGGAGAGCAGATCTTGAATGTCGCGGCCCTGGCGGTGGATTTTCCCATCCACGTTCATCGCCACGGGCACGGTCGCATCATGAAATGGGATCTTCATCAAGGTTTCGCGCATGGCCACAGCGGCGGGCTCCATCAAAGGCGAGTGAAAGGCCCCCGAGACGTTCAAAGCGATGACGCGCTTGGCGCCGGCTTCAGTGGCCAGCTCCGATACGCGCTGGACGCCGCCCACTTCCCCCGCGATGACGATTTGTTCGGGGCTGTTAAAGTTGACAGGGACGCAGATACCGGCGTCTTTGGCTTTTTCGCAAAGAGCCGTGAGCACGTCTTCGGTGAGGCCAAGAACAGCAGCCATCGCACCCGGGCGGGCCTTGGCGGCTTCCTGCATCAAGCGTCCGCGCTCACGAACGAGCGCCAAACCTTCGCCGAAGCCGAAGACGCCGGCCGTGGCTAACGCAGCGTATTCGCCGATGCTGTGACCGGCCACGGCATCGGGATTAACCCCGGCCGCCTTGAGGGCGACCGCGGCGGCATAGCCGGAGACGTAAAGAGCGGGTTGGGCAATGTCGGTTTGGCGGAGCTTGTCTTCCGGGCCTTCTTTGCAGACGGCCAGAAGATCCCACCCGAGCACTTGGCTCGCTTGGTCGAACACGGCCTTGGCTTCCGGCCAACGTTCGGCGGTGGAGACTCCCATCCCAACAGTTTGGGAGCCTTGGCCTGGGAACATGAATGCGGTCTTGGTCATAAGAGAATCCTGATGAGTGATGTTAGATGGAGATGTGAGATTTAGATGTGTACATCACTCATCTATCATGGACCATCTCACATCACTCATCGTCGTTAAAATTGAATTACAGCAGCGCCCCACGTGAGCCCCGCGCCAAAGGCAATCAACTCCACGACATCGCCTTTCCGAACTCGGCCTTCTCGTCGCGCTTCGTCCAGCGCGACAATGGTCGTCGCGGCGGACATATTACCGTACTTCTGGACGTTTACGAACACGCGTTCGCGGGGGATATCGACCCGCTCGGCGATGGCTTCGATGATGCGTAAATTGGCTTGGTGCGGAATGAGAAGAGCCAAGTCGCTGTCTTTCTTCCCGGCGCGCTTCAAAGCTTCCTTGGAGGCCTCAATCATCTTGTGAACGGCCAGTTTAAAAACCTCTTTGCCGTCCATGTGGATCGTGGCCGGCGACCCCGGAGTCCGCGAGCCGCCGCCGGGCACGCAGAGAATGTCCGTGTGCGTGGCGTCTGATCGCAAGTAGGTTGAAAGAATTCCCCCTACGCCCGTCCGGCGCTGCAGCACAGCCGCCCCCGCTCCATCCCCAAAGAGCACACACGTCGCACGATCGGTCCAATCGGTGATGGAAGAAAGCTTTTCGGCGCCGATCACCAGTGCGGTCTTATAAATTCCGCTTTCGATGAGCGCGCGTGCCGTTTCGAGTGCATACAAAAACCCGCTGCAGGCGGCCGAGACGTCGAAGCTGACGGCATGGGCGACGCCCAGTTTTTTCTGGACGAAGCAGGCGGTGGATGGAAAAAACATATCTGGCGTCGCGGTGGCCACGATGATCAATTCGATGTCGGTCTTCTTGATCTGGGCGTCTTCGATCGCTTTCTCGGCGGCTTTAAACGCCAAATCGGAAGCCGCTTCGCTTTTGGCGGCGATGTGACGTTCTTTGATGCCAGTGCGCGTCGTGATCCATTCGTCAGAGGTCTCGACGATCTTGGATAAATCGTGGTTGGTCATCACGTGGGCCGGCAAATAAGCGCCGGTTCCAATCACATGCGCGCGGGCGGTAGACGTTGTCATTAAACGGTTAACTGCACGTGCGCGGCGGCGGATGAGGACGGGCTGTCGATGGGGTGGCGGCCGAGCTCTTCTTGAATCAGGCGGTTGGCATCTTTTTCAACGAACTCGCCGGCGACGCGGACGGCGTTATAAATGGCCCGACTATTCGATTTGCCGTGGCAGATAATGCAGACCCCATTGACCCCCACCAGCGGCGCCCCACCGTATTCGGCGTAATCGGTACGCTTTTTGACGTTCCGAAGGGCGCCCCGCATGAGGAAGCCCCCCAGCATCGCCAAAGGCCGGCCCATGACGCCTTCCTTAATAAGGCCGACCAGGGCCGAGGCCAAGCCTTCGCCAAACTTCAAAATGACATTGCCCACAAAGCCGTCGCAAACCACGACATCGGCCATCCCCTTAGGGATGTCACGGCCTTCCACGTTGCCGACAAAATTGGGGACGTGCTTTTTAAGAAGCTCGGAAGCGGCCAGCGTCAGTTCATTTCCCTTCGTCTCTTCTTCGCCGATTGAAACGATACCGACTTTGGGGTTGGGGTTTCCGAAAACGGCCTTCATCAATTGCGAGCCCATGATCGCGAACTGGAGGAGATGTTTCGGTTTGCAATCCACGTTGGCGCCCGCATCACCCAGTATGCAAAAGCCTTTCAGCGTGGGCATAAACGTCATGATCGCTGGGCGCGAAACGCCGGGCAAGCGCTTTAAATGCCAAAGGGCGGCGGCCATCGTAGCACCGGAATTCCCGGCCGAGACGACGGCATCGGCTTCTTTGTCCGCCACCAGCTTGGCCGCGATCATGATCGATGATTTGGGTTTTTGGCGACAGGCCTGCGCCGGGCTTTCGTGCATTTCGACCACGGAATCCGAGGCGACAATGCGGATGGGGAGGTCTTTTCCCTGGGCCGTGGCGAGCTCTTTTTCAAGAATCGCGGGGTCGCCCACCAAGATCACCTGATGGCCAAAACGCCGAACCGCCTCGACCGCGCCTTTGACAATCGGCGCCGGTCCGTGGTCTCCGCCCATCGCATCAACGGCGATGCGTATAGACTTCATTTAAAGCCTAATGGCCTTCTTCGGGTTTTTTCTTTTCTTTAACGGCTTTGATGAGCTGACCATCATAAAAGCCGCAGCCAGGGCAAATGCGATGCGGGAGGTGTGCCGAACCGCATTGCGCGCATTTGGCGAGGCCCGGCAGAACCAACCGTTTCCAGTGGGCTCGGCGCGAGTCGCGTCGTGAAGCAGAATGATGTTTTTTTGGATTTGCCATGGCGTTTTCTCCTCTTTCTTAACGGGCGACCGGCGTTCCCAGCTTGGCGATGATCGCATCGCCCATTTCACGGGTTCCGGCTGTGCCGCCCAAATCATACGTTACCTGTTTGCCTTCTTTAATGATCTCGGCCACCGCTTTTTCTAACCGCGCTGCGGCGTCTTTTTCGCCTAAATGATCGAGCATCAGCACCGCCGAGAGCAGCACCGCGGTGGGGTTGACCTTGTTTTGCCCCGCGTACTTAGGCGCCGAACCGTGAACGGCTTCAAACAAAGCGCCGTGATCGCCGATGTTGGCGCCGGGTGCGATGCCCAAGCCGCCAATTAAGCCGGCGCAAAGGTCCGACAAAATGTCGCCGTACAAATTGGGGAGCACGATGACGTCATAAAGTTCCGGCTTCATCACGAGCTGCATGCACATCGCATCCACCAAGCGCTCTTCGTACTCAATCCCGGGGTAGCGCTTGGCCACCTCGCGGGCGACTTCGTAAAAAAGACCATCCGTGAACTTCATGATGTTGGCTTTCGTAACCGCCGTGACTTTCCGGCGCTTGTGCTTCACGGCATATTCGAAGGCGGTGACCACGATGCGCTCGCAGCCAAAGCGCGACATCGGCTTGATCGAAATGGCGGACCCTTTGCGGATTTTCCCCTTGGCCAGGTCTTCGATCTGTTTGGATTCGATCGAGTCTCCGGCAAACTCGACGCCCGCGTAAAGGTCTTCGGTGTTCTCCCGAACGATGACCAAATCGATATTGGAAAAGCGCGACTTGACACCCGGGTACGTTTTGCAAGGGCGGATGCAGGCGAAGAGGTCGAGCTCCTTACGAAGCGCCACGTTCACGCTGCGAAAGCCCGTGCCGATGGGGGTTGTGATGGGGCCTTTCAAGGCCACCTTCGTGCGGCGGCAAGAGGCTAAAACGTTGTCCGGAAGGGGGGTTCCCGCCGTCTTCATGATGTCGACGCCGGCTTCCACTTGCTCCCACTTAATCTGGACGCCGGTGGCGGCTACGACCTTCTTCATCACGGCGCAAATCTCGGGCCCGGTGCCGTCTCCGGGGATCAGGGTCACTTCATGTGTCACGTTGGAACTCCTTC
>Ga0206928_1169_pt1 | contig 13368 bp, 11 predicted proteins | sample Alteio_BWOrgHeat_21_FD_152941 | JGI IMG/M metagenome (GOLD analysis project Ga0206928, IMG submission 152941) | Enriched cells from forest soil in Barre Woods Harvard Forest LTER site, Petersham, Massachusetts, United States -... | ecosystem: Environmental > Terrestrial > Soil > Temperate forest >... | reverse complement strand
GGCATACGCTGATGCTGGTCGGCCCGCCCGGCATCAGCGTATGCCCCCGTTCCAGATGCAGCGGCTCGAAGGTGAAATACGCCGCCAATAGTTTTTCGAGCGAATGGCGCGCATCTTTTTTCCAGGCGTCGCGATCCGCGTTCATGATTTTGGCGATGAATAATTCTGGAATGTTGTGGAAGCGCAGTGTCTCCTGGACTTCGAAGCGAAGATGTTCAGTGGCCAGTGAAGAATTTTCTTTTTGGTTACTGATTGCTGGCTGCTCATCATTCTCCTCTTGCTCCACTGCTGCCGTGACGCTGACGCCTTTGCCTCTATGCATCTGCGAGGAGAGAATGATGGCATCGTCGCCCAGCGCCTCGCGCACCTGCTGCATGGCGGTGGGCATGTCGGGTGCGGTGAAGGTTCTTAGGCGCATAGAGGTCTATATCTGACCGAGTGTCTTGATCCTTGCCTTCATGTAGATTTCATTCTGCGACATGACGACGGTCGTGGGGCGGAAACGTTCGATGATCGAGCGTACATAGGGGCGGATGGTCGGGCTGGTCAGCAGTACCGGCAGTTCGCCCTGCATAGCGAACTTGTCGAAGGTGGAGCGCACCGTGGCGATGAATTCCTGGATGCGGCTCGGCGCCATCGACAGCGTTTTTTCGCCGTCGCCGCTGAGCGCTTCGATGAAGGTTTGCTCCCAACCCGGCGACATGGCGACAATCGGGATGTAACCGCTTTCGGTGGTGTTGGCGTGGCTGATCTGCCGCGCCAGACGCGCACGCACATGCTCGGTGATGGTGGCGACGTTCTGCGTTGTGCGCGATGCTTCGGCCACGGCTTCGACGATGGTAGAGAGGTCGCGCACCGATACCATTTCGCGTAAAAGGTTTTGCAAGATGCGCTGTATGCCGCCGACGGAAATCTGCGACGGGATGGTTTCGGAGACGAGTTTCTGCTGCGTCTTGCCCAAATCGTCGAGCAGCTTCTGCGTCTCCGCGTAGGACAGCAGTTCGGCCATGTTGTCCTTGACCACTTCGGTCAGATGCGTGGTGATGACGGTCGGCGGGTCGACGACAGTATAGTTTTTGAACAGTGCTTCCTCGCGCGATCCTTCAGTGATCCACATGGCGGGCAGGCCGAAGGTCGGCTCGGTCGTTTCCTCGCCCTGCAGCGCGATTTTCGCTCCCGCCGGGTTCATGACGAGCAGCATGTCGGGTCGGATATCGCCGCGCGCCGCCTCGATCTCCTTGACCTTGACGACGTAGGTGTTGGGCGGCAATTGCATGTTGTCCTGAATGCGGACAGCCGGAATGACGAAGCCCAGCTCGCGCGCCATCTGCTTGCGCAGCGCCTTGATTTGTTCGGTCAGGCGATGGCCTTTCTGGTAATTGATGAGCGGCAGCAGGCCGTAACCTAGTTCCAGACGCAATGCATCGATCTGCAGGAAATCACCGGGTTGTTCTTCGGCCGGTTTGGGTGCAACGGGCTTGCCGTCCGGGCCGGTGAGTTGTTTCAGTGCGGCAGGAGCGCCGGCCAATGCCGCCGGGTTTTTGAACATGTACCAGCAGACATAGCCGGTAGCGCCGGCGAGAACCAAAAACGGCAGCATGGGGATGCCGGGCAGTGCAGACATGGCGACTAAGAATGCGCTGGTGATGCCGAGCGCGGTCGGATAACGGCCGAGCTGGCCGAGCACGGCTTTTTCCGCCGAGCCGGATATGCCCGATTTGGTGACCAGGATACCGGCTGCGGTGGAGACGATGAGCGCGGGAATCTGTGTCACAAGCCCGTCGCCGACGGTCAAGATGGTGTAGGTGTTGACGGCAGCGTTGAAAGTAAGTCCCTTTTGCACCACGCCGATTAAGATACCGGCGATGAAGTTGATGAAGGTGATCATCAGGCCGGCGATGGCGTCGCCGCGTACGAATTTGGAAGCACCGTCCATGGCGCCGAAGAAATTGCTTTCATCTTCGAGTTCTTTGCGCCGCGCCCGCGCCTGGTCTTCGTTGATGAGGCCGGCGGAAAGGTCGGCGTCGATGGCCATTTGTTTGCCGGGCATGGCGTCCAATGAAAAGCGTGCCGACACTTCGGCGATACGGCCTGAACCTTTGGTGATAACGACAAAGTTGATGATGGTCAGGATGCCGAAAATGATGGCGCCGATGATGACCGATCCGCCCATGACAAAGCCGCCGAACGCCTGGATGACGTGACCGGCGGCGGCGGTGCCTTCATGGCCGTGGCTCAAAATGAGGCGTACCGACGCGATATTGAGCGACAGCCTGAGCATGGTGACGATTAGCAGGATGGTCGGGAACGAACTTAAATGCAGCGGTTTCTCAACAAACAATACTGTCATCAGGATCATCACCGACAGCGTGAGCGACACGCCGAGCGCAAAGTCGAGTAGCATCGGCGGCAGCGGCAGGATCAGCGTAATTAAAATGCAGATGATGCCGACGGCGAAGAAAATATCGCGGCGCTTCGAGAGTAGTCCCGCCTGCGACGAAAAATTGGCAAAAGAGAACGGATCGGGCAGGGCGGCGGGCGCTGTTGCTGCTGCTTCAGCCATATTAGCCCCTTTTCCCTCCCCCCTTGCGGGGAAGGGTTAGGGTGGGGGGGGCAATTGATGTGATCAAGAATTGTTTGATACACGCCGTCAATATTTTGTAGTACGTCGTTATTCCAAAACCTCAATACGCGAAATCCGAATTGTTCTAAATAGGCCGTTCGCACATTATCGTAATCCCTTCGTTCAGCATGTTGCCCGCCATCTAATTCAATAATCAGGCGTTGTTCTAAACTGACAAAATCTACGATGTAATGATCGATGGGCTGTTGCCGCCGGAATTTATAACCAGCGAGTTGTTTGCTGCGAAGTTGTCGCCAGAGTTTTCTTTCAGCGTCTGTTGATTCTTTGCGTAGATGGCGGGCATTGTCTCTTGTTGCTATCTCCCCCCCACGGCTCAGCCAGCGCCTTCGGGCTGGCTTCACCCGCTCCCCCGCAAGGGGGGAGCTATCGGTAGAGGATTTCATTCTGTCCCCGTCGGTGCTGGCGGTACGGCCATACCCTGATCGTTATATTGCTTCAGCTTGTTGCGCAGGGTGCGGATGGAGATGCCAAGAATATTGGCGGCATGGGTGCGATTGCCGAGGCAGTGATTGAGCGTATCGAGAATCAATTCCTGCTCGACGGAATCAACCGTGCGCCCGACCAGCCCGCCGGTATTGCCCGCGGCCGGTTTGTTGCTGACCAGTTCCGGCTTGGGCGCTGCCGCTTCAGGCGCGCCTTGCAATAAAATCGCATCCGGCTCGATCATTTTGCCGGCCGCAAGCAGGACGCTGCGGTGCATCGAATTTTCCAGCTCGCGTACGTTGCCAGGCCAATGGTAGGCGGTGAGCTTCGCCAGCGCTTCGTCGCTTAAAGGACGTACCGGAATGCCGTTGGCTTTGGAGTATTTTTCAATGAAATGTTCGGCCAGCGGCTTGATGTCCTCGCGGCGGTCACGCAAGGACGGCATGCCCAGCGAGATGACATTGAGGCGGAAATATAAATCTTCGCGGAACGAACCTTTTTTGACTTCGTCCTGCAGGTTGCGGTTGGAGGTGGCGAGCACGCGGATGTTGACCTTGACCGGCTTACTGCCGCCGATGCGGTCGACTTCGCGTTCCTGCAATACGCGGAGTAACTTTGACTGCAAGCGCAGATCCATTTCGCTGATTTCGTCGAGCAGAATCGTGCCGCCGTCGGCTTCCTCGAACTTGCCGATACGCCGCGCCACCGCGCCGGTGAAGGCGCCTTTTTCATGGCCGAACAGTTCGGATTCGAGCAGATTTTCCGGAATCGCCGCGCAGTTGACCGTAATCATCTGGCTGTTTCCGCGCTTGCTTTTTTTGTGGATGTAGCGAGCGATGACTTCTTTGCCGGTGCCCGATTCGCCGGTGATCATCACGCTGGCGTCGCTGGGCGCTATCTGGTCGGCGAGGGTGATGGCTTTGGCCATGGCGACGGAGCTGTAAATGACCGACTGGGTTTCCTCGGTGATGGCTTCGAGCACGGCGGCGATGAGTTCTTCATTAGGCGGCAGCGGGAGATATTCCTTAGCACCCGATTTGATGGCTTTGACGGCGGCGTCCTTGTCGCTCTGCACGCCGCAGGCGATGACGGGGATGTTGAAGCGTTCGCGCATCAGCATCGTCACCAGTTTTTCGATATCCTCGCGCACTTCGATCATGATTAAATCCGAGCCTTGCCCGGCGCGCAGCGCATTCATCGCCGCTTCGATATCGGCCACATGTGCTACCTTCGCACCGCGCGATTTGGCGATGCTGCTGGCCGCGCCGATTTGTCCGTAGAGGTCTCCGATAATGAGTAATCGCATGTATTTTCCTATTTATTTGGTTATGTATTGCTTTGCAAATTCCTCAAGTGAAAGGCGCTGTGTTTTATCATTATCTTTAATAAGAACATTATTTCCTTCCACTTCTACAAGCTCTCCACCACAAGATATGCTTGGGTAAGTCGGGGTATAAGTAATTTTATTGGTTTTCGGATCAGTTTCCTGAAGTAGTGGAAGAACTACCTTTGCTCCTATAGCACCACTAAATGATCCAGGATTTGTTCCATACGTTGTACTCTCCCCTAAATAAATCTGTATCGTTGGTTTTTCGTAACTACCTTTGAGCACCTTTTTTACTGTCATTACTTCATTCAATGACGAATCTAATGGATCGGGAGGTAATAATTGCGGCGGACTTGTGGCTGGTTCTGCAATCACAATCAAATCGGCTAACTTTATGCCGTTATCAAGCTTTACTGCGATAGGATCAGAATAACATGGGGGCGGAGTGGCTTGTGCCATCTCCATAGATAATAACATACAAAGCGCAAAGCCCGTCATCCCAGCGAAGGCCGGAATCCATATTTTTAAGACTTGCTTCTTCAATTGCATTTTATTCCTCGCAAGTGGATTGGTGTATATCCCGGCCTTCATCGGGGTAATACTTAGTGTTTTTCTGCCTTAATGATCTCGGTCATTGTAACACCGATCCTGTCTTCGACGATGACCACTTCGCCGCGAGCGACGAGGCGGTTATTGACGAAGATATCAATCGGTTCGCCGACTTTCTTCTCAAGTTCGATCACCGCGCCGCGGCCCAGCTTCAAAAGCTGGTTGACCTGCATGCTGGTGCGGCCAAGTACGACCGTGATCTGTACCGGGATGTCATACACGGTTTCTAAACTTAAATTCTCCCCTACGGCCATACCTAGGTCGGCGGGATTCGCTTCAGCTGCATCGGCCATACATTACTCCTTTTTACTGGGTTGCTCCGGTGGTATTCCGGGTTTTGTTTCTGTTTTATTCTCCGGCTCAGGCGCTGTTGCCGCCGTGGATACCTGTGACCACAAAGTCTCCATATGTTCCTGTGCGTCGCGCGTTGTCGTTGCCGTCATATCCTCTATCATCCGTTCGACCTGTTGCCATATTTGCGCCGTCTCGCGTTCCATGCCGCCCTGATTCCATTCGACGCGGCAATCTGCTGTAGGCATGGCTGGGTCTCGTAAAATAACAATATCAGTCGCTGACTGCAAGCGCGCTGCCATCTGCTCCAGCTTGCGCGCCAGTGTGCCGGCCACGCTCTCATGCACCGTGATGGTGAGTTTGGGCTCTTTCATCATGGTTTCAGAGCAGCGCAGCGCTATCTCTTCAACCACCGCCTGGGCATTATGCGCCAGCGCATGACCGGCGACCTTGCGGGCGATGGCCAGCGCCGCCTTCGGCATTTGCTCCTGCAGCGTCAGCGCCATTTTGCGGTAATCATTGAACACGGGCGAGACGGATTTGGCAAATTTTTCCACGGCTTCCGTCAGTTTGCGATCGACGATGGATTGCTCATTTTCGGCCTGCTTACGGCCTTCCTGCTCACCGGCGAGGAACCCTTTCTGGTAGCTGGCCTGTTCAGCTGCTTTCAGCTCAGCCTCGCTAAAGGTCGGTGGCGGCGGGGGTGCATCTTCTTTTCCTTTGCCCGACGGCTTGAACGGTGGTTTGTCGCGGCTGACAATGGCGATTGTGCCCTCGCTTAAATCCCTGAAACTGAACCGTTCTACCTGCATGATGTTCTCTCTAATATATTAGTTGTTCTTCAGCATCGCCGCCGATAATGATTTCGCCCTTGCTGGCGAGGTCCTTGGCGACGGAGACGACGCTCATCTGCGCCTCGTCGACGTCCTTGATGCGTACCGGTCCCATCGCATCCATATCCTCCTTGAGGATTTTGGCGGCGCGTTCCGACATATTGCTGAGGAAAAGATCTTTGAGTGTCTCGGAAGCGCCTTTGAGCGCGATAGGCAGTTTGTCTTTGTCGATGCCGCGCAGAAGCGTCTGGATGCCTTTCGTATCGATCTTGAGCAGATCTTCGAAGGTAAACATCAGGGCGCGCACGCGCTCGGCGGATTCGGCATTGCGCTCTTCGAGCTTGCCCATGAATTTTGATTCGGCGTTGCGGTCGAAGTTGTTGAAGATTTCCGCCAGCATTTCGTGGCTGTCGCGGCTTTGACGCTTGGCGAGGTTGCTCATGAACTCCATGCGCAATGTTTTCTCGATGCCGTCCATGACGTCTTTCTTGACTGATTCCATGGAAATCATACGCATGATGACTTCGACGGAAAGCTCTTCGGGAAGGTTCATCAATACACGCGCGGCGTGGTCGGCTTTGATTTTGGACAGCACGACGGCGATGGTCTGCGGGTATTCGTTCTTTAGGAAGTTCGCCAGGATTTCTTCGCTGACGTTGCCGAGTTTATCCCATGTGGTACGACCTGCCGGGCCGCGGATTTCTTCCATGATGCCGTCGACGCGGCCTTTGCCCAGCGCTTTGACCAGCAGGCGTTCGGTTGAATCCTGGTTGCCGACCAGCGCACCTGATGCCGATACCTGCTCGGCGAATTCCATAAACACCCGTTCCATTATGTCGGCGTTGACCGAGCCCAGCCCCGACATGATGCTGGAAAGTTCGCGGATCTCATCATCGTCCATCAGGGCGAACAGCTTGATGGCGGCTTCTTCGCCGATGGCCATCATCAACATGGCGGCTTTCTGCGCGCCACCGATTTTCCGGTATTCGTCCTTAATATCTTTTTGCGGTCCTGCCATATGCTCTTACTCTATATATGATTACGATTGTTTTACTACCCAGTTGCGGATAACACCCATGGTTTCTTCGGGGTATTTATCGACGATCTCGGTGACTTTTTTGATGGACGATGACTTCATACCGCCTTTGATATTAGCTACATCGATCATTAATTCCGACTCACCGCCGCCACCGCCGCCTCCGGGCAACCGAACCGCCCCACCACCGCCGCCACTGGGAGCATCCAGCGCTGCCAGGTCACCCGATACGCGGTCGCTCGGCGACTGCGATTGCCGGATCAGCTGATTGACGGCCGGGCGCAGCACGAGCAGGATGGCCAGTATCGCCACAATTGCGATGATGATGGTCTGGATGACCGACTGCATTTCAAACTTGAAGCGCTCGAAGAATGATTCGTTTCCAACTTCGATCGATTCCTGCGTGAAGCGCATGTTGACCACTTCGATTTTGTCGCCGCGTTTTTCATCATAGCCGATAGCTGAAGAGATCAATGTTTTCAGTTGCTTCAATTCCTCATCGGAGCGCGGCGCATAGACTTCCTTGCCATCGGCGCCGGTGGTATAGGTGCCGTCTACCAGTATGGCGACAGATATTTTATTGACGGCGCCGCCCTCACTTATATGATTTTGTACAGTCTTGGAGATTTCATAGTTGGTGGTGTCGTTGGTGCGGTCGACCTGGTGTTTGCTGGAGCTGTTTTCTCCACCACCAGCGCCGGCCGGAGGGACATTAGTGGTCACGGTGGTGGTGTCCTTGCCAGTTTTATCGAGGGCGGCATCGCTTTCGCTGGTGCTCTGCGTCGAACGGGCGACCTGACCGTCCGGGTCATATTTTTCGGAGTTGGTGACGGTGCGGTCGAAATTGATGTCAGCGGCGACCTGTACGCGGACTTTGCCGGCGCCGATGACTTTTTCGACCAGATCTTCCAGTTCTTGCCGCATATGATTTTCATAATTGACGCGGAATTCTTCGCTGGTGCCAGCCGTGGCATCGAGGCTTTCGCCGCCGTCACCGCGCGCCAGTAGGCGGCCATGGTTGTCGACGACGGTGACTTTCGATGCTTCCAACTGAGGCACTGCGGAGGCGACCAGATGCGTGATGGCCATGACCTCGGATGATTCCAGCGATTTGCCGGCGCGCATTTTTATTGTTACCGAAGCGCTTGGTTTTTCGTTCTCGCGCGTGAATAATTCGCGTTTGGGCATGACCAGATGCACCCGCGCCGAATCGATATCGGATAGTGACGCGATGGTGCGGGAAAGTTCGCCTTCGAGAGCGCGCATCACGTTTATGTTCATGACGAAGTTGGAGCTGCCGAAGGTTTCGGAGCGGTCGAATATTTCATAGCCGACCAGGGAGCCGCCCGACGGCAGTCCTTGCTCAGCCATGCCCATACGCAGGCGCAGTACGCGATCGGAGGGTACCAGCACTTCTGATCCGTTGCCTACTAACTCATAGGGTGTGTTTGCTTTTTCGAGTTCGGCAACGATTTTGGAACTGTCTTCGAGCGACAGACCGGTATAAAGCGGCGACATGCTGCCGGTCGATATGTGCAAGGCTGTAATCATAAAGAAGGCGAAAAGGGCAGCGCCACCTGCCACCATTACGCCGATCTTGGCCTTACCCATTCCTCGGACTGTATCGCCTAATGCACTCATTCCCTGTGTCTCCCCGCCTTTTTTACGTGTTTTATAATTTCACCATAACCCAAAAAGATTAAAATATTCCTAATAGAGGAACTTTTTTCCTAGTTGGCCGATATAAGGGGAGTATAAAAAACAGGTTTTGAAAATTGTGCAAGTCATTCGAATCATTTTTTTGTGGATAACTTGAAACTTTTTTTTCGATGCTCGCTTGACTTGTGCGATGAGGTAGAAAATGCCTCATCAAATGGTATGAGAGAAGCGGGAATGGCGCAAATTCCGTGGCTTTCCGATGACATATGTGCAGCGCATGCAAGTAATGACGAGAGAAATAAAACGCGATAAAAATATCACGGTGAAAAATCAATTCGTGATGCGCGGTGAAGTTGTACGGAGAAAAAAATTACGCCGCGTCTTTGGAGATGCTCAGGATAATATCGGCCAGCTCATTTAAATAGTTCGAGCCTTTGGCGGTGCGCTGGATGATGACGTTGCGGTTGTCATGGCGGTCGCGGGCGCGCTTGACCAGCTTGTCTTTTTCCAGCGCATCGATGGCGCGGCAGACGGCAGGCTTGGAGATTTGCAATCCATCGGCGAGGCTTTTGACGCTGTGCGGCGACGGCATAAGGTAGACGGTGAGCAACACTGCCGTTTGCCGCGCTGATAAATCCACCGGCATCTCCTTGAGCGCCTTGCGCGTTACGTTGCGCCAGAACGACAACGCCCGGATAATTTTCGCCGAGCCGATTTTTTCTTTAGCGACCATATTTATATTCCCATTCTATCCTTGTCATCCCGGCGAAGGCCGGGATCCAGGACGCCGCGTCTGCGGCGCAAAAAGAATCTATACCGCGCCCATGGCGCTCTAGCTGGATTCCCGCTTTCGCGGGAATGACAAAATAATTAGCGACCATAACGTTCCTTTATGAGGGCATAGAGCGCGCGGAAGGCCATCGCTTCGCCGCCTTGCGGGCGGCCGGGCCTGTCCTTTAAGTTCCATGCCATCATGTCGATGTGAAGCCAGGAAGACGTTCTACTGACAAATTCCTGCAAATACAAGGCCGCCGTAATCGCCCCGCCGTAACTGCTGTCGGGGTCGTTGCTCAGGTCCGCCGCTTTGGTATCGAGCTGCGAGCGATAATCTTTCCACAGCGGCAATCGCCACAACGGATCATGCTGCGTGTTCGCGGCTTTCATCACATCATTCGCCAGCCGGTCGTCGGATGTGAAGAAGGCGGGAATGTCCGTGCCGAGCGCTACGCGCGCCGCGCCGGTCAGTGTCGCGCAGTCAATGAGCAGGTCGGGTTTTTCGTCATCGGCTTCATACAGTGCGTCGCACAGAATCAGGCGGCCTTCGGCGTCGGTGTTGCCGATCTCGACCGTGATTCCTTTGCGCGTGGGCACGATGTCGAGCGGGCGCATGGCACGTGAGCCTACGGCATTCTCGACGATGGGAAGGATCACGCGCAATTGCACCGGAAGTTTCGTCTCGACGATGGCTTTGGCCAGCGCCAGCACCACGGCGGCACCCCCCATATCCTTTTTCATCAGCTTCATGTTAGATGTCGATTTGATGTCGAGCCCGCCGGAATCGAAGCAGACGCCTTTGCCGACCAGCGTCACTTTCGGTGCATTGCGGTTAGGGAATTTAATATCGACGAGGTGTGGCGGCACGTTACTGGCTTTGCCGACGGCATAAATCATCGGGTAATTGGCGCGCAGCAGCGCTTCACCTTTGGTGACACTGACCTTGGCGTCATATTCATGCGCAAATGTCACCGCCTCCGCCGCCAGCGCTTCCGGATTCATGTCATTAGCAGGCGTGTTGATTAAATCGCGCGCCCAGCCGATTGATTCCGCCATCGCCTTGACGTAACGCACGTCGCAGCCTTTGGGAGCAACGAGCGTTGCCACACTTTTGTTGTTTTTTTTGTAGCGGGTGAATTTGTAGGCCGCCAGCGCCCAACCCAGCGCCATCTGCGTCACCTGCTGCGGCGTGAATTTGCCTTTGATATAATAGGGTTGTGCCGGCAGCCGCGCCGGCAGATGCGCCAGGCTCCAGATGTCGAGCTTATCATCCGCGCCACAGGCGACGCCGGCCAGCGTACCGTCTTTCGCCGGCAACAGGCAGAAGCTTCCGGCTGCGCCCTTGAAACCGTTGGCTTTCAACCAGTGGCGGATGATGGATGGCTGCTGCTTGAACCATGCACCGTAGTTTTTCGCATACACTATATATATAGGGAGCGCGTCGGACTTGTTTTTTTCGATGATGGGGAAGGGGTGGGGCATAAATTATCTCTGAGTTACGAACGTCCCTTGTAGCCCCACTTATGGAGGGGATCCTGAAGGCTTCCGGTTACATCTAAATTATCAAAGTTTTTGCCTAACTGAAGAGCAACAAGGTTGAAGATGCGTGCCCTTTCATACTCTTGGCTATATAATTCTGCGAACGGAATGCCATTTTCTCCAAACATGACATCGCCTATAGCGTTGCTGATGGCGTTTTCTATTATTGCGTCAACTTGCGCCGTCTCCTCTTTCGTCGTGCCATCTTTCATCCATTTCATCAATCCTTTTAATGCATCGTAATATCCGCCTGATTCCAACAGGCGTTTGATGGCAGCGATTTTTTGAGGCTGCTCGGCAGAGGTGTACCTGTTGCTCATCGTCACACATCCAGTTCCTGCAGCAGTGCGCTGCCGCGGTTGGCGGTCTGTTCCTGGATGAAGTTGAAGCGGTGCTCCGGCTTGCGTCCCATCAGCTGTTCGACGCGTTCAGCCGTTGCGCCGACATCTTCTTCCTGAATCATGACTTTGAGCAGGATGCGGCTGCCGATGGTCATGGTCGTTTCCTTGAGCTGCGCCGGCATCATTTCGCCGAGGCCTTTGAAGCGGCCGATGTCAGCCTTGCTGTTGCCCTTGGTATTTTGCGCGACGATGGCGTCTTTTTCCTTATCGTCCTGCGCGTAAAACGTCTGGTTAGCAATGGTAATGCGGTAGAGCGGTGGCCGCGCGATATAGAGATGCCCCTTGCGGATAAGGTCGGGCATTTCCTGATAGAAGAAGGTCATGAGCAACGAGGCGATGTGCGCGCCGTCGACGTCGGCGTCGGTCATGATGATGATCTTTTCGTAGCGCAGCGCTTCTTCGCTGTAATAGGTGCCGGTGCCGCAGCCCAGCGCCAGTACGAGGTCGGCCAATTCCTGGTTGGCTTTGATTTTATCGAGCGAGGCGGAGGCGACGTTGAGGATTTTCCCGCGTAGCGGCAGCACGGCCTGCGTTTCGCGGTCGCGCGCTTGCTTGGCGGAGCCACCGGCCGAATCGCCCTCGACGATAAAAATTTCAGTGCCGCGGCCGGCCGAGCGCGTACAGTCGGCGAGTTTACCGGGCAAGCGCAGTTTCTGCGTGACGGCTTTGCGGCTGACTTCCTTTTCGGCCTTGCGGCGCAGGCGATCTTCGATGCGCTCGACGAAATAGGCCATCAGGCGATTGCTGTTTTCCGGATTGCCGGTCAGGTAATGATCGAAATGGTCGCGCATGGCGTTTTCCACCAGCCGCGCCGCCTCGACATTGACCAGCTTGTCTTTGGTCTGTCCCTGAAACTGCGGGTTGCGCATGAACACCGACAGCACGATGACCGCGCCGCCTAAAATATCCTCGTTCGTCACCTGCGCGATTTTTTTGTTGTTGGTCAGCTCGCCATAGGCCTTGACGCCTTTGGTCATGGCTGCGCGCATGCCCGATTCGTGCGTGCCGCCTTCGGGCGTGGGGATGGTGTTGCAATAGGTGCTTTCAAACGATTCCCAGTCGGACGGCCAGTCGATCGCCCATTCGACGCGGCCTTGCTTGTCGGGGAATTCTGCTTCGCCGCAATACGCTTCGGACGTCACCGGCATGCGGCCGGTCAACTGCTGGTTTAAGAAATCGCGTAAACCTCCGGGAAAATGGATGGTTTCTTTCTCCGGAACGCCCTCACCGTCCTCGAGTAGCGATTTATCGCACAGCCAGCTGATTTCAACACCGCGATAGAGGTAGCCTTTCGAGCGCGCCAGCTTATAAAGTTTCTCCGGCTTGAACTTCGCCTTGCCGAAAATCTTGACATCGGGGCGGAAAGCAATGGTCGTGCCACGGCCCTTGGGATCTTTGCCGACTTTTTGCAGTTTCCCTTGCGGCTCGCCACGTGAATATTCCTGCCGGTAAATCGTTCCTTCACGCACAACCTCAACTTCGAGATATTCCGATAATGCGTTGACCACCGAGATGCCGACGCCGTGCAGACCGCCCGAGGTGTCATAGACCTTGCCGCCGAACTTGCCGCCGGAATGCAGCATGGTGAGGATGATTTCGAGCGCGGATTTCTTGGGGAATTTCGGATGCGGATCGATTGGGATACCGCGGCCGTTGTCGCGGATGATGACGATATTGCCGGCCTTGACCTCGATTTCGATGCGGGTGGCGAAACCGGCGACGGCCTCGTCCATAGCGTTGTCGAACACCTCGCTGGCGAGATGGTGCATGGCGTTTTCGTCGGTGCCGCCGATATACATGCCGGGGCGGCGACGCACCGGCTCCAGCCCTTC
>Ga0206928_1202_pt1 | contig 13393 bp, 13 predicted proteins | sample Alteio_BWOrgHeat_21_FD_152941 | JGI IMG/M metagenome (GOLD analysis project Ga0206928, IMG submission 152941) | Enriched cells from forest soil in Barre Woods Harvard Forest LTER site, Petersham, Massachusetts, United States -... | ecosystem: Environmental > Terrestrial > Soil > Temperate forest >... | reverse complement strand
GCGGCGGTAGCTGGCGTAGAGGATATCCCCATCGCGGACATGGCTGTCATGGCGGTCGCGGCCCCACACCAACCGAAACGAATCGCCGACGCGCGGTTCCGTCAAAAAGTCGATGCGCGAGCCGAACACATCGGCAAACTTCCAGTTCATTTCGATGGCGCCTTGTTCTTTCATGGCGGCCCACAGCGACGTTTTGATCGCCCCGCGCATCGCCATGCGTTCCTGCGTAATCGGCACCGTTTGGTGGCTGGCGGTATAGGCACCGCTGCTGGAACGTTCTACGGCATAAAACTCAAAGGCATTGGGCCAATACACATACCGAACAAGTGCGCCGCCCGAGGATTGCCACAGTTCGTACCGGTGGTCCGGCTGGGCGGTGCGCAGGGGGAAGACTTTATTCAGCGTCTGTTGGGCATTGAACGCATCCATCGGATTGATGCCCGGGCGTTCGAATGCTTTGGAAATGGTCCCGCCCATGCCGATGGTTCCGCTGGAATAAAGAAGTTCGCTGGAGGTGCTGGCGGTCGCCGCGGGGGGAGCTGTTTTACGTCCACACCCAATCGTTGCTAGAAGCAACAGAAGAAAGAGGCTTGAGAGTGCGAATTTATCGTCGGAAGTGGATTGCGGGCTCATTTTAAAAATCGTACCATTCGATCGACGTTCGGACCAATGGATTCGTTCACTCTAGGGGGTTTCTCTTGAATAAGATCAGCATCGCATCGCTTCTCGTGCTCACGGCCGCGTTTGTGGGATGTTCCAGCAAGAGCGAGTACGTCCGTAAAGGGGAAATCCAGCAAACGATCAGTCAGCAGCCTGAATCCAAACGCTATTTTGAAGCCATCGGCATCGGTGCGGCCGACCCGACTCTGACCAATGTGACCCAGAAGCGCGCGACGTCCCGCAATGCGGCCGTCGTTCAAGCCCAATACGAAATGCTCTCCATGATCAAAGGCGTTCAAGTGGAAGGCGGCATTACAGTCGAGAAGGCGATTGAAACCAATTCGCTTCTTGAAACCAATATTAAGGAAGTCATCCGGGGTGCTGAGATCGTGAAGTCTGAATGGACGAAAGATGACGGCTGCTTGGTGACGCTGCGCCTCGAAAAAAAGAAACTCGAATCTGCCGGCATTAAATTCGCGTCATGAAACCATTCCACGCGTCATTGGCTGTTCTGCTTGTGGGGGCCCTGGCGGTTTCCGGGTGCTCAGGATCCAAATCGCAGCTTAAGGTAGGAAAAGGGATGGGCGGCGAGGTTGTGGAAGCCGAAGGCACCGCTCCCTATAACGCCTCCGATATTCCCGGCAGTAAGGCGGCGGCGTTGGCGGCCGCCCAGCGCTCAGCCGTAGAGCGCGTCGTAGGCGTCTACGTGAATGCCAAAACCCGGGTGGATAAGGCCGTTGCGGTGGAGCAAAACATTTTGGCTAAGACATCCGGCTACATCAAACGCTACGACATCTTAAGCGAAGGCCGCGAGGGGGACTGGTACAAAGTCCGCATCCGCGCGTTGGTGTCTACGGAAAAGCTGGTGGAAGATCTGGAAAATGCGGGCCTCTTAAAGCGTCCCGAAGTCGGGAATCCGCGCGTGACCATCCTGCTGCAGGAGTTTATCGGGGAAAAGGAATCCAAGAACAAAGATGCCACCCGCGCGCTTCAGCAGGTCTTGCTGGATAAAGGCTTTAAGGTCGTCGAATTCCCGGGGTCATTGGATAAAGACGAAGATCCCGTTGATCTCGCCAAGAAAATCGCCCGCTCCCAGGCCGAACTCCTCATCACGGGCCTCGCTCGTGCTCAAGGGTTGGGCTATACACAAAAAGAATTGGGCGGCATGTCTTCTCATCGGGCTTCGATCACGGGACGTGTCATTGAGACAGGCAGCGGCGAAGTCGTGCTGACCTTCTCGCAGGTGGCCAGCGGCCTTGAAGGCACCACAGAAATCGCGGCGCAGAAGGCTTTTGAGAAAGCGGCCGAGCTCTGCGCGCAGGATATCGCCAAGCTTCCGCAGCAGCTCAGCCAGCGCGCCCAAGTCAATCTGACGATCGTGGGGCTTACCTCCTTTGATGTTCTGGGGGATCTCCAGAAAAAATTGTTGGGCTCGCCGGGCATCAAAGATCTCTACTTGCGGTCTTTTAACCAGGAGAACGGCGTGGCCGAGTTGAACCTGATGGTGGACCAGATTAGCCCTCAGGATGTGGCTGATTTGACGACGCGCCTCGGAGGCACGGCTTGGACCGTGATTCAGATTTCCGGTCGCGATATCCGCATCAACGCGTCGGCGGCTGGCCGCTAAGCCGCCGTGCGGCGAACCGTCCAGGCTCTTTTCCTGGCGGCGTCGACGCTTTTGGGCGGCTGTGCCGGGAACAAGGCGTTTGTTTCAACGCAGTATGTCGCCGCGGGGCGCGTGGCGGTATTGCCCATCGCCAATGAGACTACAGACTTAGATGGTCCCGCGTACGTGCGTCAGTTGATCGTAGACGGCCTTCGGGCTCGGGGATTCAACGTCTCGGATCCGGCGGAAGTCGAAAAGATCATGAAGGACAACGGCTTCACGGATGGCGGGCAGCTCAACGCCGCCAAACCGGAAGACATGGGAAAATGGTTGTCTGCGGATACGCTCTTTTATAATACACTTGTATACTTCAGTGAGATTAACATCGGTTTTTACTGGCAGCGCAAAGTGACGGTCGCTGGAAAGCTCGTGGATGCCAAGACCGGCGAGAAGTTGTGGGAAGATGAAAAGACGTGGATGACCTTAAACGTCGTAACAGATAGAGAAAAAGCCAAGCAGGAATTTGCGGCGCAGATGGCCGTCAAAGCGATTGAAAAAATAGCGCACGCGCCGCTTCAGCCGGAATCACGGATTGCCGTGAAACGACTGCTCGACACGTTACCGCACCGATAGAAAGGACCTTTATGATCAAAACCCGCCCATGGATCAGCTTCTTCTTAGCCCTCACAATGACCACCGCTTGCGCCCCCGGAAGGTCGGTCAAGCAAAAAGAAACGATGACGATCGATGCCCCCAAGGGCATGGTGTCTTTGAAGCGCCGCGTAGGCGTCGTGGATTTCGATAACAAAACCAAATATGGCGAAGCGCGCCTGGGCTCTTCGGCGACGGACGTGCTTATCACCGAGTTGACCAAGTCCGGGAAGTTCATCGTGGTAGAGCGAAGCAAGCTCGACTCGATCATGTCGGAGCAAAAGCTGGGCATGTCCGGCGCTATCGATGCGTCGACCGCCGCCAAGGTGGGGAAAATCCTGGGATTAAACGCCATCGTCACCGGCTCGATCTCCGAATTCGGCTCTCAGACGGAAGGATCGGAATATTTAATTGCGCAGTCCAAGCGCCAGGTTGTTAAAGCGACCGTGGATATTCGCGTGGTAGACGCGGAAACCGGCCAAATCCTGTATGCCGATTCCGGCTCGGGCTTGGGCGTGAAAAAGACGGGTGGGGTTCTCGGATTGGGCACACGCGCCGGGTACGACGAATCGCTGGAACAAGAAGCGCTTCGCGCCGCAATCGTGAAATTCATGAACAACATCGTGGCCCAGGTGGAAAAAAAGCCCTGGAGCTGCCGCGTGGCCGATGCGGAAGGCAATTCGGTCTATTTGAACGCGGGCAGCGATTCTGGCTTGCCTGTGGGGTCGAAGCTGACCATTTTCCGTTCGGGTCGTGAAATCAAGGACCCGACGACGGGCCTCGTGATCGGCAATACGGAAGAAAAAATCGGCGAAGTCAAAGTCGACCGCTACTTTGGCGAAAACGGCTCTGTGGCGACGCTCACGAGCGGCAGCCTGCCGGGCAAGGGTGACGTCGCTCGGCTTAAGGAATAAATCCGGCGCTATAGGCTCTAAGATACGCTTTAAAAAATAAAAGACGAACACAGGAGAAAGACCATGGCAAAAGACGATCGGCTGAAAGCATTGGAACTGGCATTGACCCAAATCGAAAAGGATTTCGGGAAAGAAGCCATCATGAAGATGGGGGATAAGGCCACAAAGAAAGTAGAAGCGATCCCGACAGGCGCGCTTCCCTTAGACGTTGCGATCGGCATCGGCGGCATCCCGCGCGGCCGCGTGATCGAGATCTACGGGCCGGAATCCTCCGGCAAGACGACTCTGTCGCTTCAGATCATCGCCAACGCCCAAAAGATGGGCGGCGTGGCGGCCTTCATCGACGCCGAACATGCCATGGATCCGATCTATGCCAAGAAGTTAGGCGTGGATGTGGACAACCTCCTGATCTCCCAACCGGATTCGGGCGAACAAGCCCTGGAAATCACCGAGACGCTCATTCGTTCGGGCGCGGTGGACATCATCGTGGTCGATTCCGTTGCGGCGCTGGTTCCGCGCTCTGAAATCGAAGGCGACATGGGCGACCAGCAGATGGGCATGCAGGCTCGTTTGATGTCGCAGGCGCTTAGGAAGCTGACGGGGACCATTAACAAATCCCGTACCAGCCTCATCTTCATCAACCAGCTCCGCCAGAAAATCGGCGTCATGTTCGGCAACCCGGAAACGACCCCGGGCGGTTTGGCGCTTAAGTTCTATTCGTCGCTGCGCTTGGACATTCGCCGCATCGAGTCGATCAAATCCGGCGACGCCGTGATCGGCAACCGCGTGCGCGTCAAAGTCGTGAAGAACAAAGTCGCACCGCCCTTCCGGCAGGCCGAATTCGAAGTCTATTTCGGTGAAGGCGCGTCCCGCGAAGGCTGCCTGCTCGATATGGGTGTGGAAAACGGCATCGTGGAAAAAACGGGGTCGTGGTTCATCTGGGGCGAAGAGCGCCTGGGCCAAGGCCGCGACAATGCCCGCGCATTCCTCAAAGAACATGCCGCGCTGGCCGATAAGCTGGAAAAAATTCTGCGGGATAAATACTTCCCAGCGGATGCGGCGGAAACGCCCCAGGCTGAAGAAGAAGCCCCTGAACCGGCCGTCAAAGCCGGGCGCAAGTAACGAGCGCCCTGCGGATGGGGGAAGCGGCTGCACTAGGATCCAGCCAGGAGTTGCTGGATTCTTATCTCCGCTTCCTCCGCGTCGAGCGTGGTTTGGCGCTTCGGACGCTAAGCAGTTATCGCCAGGATCTTGAATCCTACCTGGCGCATCTTCAAAGCAAATCCATCAATCCGTTAACCGTCACTCGCGATGAGCTGACCGATTATCTCTGGAGTAAGAAATCCAAAGGAGAGCAGGCGACTTCGGTGGCACGCTATATCGCCAGCCTCCGGTCCTTTTACCGTTTCCTGCTGGCCGAAGAGAAAATAAAAAAAGACCCCGCGGCACTCCTTCAAACACCGCGCCTCCCCGAGCGCTTGCCTCGTTATCTCACGATTGAAGAAATGACTCGTCTATTTGCAGCACTTCAGGCGAATCGCCCGGCGATGACCCGGCTTCGCGCCATGCTGGAAGTCATGTACGCCGCGGGCCTTCGCGTCAGCGAACTCGTAGGTCTTACGATGGATCAACTTGATTTATCCGTAGGGTACGTTCGGGTGAGGGGAAAAGGCGGCAAAGAACGGGTTGTTCCCATTGGAAGCCGCGCGCGCCTGGCGGTGGAAGGGTATTTACGTGTGAGGCCCCAACTTCCCGCTTCCGTTAAAACCGTTTTTGTGTCGAACCGAAAAACTCCCATGAGCGCCGTGCAGTTCTGGCGTTGGGTACGCTGGGCGGCGATTCAGGCGGGGATTCAAAAGACGGTCTCCCCTCACGTTTTGCGGCATTCATTTGCGTCGCACCTCGTTCAAAACGGCGCAGATCTTCGAACGGTCCAAGAAATGCTGGGCCACAGCTCCATCAGCGCCACGCAGATTTACACCCATGTCGAGCCCTCGCATATGCAGAAAGCCCACCGGCAGTTTCATCCCCGAGCCTAAGACATGGCCTTTTCCTATAAAGAGCGTCAGCACACTTGGCAATCTCTTAAGGACGCGCCGCCCGAAATTGTGATCATTGGCGCCGGTGTTGTGGGCACCGCAACGGCTACGGCGGCGGCGCGCCTAGGTCTTCACGTTCTACTGATTGATAAGGGCGATATCGCGGGTGGCACAAGCGGTGCTTCCACAGGCCTCGCGCATGCAGGGCTTCGCTACCTCGCGCAGGGGCATATCGGTTATGTTTTTAAAGCCGGACGCGAACGCCGCCACCTTCAAGAAGTCGCGCCGCATTGGGTGCGACCTTTTGATTTCATCCTTCCGGTTTACAAAGGAGAACCCCATGCCTTTTGGGTCGTTCGGCTTGGAACGTTCCTGTACGATTGGATGGCTCGTGTGGATGCCTGGTTCTCCAAACGTCCCATGCCGCGGCGTTATCAGACATTAAGCGCGGCAGAGGTTCAAAACAAAATTCCCGGCATCAAAACCGAAAGTCTCGAAGGGGGACTGGCTTACTTTGTAGACGCGCAGATGCAAGATACCCGCTTAACGTTAGGGTTGGCTCAGAGCGCGGCCCAACATGGCGCAAAAGTGCTGACCTATGCAGAAGTGAAGTCCTTTCACCCCTGGAAAGAAGGCGGCGCCTCCGTAATTTTTGAGGATCGTCTCACCGGAGAAGAACAGGAAGTCCGGGCGCGGATTGTGGTCAACGCCTCGGGCCCTTGGATCGACCAGGTTCGCGCTTTAGCGGGATTTAAGCAGGAAACCCTCAAGCCCAGCCAAGGCCTTCACCTGGTGGTCGATCACATTACGAACACGCCGCTCATCTTCTCCACAGAGATTCCCAACAAAGTCTTCTTCGTTTTGCCTGTGGACCAGACCGTTTCCTTGGTGGGCACGACGGATACGCCTATTCAGTCGAACCCCGAACGCACCAAGGCGGAGCCGCGCGAAGTGACAGAACTGCTGCAGCGGCTTTTTACCTTCTTTCCCTATCTCAAGCAGGGGTCCAATTTGCAGGAAGCGATGAAAAGCTACAAGGAGGTTCATGTTCGCAGCGTCTATTGGGGAGTACGTCCCTTGCTCAAGCAAATCGGATCGACCCTTCAGGCGTCGCGCGAGCATGCGGTCCTTAAAGAAGCGTTATGGTTTTGGTCCGTGCCCGGGGTGAAGCTGACCTCTGGCTTATCGGTTGGAGAAGAGATCGGCCATGGACTCTGGAAAGCGCTGCGCAAGAACGCGGCGCCTAACAAACCGGCAGATTCCTTGCCCGGCGGCGAACTGTGGGATTACGACAAATACGTTCATGACGCCCAAAAGCGTTTTAAGCTGGGGGAAAATTCCGATCAAATTATCCGTTATCTCATCTCGCTCTACGGCACCCGTTACGTCGAAGTGCTGCAATGGGCCAACCGCGAACCGCATTACCGCGAACGAATTTTAGAAGGCGAACCCTGGATTCTGGCGCAGGTTCCCTATGCCATCCAAGAAGAAATGGTTCTGACCTTAAATGATCTTTTGTGGCGCCGAACCAAATGGGCGTTGTGGCGATCCTTGCCGGAGGAAACCGTCGTGGGCATCGCGCAGGAAATGGCAGAAATATTAGGGTGGAGCCCTGAAACACGCCAGGAGCAGTTTGAGGCGTATCAAAAGGAAAAAGCCAAACACCAGGTTCCGTGATGAGCGAGCCCGCGATCTTTAAAGCCAAAGCCCTGATCGCCAAAGCCCAGCATATCGTTGTGCTGACCGGTGCGGGCGTCTCTGCGGAGAGCGGGATTAAAACCTTCCGCGCAGCCGAGGGGTTGTGGGAAGAACATTCGATCGAAGATGTCGCCACCCCTCAAGGCTTTCGGAACGATCCCCAGCTGGTCTGGCGCTTCTATAACGAGCGCCGCCGCGCCGCGGATATCGCCACTCCCAACCCCGGCCATATCGCCCTTGCACGCCTCGAGTCTCTTCGTCTGCTTCGCCAAAAAATAAAGTCTTCCTCTGCGCCCTTCATGATCCTCACCCAAAACATCGATGGTCTCCATCAGCAGGCCGGCAGTCAAAATGTGTTAGAGCTCCACGGCAGCATTTGGCTCGTGCGTTGTACCGGCTGCGAGTCTTTGCGTGACGATTACCCGATTCAGTTGCCGGTTCCGCCGCGCTGTGACGAATGCGGCAGCCTGCTGCGCCCGCATGTGGTGTGGTTTGGCGAAGCACTAGAAGAAGCCGTATTGGCGCAGGCCGAAAAAGCCACCCGGGGGGCGGACCTCTTCTTAGTGATTGGCACGTCGGCTGTGGTTCAGCCTGCTGCGTCGTATCCCTTCATGGCCGCCAGACGAAAAATTCCCGTGATTGAAATCAATTTGGAGAAGACGCCCGTCTCCGAGATTGCAACGCTGACCCTTTTGGGGAAATCGGGCGACATACTCCCGAAGCTTTTATGAGATTCGATTTTAAATGGCTAGCTGTAGCGGCGAAGGACCATCGCGCCACCTAAGCCTCCGGCGGCGCAGGCAGTGGCGAGGGCGGTTTTGATTTCGGGTTTTCGCTTCATTTGGTAGAGGGCGTTTAGGATGATGCGGGTTCCTGTGGCCGCTAACGGATGTCCCAGGGGGATCGAGCCGCCGTTCGGGTTTACTTTTCCGTCTTTCCACTTCGCTTCCCAGTTCTGACTGTATTTTTCCTTGCCTACCTTAAAGATCGATAAGCAGGTCGCCGAGAAGGCTTCGTGCAGTTCCACCAGGTCGATGTCCTGAAATTTGAGCCCAGAGCGTTCTAAAGCATTGGCTGTGGCAAACACCGGGGCGACCCCCATATGCGCGGGGTTGTTGCCCCAGTAGCCCCAGTCGACAATCTCGCCCAAAATTTCGAGTTTTAGTTCTTTCGCCTTTTCTTCTGAGGCGACGATAATCGCGGCCGCGCCATCCGAGCGGGCACAGGAGTTGAAAAGGGTTACGGTGGCCTGTGTTTGGCCTTCGATGAATTTTTTGCCGAGGATGTGTTCCCCGTACTTTTCATAGAACTGCTTCATGTTGAAGGTTGAGGAGTCAAAGATAACCGGCGCCTTGCCCATCATCTCGGGCTTTTTAACAAGGCTTTCGCGTAAATAGGGGTATTCATCCTTCTCCAGCGCAACGTGGCTGTTTTCTTCCACCGGCACGACGTGAGATTTGTAGAAGCCGCCTTCTTCTGCCGCCAGGCAACGTTTATAGGTTTCTAAAGCGTAAGCATCCTGGGATGCCCGATCGATCGAGTACATCTGGGCGCAAACTTCGGCCGTAGCCGCCATATTGAGGTTTTTAACCGGGTCGACAAGGCCCTCTTCAATACAGTCCACAAGACTGATCCCCTCCTTATTAAGGAGGTCGGCCCAGTTGGCGCGGATCGTATCCAGGGATCTTAATTCCTTCATGCTCCGATCGCCGCGGATGGCGTACGGGAAAGTGGACATGGACTCGGTGCCGCCCGCGATATAGAGGTCGCCTTCGCCCATAATAATGTGACGGGCCGCGGAGGAGATGGCTTCCATGCCCGAAACACAGTTCGCTTGAACCGTTACGGCATGCGCTTTTTCAGGTAAATGTGAAAGTAATACCGCAATACGAGCGATGTTTGGGGCGTGGCTGCCTTGCCCCACCCAGCCTGCCATAACGCCGTCTACGGCATGGGGATAAAGCGTCGTCCGCGCCAGAAGCGCGTTGATGGTCAACATCAGAAGATGTTCGGGGGAAATTTTGGTGAGACTCTTGGAAAAGTGTCCGATAGGCGTCCGGACACCGCCGCAGAGAACAACTTTGGTTTGGCGAACTTTCATTTTCGAGTCTCCCTGTTCGGAGACTAACAGGAACGGGTGGCTAATTCAAGGTGAATTTGACGGCGGGGACGACGGGTGAGGCGGGTTGGCCGGGTACGGCGGGAATACCGAGTGCGGCGGCGAGTGGTACTTAATTAAAATAGGTTCCTATCGCTGCCTTACTCGGTATTCCCGCTGTTCCGGGACCCCCGCCGTTCAAGCGTAATGCCGCACCACCCGAATCACCTTGCCCACAATCTCCGTACTCTCATCAATCGGAATGGGTCGGTACTTGGGGTTTTCGGGGGGCGAGATGGAGAATTCCGGGTTTTCGAACCAGGCGTTTGACGGTGGCTTCATCCTGATTTAAACGCGCCACCACGATATCGCCATTCTTGGCCGAGTTTTGGGGCTGAACGATGACCAAATCGCCTTCAAAAATGCCGGCGTTGATCATCGAATCACCTTTGACGCGAAGAGCAAATAGGCCGCGGGCGCCCATGGGGTTCATTTGAGTCGAAGGGGGGAACGTTTTGGGAAGCGGCTGAGCCGGCTGTTCTTCGCCGTGAATCGTCGAGAGGTACCCTTCCACATTCTCAAACGCCAGCTGGGCGGGGCCTGCCGGGACACTGCCAATAATGGGAATGCCCACCGCACGCTGGGTAAGCGTAATGCCGCGCGACAACTTCGGCTTAATCTCGATAAAGCCCGCTTCCATGAGGTTTTTCAGGTGGTACTGCACGGTGCCGATCGCGGAAAACCCGCAATGGTCCTGAATTTCCCGGAACGTCGGAGGGGTCTGATGCTCTTCCAGATAGCTGCGAATGAACTGAAGAATCTTTTCAGGTGGTTTCATAATGCTGAAATTAAGCCATACGGGCGTACGAATGTCAACAAGCTATAATCTTGCCCATGAGCGCCCACAACGATTTAGACCTGACCTGCCCCGATTGCGGCGAGGAATTTCGCGGCATCCTTTGGGCGGCTATTCACGCTAAGCAGGACCCAGAGCTTAGGGAACTGCTGCTGGGCGGCGAACTCAATCTCATCGCCTGCACGAAATGCGGGAAAACGAACTTTTATGAGAACTTCCTGCTCTACCAAGACCCGGCCCTCCAGTTGGTGGCTTACGTCTACCCCCAGGCCGACCAAGACCGCGAAGCCGAACTACGGCCACTCATGGAGCGTGGATTTAAAGAAGTTCAAGAGACGTTTCCCATCAAAGAACGCTTTACCCGGCCCCCGCAACTCTTCTTCGGGCTCGCTTCGTTAGTAGAAGCCATCCGTGAGGAAGAAGAGGCGGCCCTTAAGAAAGAAGTAGAAGAAGCCCGCCGCCAGACCAAAACGAGCTAAAATCAATCTGATCTCCTATTGGCACAGAAAGGACCTCCATGAAAGGTAACGCCGAAGTCATCGCGCTTTTAAACAAGGGATTAGGATTGGAGTTGACCGCCGTCCATCAATACCTCGCCCAGGCCAAGCTCTGTCAGCATTGGGGCTACCACAAACTAGCGGACCATCTCTATGAAGACTACAACGACGAGCGCAGCCATGCCGAGATGGTGATCGACCGCATCCTCTTTTTAGAAGGCGTGCCCAACATCCAAGTAGGGCAGCCGGTTTTTTTAGGAAAAACGATCGAAGAACAGATCAAAAAAGATCTCGAGATGGAAACGCTGGTCGTCGAGTTCTACAACGAAGTCATCGCGACGTGCGACCGTCTCAAAGACTCGGGCTCGCGCCAGCTGGCGGAATTCCTGCTTAAGAGCTCGGAAGATGACGTTCAGGAGCTGGAATCCCAGGTCAACCTAATCAAACAGATCGGCTTGGAAAACTACCAGATCGAAATGATCGGCGAAAAAAACGAAGGCAAGAAAAAGTAGTAACGCCGTCTAGGCCCGGAAAAGGGCTGCATTCGAAGCGGTAGGTCCTTAGACTTAATCTTTTGGCCCTTTGTCTTCATGTTTCGTCGAAGAAACGTTTGTTACGGTGTGCTGGAGATGAAAGACTTTTCTTCGCGTTTTGCCGCGATTGGCGTGGCTCTGTCGCTAAGTGTTCCTACCGCTGTTCCTGCCGCTTCGATGGATGCGTCTGCGTTTATTAAAAGTCCGACCCTATTCACTTTCAGGTCGCAGGCCGTTAGTCAGGCGTTGATCGATTTTCCGCTACGTCCCCTTCAAAATAGCCTCTTAAAATCCAAACTGGCACGGCGATATACTCCAGCGCCTGCCCCCCCGCTGCAGGAGTTGGGATGGAATCTTCTGATTTCGGTTGGGCTCTCATGGTCGGCGGCTTGGGCTTTTCCGGGTACTGGGATTTGGGCGACTGTGGTGCCCGCTAACTTTGGGGAAGTGATATTCCAATACTTCCGATCGCTGTTGGAAAAAGATCCGTTGCCCTCCCCGGTTCATGACGTATTGCGGGAGACCGTACGCCGGTACCTCTCTGATGAATTGTGGGTTGCGCTTACGAACGAGCAGGTACTCGTGACCTCTGGGAATCGGTCGGCCCTGACTCATCTGCTGCAGATTATGACGAATATCAAAAACGCGGATCTTCCCGGAACGGATCGGGAATCTGTTTGGGTTTCGGAATCTTTATTTGAGACTTATCGCGACCTCGTGGCCGCCTATGCGGCCCCGAGCCCGGGACCGAAATTTATTCATTTGCTTTCCGACTGGCTTGAGCGGGCGCATCAGGCACCCAAAATTATTATCGTAACTTTGGCGAAAATTGCCGAGCTCTCTCTCTCTGAACTAGGGACCATTTTATTATTGGCTTCCGAGCGCCATACTTTGATGGTGATCGATGCGACCTCGGGGCGAGGGTGGGAAACGCTCATGCCGCTCCTGCGGAGTCTTTCCAAGGATGTTCGAGCGCATGTAGCGATCGTGATCGATTTCGAACCCCGCTTGCAGGTCGAGGCCGCTATTGGTGCGCGGGGCATTTCCCCATTTTCGCGACCCGCTAACGCGTGATGAGCTGGCGGGTCTTTCTTGTGAACCCCACGTCGAATCGCGTTTGGTCATGGAACGCGGCGGAGAAAAACCCTGGCAGGTCATCCACGGTCCGCAAAAGCCCTCGCGTTTGCGAAAGCTCCCCAAGAGCCATTGGACGCTGCTCGTTCAAAACGTTGACCGCTTTATTCCCGGTGTTGCCGCACTTCTTCAACCGTTCCGCTTTCTTCCCGATTGGCGCGTGGATGACGTCATGATCAGCTTCGCGCCCCCCGGCGGTACCGTAGGCCCCCACATCGACAGCTACGACGTCTTTCTCCTACAGGGCCAAGGCCGCCGCCGCTGGCGTCTCGACCCCAAAGCCAAAAAAGATTTACGGCCCAACGTCGACCTACGCATTCTCAAACAATTCCACGCCGAGGTCGATTGGATCCTAGAACCCGGCGACATGCTCTACTTGCCTCCCGATTTAGCCCACTACGGTGTCGCCCTGGAAGAATGCCTGACCTATTCCATCGGCTTCCGCGCCCCCAGCGCGATGGATCTTCTAGCCGCCGCCCAAGCACGTCTCATGCAAACGCATGCCGACTACGGCCGCTACCGCGACCCGGATCTCCAAGTAACCCATTCCCCTGGAGAAATTCCCCGCTCAACGCTGCACCAACTGCGCCGGATGATGGAAAGCACGCTCCAACACATGAGCTCATCCGATTTCGACGCAATGATGGGTGAATTTCTGACAGAACCCCGAACACCCGTGTTATCCGGATCGCGTCTTACGCTGAGCG
>Ga0206928_1132_pt2 | contig 13402 bp, 15 predicted proteins | sample Alteio_BWOrgHeat_21_FD_152941 | JGI IMG/M metagenome (GOLD analysis project Ga0206928, IMG submission 152941) | Enriched cells from forest soil in Barre Woods Harvard Forest LTER site, Petersham, Massachusetts, United States -... | ecosystem: Environmental > Terrestrial > Soil > Temperate forest >... | reverse complement strand
TTTTGATTTATACCGCCGTGGTGGCCAGCCTGCTGGCCGTTGGCGGTGTCGTCTGGGTTTTCCTCACGGTGAAAAATACGGTTGAAAGTTTTACGAGTTGATTATGGCCTCGCCTTTGATCGTCACACTCACCCAGGACAATTTCGAAACCGAAGCCTTGAAATCCACCTCCCCCGTGCTGGTGGACTTTTGGGCCGAATGGTGCGGCCCCTGCAAAATGATAGCCCCCGTGCTGGACGAACTCGCCACCGAATATGAGGGTAAGATCAAGATCGGCAAGGTCAACGTGGACGAGCAGCAGGGTCTGGCCGCGCAATTCAAGGTCAGTGCCATTCCCACTTTGCTCATCATAAAAAATGGCCAGGTCATTGAACAGACCCGCGGCGCCAAAAGCAAACGTGATCTGAAGGCCAGTCTCGACCGCGCCGCGGCTTGATCCACCCGGGCGCACGTCCTCCATGGTCACGCCCGGAACCCTCAACCGCCGCGCCGAGTTATATCATCAACTGGGCGCCTCCATTGCCGCCGGAATGCCCCTGATCAAGGCCCTGGAAATGGCCAGCAACAACCGGGCACTGGCATCTTCCCGCGGGTTGATCCAGGAATTGATCCAATACATGCATGATGGACATACCTTGAGCGACAGCTTCCTTTATGCCCAGGGCAAAATCCCCGGTCAGGTGGAGGTTTCGCTGGCCAAAAAAAGGCACAAATTCTGGATGCCAGATTTTGACGTCGCGTTGCTTTCCGTGGGCGAAGAAACGGGGCGGCTGGATTTGATCTTCAAGATGTTGTCGGCATATTATGCCACCCGCGTCAAAATCATCCGCGATACCATCGCCAGCCTGCTGCTGCCGGCCGCCAATTTGACGGTTTTTTTGCTGGTCTTTCCGCTTGGCCTGCTGGTCCTGTGTGCCGAGGGAATCATTGACGGAAATTACGCGCAATGCCTGCCATTCATTATCGAAAAAATCATCGTGTACGGCCTGCTCTACGGCACGATTTTCCTGTTGATCTATCTGTGCCAGGGAACGCACGGTGAAAGCTGGCGTTCACGCGTGGAATCAGTCACCCGGATGATTCCAATGTTGCGCACAGCCCTGAAATACCTTGTCCTCGGCCGTTTCGCCTCGGCTCTTGAATCGCTGGTCAATGCCGGCGTGCCGGTGATACGAAGCTGGAAACTGGCTGCCCGGGCCAGCGGCTCCCCCCTCCTTAAACGGGAAATCGAAGCGCGGGTGGACGAGCTTGAAATAGGTCTGACCCCGGCGGAGATGACCAATCAAATCGCGTACTTCCCGGAAATGTTTAGAAATCTCTATTACACGGGCGAAATCAGTGGCCAGATTGATGATACACTGGTACGCCTGCGCGATTATTACGAAGAAGAGGGCTTTCGTATACTGCGCCTATTTTCCCGAATCATGAGTGGAATCATTTACGGGGTGATTGCAATATCCATCGCCATTTACATCCTGCATTTTTGGATCACCTATTATGGCGCGCTGTTCCAGAGTATTTGAGTCTTTCCATGACCCTCGCTGAAATATTGAACAATGAGGAATTGCGCCAACACGAATTCCCCGTCACCAAAGATAAGATTTTCCTCGCCCACGCCGGTGTCTGTCCCCTTCCCCGCCGCATCGCCCAGGCGATGAATGAGTGTACACTGGGCGGCACGCTCGGTGACCAGGAGGCGTTTGTGGTACACCGGCTCGATGAAGCCCGCAAGACCGGCGCGAGATTATTGAACTGCCGCCCCGATGAGGTGTCCTTCGTCGGCCCCACGTCACTGGCTTTGAGCTACGTCGCCGCCGGTTTGAAATTCCGCCGGGGCGACAACGTCCTGATTTATCACGACGATTATCCGTCGAATGTCTATCCGTGGATGGCCCTCGCCAGCCAGGGTGTCCAGGTGCGATTGCTGAATATCCGCAGCCTCGGCGCCATCCGCACTGTGGACGTCATGGGACAGGTGGATGAAAATACCCGGCTCGTCGCCCTGGCCTCCTGTCACTTCATCAGCGGCCATCGGCTGGAGCACGACGCCATCGGCAAATTCCTGCGCGAGCGCAACATACTTTTCTGCCTCGATGCCATCCAGACCGTCGGTGCGTTTCCAACCACGGTTGAGCATGTGGATTTCCTGGCTGCCGACGCCCATAAATGGCTGCTTGGTCCCTGCGGCGCGGGTATCTTTTATGTGCATCGTGATTTGCATGACAAGTTCACGCCGCCGGTCTATGGCTGGCACAATGTGCGTTGCCCGAATTTCGTTGCGCAGGAAACCATCGAATACCGGTCTGGCGCCGCAAAATTTGAAGCCGGCACGCATAATCTCGTCGGCCTCATCGGCCTGCTCGCTTCCATGGAACTCGCGCTGGAAATCGGCGTGGAAAACATCGCGGCCGAACTTGCGCGCAAGCGGTCATGGCTGGTTTCCGCCTGTACCGCCAAAGGCTATACCGTACTGAATCCCGCGCAAAAACCGGAAAACGCCGGCAGCATCACCTCCATCTTTCATCCCGGCAAGGACCTCACGCCGCTCCACAAAAAATTGGCGGACGCCGGTGTGATCGCCTCGTTGCGTACTGACCGCAAGGGACAAAACTATATCCGTTTTTCCCCGCACTTTTATAACACCAATGCCGAATTGCAGCGCGTGATGGAACTGCTGTGATCAACGGCCTGACGTGACCGGATAGGGACAATAACGGCAGCCGTTACCGCAACAATAACCACGCCGCAGATGGTAGGCGGCGGTGAACACCATCAACCCGCCTTCAAAATAAAAATCGCCCGGCAAAATCTTCGGTGATGGCAGATTGAAATTGGCCTGACGGTGAAACTTCATCACACAGTCACGGCAGATGCAGGCTCGATTCTGCGATTCGGCCGGGACTTGGGCGATGAGTTCGGCGGGTATCTTCACTTTCGCGCACCAGCACGGACCTTTATACGCAGCGGAAGTACAAAGCTGGCAATCGTTGGGCTGCCTGCAGAGCGGACAATTGCCCGCATCCAGTTCATCCGTGGCGGGCAGATGCGAGGCGGAAGGTTTCATCTCAGTTCAGATCGTAGGCTGAATTATCGGCCGAAAGAAATCCGGTGCCTGGTGCCACATTGGCGGCTCCATCGGCATTGTTGGTGTAACAGACGGAGAGTGATTCCGCATGACCGTCGCAATAACCGGCATTGCTGTATCGTTGATGGCGAAAGCCCTGGGTGCCAGACCAGCGCCCCGAAAAGGTGGCGTCACCGGGATTTGGGAAGGGCGCGCGCATGAATTTATCCGCGCCGTCGGAATATTGGCCGTCGCCAAACAACACGGTTTTGTTGGCGTGGTGCACATCGGAATTTTTAGCGGGCTGCTCGATGGCTTCACCTTCGCCATGGCCGATATAACTGGTGTTGTAGTTATAACCCGTATAGGGGTTGATGGCATAGTCCGGACTGCCGGTGAAGGCCGGACATTGCTGGATCTGGATATTGCCGTGCCCCTGCCAGAGGATGCCGGGCATAATCGTGACGTGGCGGTACTGGTCCAGGACGGGAGTTAGGTCCCACGAATAGGCGGTCCCGCTCGCCGTATCGAAGTATTGGGCGATGGGATAAAAATCCGCATTGTCACCGGTGTACACCTGCGCCGCGATGCCCATCTGCCGCAGGTTGCTGACGCATTGGGTGCGCTTGCCCCTGGCCTTGGCCACGGCCAGCGCGGGCAGAAGCATCGCCGCCAGGATCGCGATGATGGCGATCACCACCAGCAACTCGATCAAGGTGAAAGCGCCGCGCGCTCCGGACAGGCGATGGCAGGCGGCAGAAATCCTGCGCCGCGCTGTGCGGCGGTTCCTGCCACCTGCCAATTGCCGATATCTGTTCACGGATTCAAAGACACACGATAGAACGCCCGGTTGGCCGGCGGATTGGTGTCCGTCAAGGTCATGACCTGGTTGTTGGTCGCGGTAAAGGTGCGAACCGCTTGCCAGCTCAGGAGGTCAGTTGAACGCAACAACGTTTCCGGACAGTTCGGCACCGGTTTGAAGCTGAAGGTGATGCCGTTCGTCGCTGTCTGGATGGCCAGTTGCGGTGGAATGATCTGGGTGACCACAAACGCCGAGAGATTCGTGACACCCGCCACGATCACTTGATTGGCCGCCGGGTTATAAGTGAACGGCTGCGCGATCCAGTTCGTGCAATTCCACTGGAAGACTTTCAGGTCACCACCGTTGCCGGCATAACCGGCGCCGGCACCAAGACCGATCTGTGTCATATAGGCGACCGTACCCGTGCCCGACACCGGTTTCAACTTGATCGAGCAGGCGCTGGACACGTTGCCCTCCACCGGCGCGTACGACGAGAGATCGTTCAAACCAACGGTGTTGACCTTGCCAACACCGCTGATGGCACTGAAGCCAAGCGAGATGAGCGATTGCGACCAGTCGGCGGCGCTCTGAAAATCCAGGTTGGTGATCCCGGCGGCGAGGTTGTCCGGCGAAATGGAGAGCGCGTCGCCCATCACCACCGAATCGACCGCCGCGATGGAATCCAGGACCGTGTGCGGCATCACATCCGGCGGTGCTGCCACACGGACGTATTGAATCCAAGGGAAACCGGATTCCTTCAGGTCATAAGCTGTGCCGCCCGCGGCACCAATGGCTCCATCCAGTTCGCTGGCCACGGTCTGGCCGCTGAAATTGTTGGTGTAGAAATATGGATTAAGCGGCTTGGTCGGATTCATCTGCTCATCCGTCCACGAAGCATTGGTGTCATCCCACCGATACGCATTCTCGGGGAACAGCGTCTGCGTGGTGTTGTAGGTGTACCAATTGGTGCCATCCTGACTGACAGAAACGATTGTGGGATGACCACCCGGCTTGCTGCCGAGCGTCGCGGTGTTCAGATCAGTCGCGTCGCTGACGAAACCGCCGCCGCCGGTATTGTGCGCGGTGAAAAGCGCATTGCCATATACGATAAAATCGACTCCATAAGGATGGTTGGGGTCGGTGTAAATTTTGCGGCCCAATTTCACGGTGATCTGGCCGCCGGGTTCGATCACCACGGTTGTATTGGCACCGTTTGGCGTGACGTTGAACGGTGGGTCAATGACAGAAACCCGGTCCGTGACATCACCGTCGAAGGGGTCAAAGAAGTTCAGCGTGGGACGATCCAGGATCGCCGTGGGATCATTGTAGGGACTGGCAGTGTCGATGTTGCTTGAGCTGATCACCTGCACGCCGAAATCATTCGTGTTGCAAACATAGGCCGTATACGTGCCGTCCGGTGTCGGCGGCGCCTGCTCGTCGTTGGTCACCACATTCAGGTCAACATAGTAATTGGGGTCGTTGGTATCATCGGGGTAGCCCGCCGCCGCCACGGAAAATCCGATCCACGAGCCGTCCGCCAGCGGCAGATCATCCAGACCATTGAAGGCAAAATCCCACTGACCCTGTTCAAAAGCATTCGGATCCCAATACGGACTGGAACCGCGGTTTGGGGAGTTCGTGAATCCAGCACTATCGCCCTGTTCCGTCCATACGTTCCAGTTCGGCCCGAAATAACCGCTCCAGAACAGATCGCGCGGGTTCAAAGAACTGGCCGCATCCGGGTCCACGGTGGGATTGATTGCGACACCGTTGGTAAAGGTATTGGTCGTGGTGCCATCGGTGATGCCAAGAACGCCATCGCCTTTAAGATTGTAACCCATGGCGACCACGAATGTGCCAAAAGTTTCATCCTCGGCCACATAAAGCTTGGGGTCTGCCGCCGCAATGGCATTGAGCATCTGCGTGCCTGTGGCCGGGCCGTTGAACCGGTAGCCCCAGACGAGCGTCTTGGTGGCAACCGGCGCCGTCACCGTGGAGGAATTGAACAGGATCGGTGAATTCCATTCGACCACCATCGCGGCGCGGTTGGTGCCGGAACCGGTCCAAAGCTGGATGTCATCCAGCGAAATCGCTGATGATTTGAGGACAAATAACAAGCCGGCCAGGGCCAGCAACAAACTGAACTTCTTCATTTGACTGATCTTTCATTTGGTCCAATGAAGCAAAGGTCATTGGATGACTGCGGTTAAGAGACCAGCGCGAAGACTGAGGATTTTGAAAATAAAAAACCTCCAGTCTTCGCAAACGAGGAATGGAGGTAAATTCGACGAGCCGCCCGGAAAACAGTCCGGAGGGTCTGGTCTCATCCTTCTCTTTGCGGAGAAGTGCCCCTGCGCGGGGCCGACGAGCACAATCAAACCGGTATCCTGACTTCGGCCTCGATCCTTTTTCCCGCCTTCCCGATCTTGCGATCAGTGGCATTGGGAAATTGTAGCCGTTACAGTGGCGCAACCGTCCCGGATTCTCACCGGGTTCCCTGACATTTGACTGCTATGGTGGCGGATGCTGCTCCGCCGTTTTCAAAGAACAGTCTCTTTCTACGCCGAATAAAAAAAAATCCAAGCAAAATTTTATCTGCGCGGAAAACTTGCGCCGAAATGCCAGCATTTACATAATGTCCCTCCAAAAAAATTTATGAACAAGACTCCCATTCGCGTGGCCATCACCGGCGCTGCCGGCCAGATCGGATACTCCCTCCTCTTCCGCATCGCCTCCGGCGCGGCTTTCGGCCCCGACCAGCCTGTCATCCTGCACTTGATCGAAGTGCCCGATGAAAAAGCCATGGCCGCACTTCAGGGCGTCTGTATGGAACTCGATGACTGCGCGTTCCCGTTGCTCAAAGGCATCGTGCCCACCTCGAATCTCGATGCCGGCTTCAAGGGCGTGAACTGGGCGCTGCTTGTAGGCGCGGTGCCGCGCAAACAAGGCATGGAACGCAAGGATCTGCTAGGCATCAATGGCAAGATCTTCACCGGCCAGGGCAATGCTCTCGCCAAAAACGCCGCGTCGGACGTCCGCGTGCTCGTCGTCGGCAATCCCTGCAACACTAATGCCCTCATCGCCGCCAATAATGCGCCGGGCTTGCCCAAGGAACGTTTCTTCGCCATGACCGCCCTGGACGAAAATCGCGCCAAGTCGCAACTTGCGCAAAAGGCCAGCGTGGATGTCACCGCCGTCACCAATCTCGCCATCTGGGGCAATCACAGCGCCACCATGTATCCCGATTTCTTCAACACGAAGATTCAAGGCCGTCCGGTGCCGGATGTCATCAGCCATCGCGAATGGCTGGAGAAGGATTTCATCGCCACCGTACAACAGCGCGGTGCGGCCATCATCAAGGCCCGCGGTTTGAGCAGCGCGGCCAGCGCCGCCAATGCCGCTGTCAACACGGTTTACAAACTCACCCACCCGACGCCGGCCGACGACTGGTTCAGCGTGGCCGTCCATTCCGATGGCAGCTATGGCATCGAGAAAGGTCTCATCTTCAGCTATCCCATCCGTAGCGACGGCTCGAATTTCGAGATCGTCCAAGGCGTTTCCCTCAACGACTTCAGCAAGGCGAAAATCGCCGCGACCGAAAACGAATTGAAGGAAGAGAAGTCGCTCGTCGCTGACCTGTTGCCGAAATGAAGGCCGCGTCGAGGGAAAGCGGCGTCCTGCCACCGCACTCCAAATGAAATCGCGCCCCAAAATCGGTCACGTCGGCGAACTGGCTATCCTCACCGAGGCGAAACATGCCGTGGAATTTGCCGGCGACGGCATGCCGGCGGTGCTGTCCACGCCCAACCTCATCGGCTTTCTCGAACGCACCGCGCGCGAGGCCATCGCCCCGTGCCTCGATGCCGATGAACGTTCCGTCGGCATGGAGATCGAACTGCGTCATCTCGCGCCCACCCCCATCGGCCAGACGGTTCGTTGCTCCGCCCGCATCATCACAGTCGAGGACCGCAAGGTCACCTTCCAGATTGAAGCCCGCGACCAGCACGAACTCATCGCCCGCGGCCTGCACAAACGCGCCATCATCCGCACCGGCAGTTTCACCCGCCGCGTCCAGGAAAAGTCAGCGTGATACTACGGGCTATTCCGGTCGCAACGCCTTGGGAAAATCCATCGCGCCGTGTTTGATGCGGAGAATTTCCAACCGCATGGCGGCAAAACGGTAGAAGATCAGATAGTTTTCAAAATCATCCACGCGCCACGACCGGATATTCTTCAATTCCCTGGCGCGAAATTTTCGCAGCCTTCCCTTGAGCGGTTGTAATGCGAGCTTCTCGACGGTGTCATCAATCGCCCGGAGAAAACGCTGTGCGGCTTCTGGATTATGTTCACCGATATATAGAAAATAGCCGAAGGCGTCCAGTTCGGCGGCGTGGCGGACAAAGATTTCAACCTTGTTCAAGCGGCAAGGGCAGCAAAATGGCCACGCCTGAATTTTTTCAACGGACTGCGGAGGGAGTGTCGTAACGCCGCTTCAAGCTGCGGGTCGTTGTCTTCCTGTTCGACCAGTTCATAAACGCGCAACGCTTCACGAATCACCTCATCGGGCGACAGGTAGCCACCGCCCTTCATCTTCCGGCCGACGAATTTTTCCTGGTGCGGCGTAAGCAACACTTTCATGGCGAAAAGTTAAATGCAGATCTCGAGCGTGTCAAAAGTTTTAAAACCGCCGCCGGTTTTAAACAGACCGTTTGCCCCCCGCGCCAGTCCATCTTTCCGGACGTTTTTGAAAACTTCCCCACGATTGCCTGCCATTGCCTTTTCATTTAGCCTTTTATATGCGTCATTCAATCCGGATTCTCCTCTGCGTATTGGCCTTGCTCACCGGTTGTGCCACTCCCAAGTTGGCCGGCGATCCCACCAGTGGCTGGACGCCACAGGCGTTGCACTATTCCATCCAGTACCCGTATGACTTGAAGCCGGCTGACCGTTATTCGTACGATGCTGCCACCGATACCCATCACTTCTGGGTCTTCAGCAACGACCTGCCGCACATGAAAATCAGCCGCACCCTGCCCCGCACCGAAATGCGCGTGGACAGCGAGTACACGTCCGGCCAGCACCAGTTTGAGGCGGACATGATGGTGCCGGACGGGACCAGCAACGTCTCCCTCATGCAGGTTTTCGGCGGTTCCCTGCGCGGCCATTCCACCTCGCTCCAACTGCGCGTGTACGCTGGCAACCTCAAATCCTACGACGACACCATCGTCGCCACCAACATCTATGGCCGCTGGCTTCACCTCAACGTCACGCACGATGTCAGCACGCACGCCATCCAGATTTTCGTTGATCGCAGACTCGCCCTTACCACCGAGGACAACGGCGGCAAATCCTGGTACTTCAAATGCGGGGTTTATGGCCAGGAGGGCATGAGCCACAAGATGGAAGCGTATTTCCGCGACATCAAAATCTATACCCGGTAAGACAGCTCCTTGGCCGCTTCATTCCGTTGCCCGTTTCCGCCTTTTCAGTTAGCCTCGCGGGCGTATGGCTTTTGACTCATTCCGCGATTTCGTCAACGCCCTCGACCGCGCCGGCGAACTGAAACGCTTTTCCCAGCCCGTCGCCACTGAACTCGAGATCACCGAGCTGGCCGACCGCGAAATGAAACAACCCGGCGGCGGCAAGGCGCTGCTCTTCGAGAAACCCACTGTCAACGGCGTCGTCTCGCCCTTTCCCGTCGCCATCAACACGCTCGGCTCGCATAAACGCATGGCCATGAGCATGGGCGCCGAATCCGTGGACGCCGTGGCCGATGAACTCGGCGCGCTCATGAAAGCCAAGCCGCCGACCAGTTTCAAGGAAACCATTAAACTCCTCGGCCTGGCTCTCGACCTGCGCCACGCCAAACCCAAGGTCGTCAGCACCGGCCCCTGCAAGGAAGTCATTCACTTGGTTGAAAGTTCCAAGTTGCAGGTTGAAAGTTGGCCCGCCGCGCCGGATGTCAATCAACCTGCAACCTTTAACCTGCAACCTCCAACTCTTTTGAACCTCCCCATCCTGCGCTGCTGGCCGCTCGATGGCGGGCGTTTCATCACCCTGCCCTGCGTGGTCACACGCGATCCGGACACCGGTGAGCGCAACCTCGGCATGTACCGCATCCAGATCTACGACGACCGCACCACCGGCATGCACTGGCAGTTGCAGAAAGTGGCCGCCCGCCACGGCCGCCGTTACTACGAACGCCGCGAACGCATGCCCGTGAGCATCTTCATCGGTGGCGACCCCATGTTTCCGTTCGCCGCCACCGCGCCATTGCCTGATGGCCTCGATGAATTGCTGCTCGCCGGTTACCTCCGCAAGAAATCCGTCCAACTCGTCAAATGCGAGACCAACGACCTTGAAGTTCCCGCCAACGCCGACTTTGTCATCGAAGGTTATATTGATCCAGCCGAGCCCTTGCGCGATGAAGGTCCGTTTGGCGATCACACCGGCTATTACACCCTGCCCGAGCCGTATCCGGTTTTTCATATCACCGCCATCACGCACCGCCAGGACGCGGTTTATCCCGCCACCATCGTCGGCATTCCGCCCATGGAAGACTTTTATATCGGCGGCGCGAGCGTTAAACTTTTTTTGCCCATCTTCAAGATGAACTTCCCGGAGATTGTGGACATCGCCCTGCCCGCCGAAGGCGTCTTTCACAACCTCGTCTTTGTCAGCATCAAGAAGACCTACCCGATGCAGGCGTACAAGATCATGCACGGCCTCTGGGGCATGGGGCAGATGATGTTCACCAAGTACATCGTCGTCGTGGACGCCCAGGTGAACGTCCACAACACCAGCGAAGTCCTGTTCCATCTCACCGCCAACACTGATCCGGAGCGTGACAGCATCTTCACCAAGGGACCGTCCGACGTCCTCGACCATGCCACCAGCGAAATCGCCATGGGCACCAAGCAGGGCATAGACGCCACGCGCAAACTCCCCGGCGAAGGCTTCAAACGCACCTGGCCCCCACTCATCAAGATGGACGATGCCGTCAAAGCCCGGATGGATAAACTGCGTTGACACCGCAGATTACGCGAATTCGACTCATCACAACCCATTGATTCCCAACGCCGGTTTTGTTTATGTGCCAGAAGGTGCCAGAAGGCTCCGCAAGACTCCCAAGTCACGGTGCCGATCATCGGCCAATCACCAATCCGCAATTCAGTTAGAGTCCTCCACTGCCCTGAAGGCTCCTCTAACCGCCTTGGCACCCAAATTTCGATTTGTCCGACTCGAAACGCGAAATTCGGGGTCCGAAACCCGAAATCTAACCGGTTTTATCCCGCGTTAGAGCATTTCCATCAAATATGTAGCGACGAGTTGAAACCACGAGGGCCTCGGTCTTTTTGGCTTTCGGCGGTGTTTTGGCTCAGTTACAGGGTCTTATGGAACCTGCGCCTTCGCCAAAGCCTTGCCGAAAGCCAAAAATCCTCGCGGCTCATCGCTACATCTTTTCTGTCAATGCTCTAGCCCGCGCCAGGGCGCTCTAGCCCGTTTTATCCCGTTTTTGGGGACCGCGCCCGCCCACGGGTGCACGTTTCCGCGCCCTCGCGGAAACGCGTACGGTGAAGCAAGTGTCTGCCGCCAATCATCGGCTGGCCCCTATGTTTCTTCGTTCTTCGTTTCCCCATTTATCTGCCAGAAGGTGCCAGAAGCCTCCCTGACCCAGTTCGGAATTCGGAGTGCGGAATGCGGAATTATAAACCACGAAACACACAAACCACACGAACAGCCTGAGTTCGGAACTCGGAGTGCGGAGTGCGGACCAACACACAAACCACACAAATATCATTTTAACCGCTAATGTTCGCTAATTGCCGCTGATTTTCGCCTCCCCAGTCCTAAATAGCCCTCAATAGGGTTAAATAGGCTTGGTTGAGCTTTGTTTTTGAAAGCCCGGAACGGCCTCGCGCGACCGGCGCCGATTGAGCCAGCCGATGATCGGCGGCAGGCTCAACGCTACACTCTTTTTCCGCGAGGGCGCGGAAAAAGGCGCCCGTGGCGGGCGCGCTCCCCAGCAACTGCCACCGATCATCGGCTCAACGTTCAACCTGTAACCAGGTTTCACTATGTCAAAGAACCTGACCAGCCCATGGCCAGCCCAACCCGACGATAATAGCACGATATTCGGCAAAACGTTTCTCTGCGGAAGGGGTAAAATTAGGGGGGGGTACCGAAAAATGGTTTTTGCATTACAAACCACTATCAACCATCCACTAAGAACTTTTAGATGACTTTTTGTTTCTGCGCGGCGGGGAAAGAAATCGGGGGGCGTCAAAAAAAGGCTAAAGGCTAAATTCTAAACGCTAAAGGGGGCTGGAGTGCGGGGTGTGGAGTGCGAAACCCATATCGAAAATCGTAATTAGTAAATTGACCTGCTGCCGATCATCAATTCTGGCCCAAGCCGCCGTGCATTTTGCATCGTCTCCGCGCCAAAAACGTGCAATCCGCATGAAATTTCCGCCCTAAATAGCCATATAAATAACTTGATTTAAGATATTTACAAATTATTCACCGCGTAAAATGCTCCTTTTTTTCTGGCATTTCCCAAGCTAAAATGCTTCACTGGACGTAACTTAAAAGGAATAAACTTAACAACTGCAATATCATCAGACTTTGAATCGAAAATGCCGGTAAATGTCTGATTTCAATGCGCGCATGAAACCAGGAGGCGCCCGTGAAAATCTTATTCACATTATTGATTTTGTCCACAAATGCCATGGCCATGGACCGTTGGACCGCCCTGGCCATGATCGAGAGTGCCAATCGCGATGCCGCCGTCGGCCGGGTCGGTGAAATCACCCGCTACCAGATCCGGCCGGAACTCTGGCCCGGCGGCAATCCCCGGGACGCCCACGCCGCGCTTCTCATCGCCCAGCGCATCATGACCGCGCGCATCGACGCCTTTCAACAAAGCCACCGCCGCGCGCCGAGTGATTTTGAATTTTACGTCCTCTGGAACGCCCCCGGGCAGATCAATCATCCTCACCGCGCCGTCGCCGAACGCGCCCACCGCTTCGTGAACCTCGTCGTGGACACCGACTCCTCCACGTCCTCGCCCGCCCCAGGTCCGGCTGCGTCTATAGCGCGCCGGACGGGATGAAGTAATAATCGTTAAATCGTGATGCGTGGACGCTGATAGGCTGCCCGTTTGCAAAGTAGCGCAGGTTTTCCAACCTGCGGGTTAGGCGACTTTCCAGTCGCCGGTTTATTCCGAACTGTTGTTGATTTCTAACACGGGACTTGGAAGTCCCGTGAACCAGCAGACAGGAATGTCTGCTCTACATCGCCTTCAATCTTTGGCCACGCAGCCACTCATCCACGAATCCATTAATCCGCCCACTACCAGCCACATTGACAACTCGCTCCTTCCGCGTCAGTTTGCTGCGAGCAATCATGTGGAAAACCCGCCGCCGCAAAAAACTTTTCTCCCAGCCGCTCCCACCGGACTGGCAGCGCATCGTCGAATCCCATTGCCCGTACTACCACCGCCTGCCCGGGGCCGACCAGCGCGAACTGTGCGGCCA
>Ga0206928_1201_pt1 | contig 13420 bp, 4 predicted proteins | sample Alteio_BWOrgHeat_21_FD_152941 | JGI IMG/M metagenome (GOLD analysis project Ga0206928, IMG submission 152941) | Enriched cells from forest soil in Barre Woods Harvard Forest LTER site, Petersham, Massachusetts, United States -... | ecosystem: Environmental > Terrestrial > Soil > Temperate forest > O... | reverse complement strand
ATCTGGGCAATAATTTTTGATGAGATTGACTACTTGAGCACTTTGCCAAGGTTGCAGCTGGGTTCCTTTTGGACGGCCTCGTTTATGAATTGCTAATCCTTGTTTACCAGATTTAGAATGGGCTTTTATCCAATTGTAAACCGATTGACGACTTACTCCTAAGTGTTTGGAGATGTCGGTAGGATTTTTTCCGTTTAAATATAAGTCTACAGCACTGTGTCGGATCTTCTTCTGAATGACTGGATCTAATAAACGACCATCTAAATTTTTCATATGCTTTAAACATGAATTTAATGGTGTTGCCGGTCTAAAAAAAAATTAGGTTCATCTCCAGAAAAATTGCGCTAGATCTTACACGAAAACTCATCCTTTGGGATTAAAAGTATCTTTTGAGTCTGAAATCTTGTGAGGATAATCCTTCTGAGTGACAATCTTGTAAGCTTGTTCATAGGGTTCTTCAACATCAGTAGCATATTCACACCATTTGCTGTTTGGTAAATATGTAACGTAGTTAATAGTCCCTCTTCTGGTTAAACTAATCAATCCAATATTAGGGTCGAAAAGATCAGACTCATCTTTTTCATAAATAAATACTGTTGCCTCAATATTCTTATAAGTAAAAGGAAAGTTATATAGATATGGAGCGATTACTTTATCGATATTAATGTTATGTAAGAGCAATTCAACAATTTCAATAATCAAAATACGAGCTTCTTCTTTTGTTAATTTATGATAGAGATGAAAGCTTACGGTTTCCTTTCGTGATTTGTTGTCAATATTGCCCCCCCCACTTCCTATAGGAACTAAACCATAACGATTTTCTAATTGTTTTATTGAACGATTTATGATTTTGTTCATATATGCTTCATTGTTTTTATATGGTTCTTCTTTTCCCCCAAAAAAATTAAATAAGCTTGCAAATAGCATAGAAAAGCTAAAAAAGTAACAATTCGTCATGACTAATATCCATTTTCTTTAATATGATCTTTAATGTGTTTGATAATCACTTTACTATACGTCGGACTTTTAAAGTCGTGATCCCAAAGATTTGCTTCTTTTTCCGGTTTTAGTATGTGTATCGTATCCCAATTTCTTACCATTCCAGAGATGTCTAGCAAGGGGACAAAATCTCTAACGCTTATATAATGATGGATGTCTCTACATAGATAACGGTCAACGTAACCCCCTGGAGCGATTGCCACCACATCAATCATTTTTCTAAGTTCCGGATTATAACACATTAACGCATTTCGTGTATTGATTGCACCTTCGCTATGACATAGATCGATTCCTCTCCAAATGCACTGTAACGATAAAATTCTTTCGTTCTGCCAGTCTGAAGCCGAGAAAAAATAGAGATGCAGAGCACTTTTATCAAGCTTTTTTGCACCTTTCAAATTCCCTCCCCTTCCACAACGGAACGTGAACGTTATGGAAGGGGAGGAAATTTGAAATCTGCGAAAAAATCTTGATAAAATCGCTCGCATTCTAATTTTTTCTCGGCCTCTCTCTGCTTCAACAAGTGAAATGACATTCCCATGTAAATCATGGATAGGCGCATAGACGGTATCATTAAACTCCATAGCCACGGCTGCACCAATTTCGGCCCCTTTACCAATACCGAGCACTCGGAGTTCTATGAGCTTATCATTTTCATAACAACCGACTTCGTTGAGATCTTGATAAAAATATTTAAAGGTTTTATCAGTTGTTTCACTGGGTGATGAAACGGTTTTCGAAAGCCTGCGGTTTCTTTCATCGTAGGCATAGGCAACTTGTAGTCCTTCTTTTTTTACCCTGATCAGTCTGTTGAGGGCATCATAACTCAGTCCAATTTCACCGCTGCCATTGCTAATCTTGATAAGGTTTCCATTAAGGTCATATTGATAATCAGTGTTTCCATCATTGGTAATTTGATTTAAATGATTCACCGTATAATCAGCATTCCCTTTTCGAATTCTATTATACAGGGAATCGCATGAATAGGCTTCGCTAAGGCTTCCTGATTCATCGGTTAATTGGTTAAGTTCATCATAAGCGAATTTAGAGGAATAGTTTCCAAGTCCATCCTTTGCAGATTTATTGGTGATGTTGCCTACAGCATCATAGTTGAGGATTGAGCCGGACCATGCTTCACTTGAAATACCCGTCATACGCCCTCGCAAATCGACTGTATAATCCATTTTTCCGGCTTTTCCGATTAACGTGCTTCGAGTGACATTGCCGCTAAGGTCATAAGCATCGTAAGTATGGGCGTAAAGCTTCTCTCCTTGTTTTCCTATGCGGATCACTTCTTTCAATAAAGCATTTTCATAGGATAGGTCCATGCCGCTGCCATCGGGATAAATCACCTTCGTTTGTTTTCCCGATAGATCATAGAAAAAATTCAATGACAACCCGTTTGCCAAAGTTTCTTGCGTCAGACGGTTGTAGTCATCATAGGTTTTTAGGGTTTCGCGATGATGGACCTGGTCATAAACAGGGATAGGGTTATTGTTTACATCATATTCAAAAATATAATGGATTGTTTCATCAGATGAACTGTACTCTTTGAGTCGACCTAAAGCATCAATGTTTTGGATTCACGACCTAAAGTGTCATATTCATATCCGGTGCGCATTTCCCCTTTGGTAATTTCTACAAGCTTTCCTGATTTGTCGTATCGGTAATCGGTAGTCATTCCGTCAGGATCTGTTTTTGACACGACATGGAAGGTGTTGTATACGTTCGATTCTTTCTGAATGAATTCGTGATCTGCCGTATACATTTCCTTTGTTATCATACGGTCAAAGGCATCATAGGTGTAGAGGGTTTTTGTGCCATTTTGTGCAATAGACATCACGAGATTGCCGCTAAGGTCATATTCAAATTTTTCTACCGTTCCATCAGGATATGTTTTGTGATATGGTTTATTGTGAGCGGTATACAAAATAGTCGTGACGCCGCCTGCTTCATCGATGAGACTGCAAGGGTTGTCCAATAGGTCGTATCCAATATGTTTCTTCGGTTGCACAGGGACCATATTTTCATCTAACACTACGGGATAGATCGTTTGGATTTTACGGTTTTGAGAGTCGTAAACATAACGGATTTCTTGTCCATAAGGATCAGTTTCTGCGATTTTATTCCCTAAGAAATCATAACGGAAAGAAGTTGTCAGGTTGATTCCATCGGGGTGACCTTCTTTGATCCCAATCAATCTATTGACGAAATCGTATTTGAATTCCTTATAAACTCCCGGATGAGGTCCTTCTTCGAAAATGAGGTTTTTGTTAGCATCGTATTGCCTATTGATGATACGCCCCAATGCATCTGTTTCTTTCGTTAAATTCCCTTTAGAGTCATATTCCCAATGCAAAGTGAATCTAAGAAGTCCATCACTGTCATAATGTTCTTGCGAGAGTATTTTTCCTTTTTTAGAGTGGGTATTGACGACTCTGCCAAGTAAGACATTTTGGTTCGTCGCTAAGTCGACGTAATACTGCTCAATGATTTGCGGCAGACCTATCGGAGCTGTCGATCTATTGAACATAAGTGTGAGCCGGCGTTCACTGACGTCGGTAAGGTCATTTACCTCCCTACCCGTTCCATCATCAGTAACGATCGAATACGGACATCCATTATCATCGAAACTGATAAATTCCCTCTTGTGAATTTTGTCCCCAACTTTGACAAACCGTGCAGTATTCAGATTGGTCCCTGCTTGATAGGTATATTCGATCGTCTTTTTTCCATCGCTTTCGCTTAAAAGAAGACTTGGTTGTCCATTGGCAAATTGATAGGATTTCACAAAGCATTCGGAGGTCCAAGGGAAGGGGATGCCGCTGACATCCAAAATCATTTGGCCTGTATGTTTGCCGGTTAAGTTACCCCAAAGACATTTGTGAGTAGCATTTCCATATAAATCGTAGACATAAGAACGACATAATTCTATTTCATTATTACCATCAGCTAAGGTTCGGGAGATCAAATTTGTGCTGTCAGACGTATCATTAGCCCCCCAAAATGACCTTTCAATGCTATGGATGGAGGCATTATCTTCTGTCCACTTATGGATATCTGTAATGCGAAAATCCTCATTGAAATGGTAATCTGTTTTGCATCGATGGGCGTTATAAACGGAGGTATAACGGTCTGCTATCGCTCGCTTTTCATTAATCCAGTTATTTTTTAAATGATAAAAATACCGGTGAGTGACAATCGGGGTAGAGTCCGTTCCAACCGGAGCCTTTTGAAGCATTACCTTGCCATTGATATCGGGATGATTATCAGTACTTACTTTTTCCAAGAAATCTTTACGGTGATGTTTTTCGTAATAACTTGTTTTTAGAAAACGACCATCCGGATAATTTTTTTGTATAATCTTGGGATGTTTTTTTATTTTTTCGTTTTGGTATTTATATGTCTGTGTGGGTATTTCAGAGCCTTCTACACTTTTTAAATAGCTTTCATTTGAACCTTTCAATGAACCGTAATGATATTTGATCCATTTTTCATCGCTCCCTAAAACATGGTGTGTGGTGTCACTAGAGGTATCTATGTGGAAATGACTTAACTCCGCTCTCCCTTTATTTTTAAGGCATATTTTTCTAAAAGCATGGGATTTTTTTTTCCTGTACGGCGGGTCATAACTAATGATGCATCCATAGGGTTGCCCCTCATAATGCAATTCATAATTTCTATTTTTTTTGTTTTTGCAAAAATATCGCTTGTAGCCATCCCCTGTGACTAATGTTAGATTTTTATCTCCATTTTCAAAGAGAAGAACGTTATTTCTGAGGTGATTCCCTGGAGCTAAACTGAATTCAGGAGAATTGGTGATATGTTTTTGGAATATTTGTTCATGAATAAAGTGAGGGACGGCATGGCATCTTCCTTTGGGGTAGTTGCCTTCATAAGAGCTTATTGCACCATAATCTCCAACCACATGGGTATATGAGTATCTATTCTGCGAAACTTTCGTATAGGGCTCCGGATAATCTTCTGTATTTGAATTTTCAGGGTCAAAGTTTTCATAATCCGGGTTTGGAGCATATTTATATTCGGTTTTTGGACCGGACGTGTAAGCACTTGCATGATGGTTTGTGTTCCATTGGTAGCAAAGATTGCCTTTCGAGGGGCTGCTGACGTAGGATCTTCGAAAAAATAAGGGATGAGGCCCTGCTACTTCAAGATCGATTTCACTTTCATGATAATTACCTGTAATGACATTGACAGAATGATTGACGAAAGAAGACGGTTCATCCAATAATAACTCTTTAAACGATTCTTCATGATTTTCGTTTGCAAATAGGCTCTCAGAGAAAGGTAGAAAGTAAATAACTCCAAATAGCAATAGAGAAAACAAAGCTATTGATGGCGGGTAAAATAATGAAATGGGTGAAATGTTCGATTTTGTTAGCATGAAGATACCGTTTTAAGGAAGGGTTACGCATGATGTGACTAATGAATAAGTGCATGTAAACTCTTAATGATTTTGTAAATTCAAAATTTAATACATTATAATTGGTTTTTAAGTCTATAAAAATATTTATACAAAGGAGAAGGCATTCAAAAGATGGGTTTAAAAAATAAGGTCACGCACATACAGCGTAGAAGACTCTTTGAGTGGGCGTTGGTGTCGGTTTGGAGTCCCCAAACGGAAAGGCCGCTGATACCCAAAAGCAACATTATATAAAAAAAATCTAGTTACTTAGAAGTGCGTGTGGCTCACCACATACGCATCAGGCTATCAAAAAAAAACGTAACAGTTCAGATACCCCTCCTTCGGCGGGGTATGTGAATGAAAAAACTTGGTGGAATGAAATTTTAATTCACATTGCATGATAGTTTTGATACTCTGTCGGCATGAATTCAAATAAGATACTCTCTTTTCCAAATAAGAGCTTTACGTAGGGAGATGAGAAAGTCTACGCTTATTGAGCGCTACACAGTTCGTGAGCTTCTGCAAGAAATGGACACGCTAACCAAAGTGAAGTATTCCGGCAAATACGGGCACATTCTCACTGAGATGACGAAACCACAGCGAGAGTTATCGATGCAATAGCAAATTCCTTGAAGCTGTTCAGTAAAAAGCATATCCTGAGTGGAGATCACAAAGGTTTTGCCTTGTGAGGCCAATTCTCTAAGGATTTTAGCCTGCTGTGCGCTATTATCTGAATCCAATGCTGAAAATTTAGACCAATGAAGCCTGAAGATTGTTGACATGGCAGTGCCTGGCACCGGCCTCCGCCATCTATGCATACAGAGATGGAACTTCGTCACCTCAAATTGCTAGCTTAACGCCTATGTGGTGAGCCATACGCAAAAATTACTTTGATGAACAACTTGAAGTTAATGATCTTCATTGCAAATATGACAGGCACTTATGAAAAACTTATTCTTTATAATTAAAAATATTAAAAAAAATAGTATCCTATACACCTGTACTCAATTTTTTCCTAAAAACAATAAAAAAAAATTAGGGTTAATCTGTATTGCTCTATTAGGCGTTGCAATGACGCACAATTTTTTGAAAAAGAAAGAGCAAAACATTTCACTCATCGCCATAGAAAAGTGTATCAAATGTTTACCAAAAGGGGAGTACATTTTCACAATTAAAGAAGTTGGAGGAGGCTTCTCTAATGATCTGTGGAAAATTAAAACAAAACTCAATTCCTATATTTTACGTTCACCAAAAATAAAAATGTCCCCTGCTAATTTTCTGCAAGATCTTGCTATTTCCAAACATGCTTTTAAACAAGGAATATCTCCTCGTGTAATCGATGCAAATTTAGAGGATCAATGCATGCTCCTGGAATACATTGAACACTCGCCATGGCCGTCTTACGATGAAAATCCAGAGCCTTATAAAGCGACCATGAAAGCATTAAAGCAGTTTCACGATAATATGCATGAATTTACTGCTGAAAAAAAAGAAAGTTTTTATGCCCCATTTACCTTTATTTTTAATGAAAGCGATAAACTTGTAAAATCCCCGAAAATACCCATCCATTTCGCCCTGGCATTAAAAAAAATTGAAAATCTTTATAAACAAATAAAGCCATGGTTAAAAAATCATGCAACTCTTTGCCATGGTGACTTTCATCAAGGCAATGTCCTGTTATCTAAATCGAAAAATTTAACGCCAATTCTCATTGATTTCGATTCTGTAGTACAGGGAGACCCTATTTTTGACGTGGTTAAATTTTCTGTGCCGCTAACTCAGGAACAAAGATTAGAAATGTTTTCCGAATATCTTGGGAGGTCTCCTCCTACAACACAAGAACTCAAGCATTTTGAATTAATAGACCTAACCCTTCTTATGATAATAGCAACAGTTCGTTTCCAATCAACTCAAGATATTCAAGAAACTTTTGTAGAGAGTCTAAGTAAAAATGAAATGGAAGAAATGTTAAATTCTCAAGAACCGCTTCCTTCTTTTCTGACTATTCCCTTTGGAAACATATCTCCTAAAGCAAGGCAACTTGGGGCAGTCTATGCCTTAAGCGAATTCCTTAAAAGATGTGAAGCGTTCACTTTAAATGAAATATAGAGTTTAGAAAGATACGTCACTCCAGTGATGACTCCAGTAAATCCATCACTTATGATATTACTTAACGATTATTTATAAAAACATTGTTAATTTTTAAATTCACTTCGATATATAACTTCTCAATAATATATCAGAAGAACTAAATGACCTAACCATAAACAACTGAAGCTCATGATGCTGTATTAATCTTGAAGAAAACATGTATTTTAGTTTTAAAATAAAAAATTTATTATCCTTTTATAATACAAGGTTACTGTATCAAAAAAAATTCATAAGATTTATAATATATAATGTTAGACAGAAATATAGTACTAAGAAATATAGTGTTAAATTATAAATTTTTTAAAATGTATTTTTAATTTAGAAGGGATAATTTAGGATGAACTTTTCTAATTTATTTGAACCAAAAACATTAGATTCGCAATGGAAATACAGTTTTAATGAAGGATTTAGCAAGGTTCATATCGAATTCGAACCTAATCAATGTCATATTCAACTACTAAAATTAAGTTTATTAGAAAAAATTGTCAATATTTTTCTTTCTATTATTAATCAAGAAATCCCTCCGCATATCGAAGACCGAGTCATTTCCTTAGACATGGAATGGGAAATAGACCAAAAAATAGCTACCTTAAAAAATAAAATTTTAGATTTTGAAAAGCAGGGCGATTTTCCTGTAACCATTAGAAATAAGCTCGTAGAAGAAGAGGCAAGAAAACTAAGCCTAGACTCCACAAGGCAGAGACCAATCGCTAAAAACAACCAAAAAAAAACAATTGCTGAAGAACAAAAAACTGAAGATGAAGCTCCATTCGAGAAAAAAAACATTGAGGAACATTCTCTTCTCCTTGAAAAACAAACCATTGCTGAAGAACAAAAAACTGAAGATGAAACTTCTTTCGAGAAAAAAAACACCGAGGAACATTTTCCTCCCCCTGAAAAACAAACAGATTCTCAAACGCCTTCAATAGAGGAAAATCTCGCATCAGACTCAAATGTCGAGGAAAGTACATCAGACGAGCAAGGACTGGCTCAAGAAAATACCACTGAGAATGGAACAGAAACAGCTACTCAACAGGAGAACAGTTCAGAAGAGAGTCCTCCTAAAGGAACCAATCTTGTTGTAAGTTTGGTTGACGAAGAAAATAATTCAGCCGCCTTCATTGAAATACCTACTCAAGATAACGCAATCATACAAAATAACCAAATCATACCAGATTTCGAAGAAGATCAGTCCGCGGAGAAACCTCAACAACCTTCGATAAAAAAAATAAAAATCATTAAAGCAAAAGATTTGGAGGATCCGATTTTAAGTCTATCCATTCAGAACACCTCATTAAAAAACATTGCAACTTTCATGAAATATGCGGGTTTTGGCCTACTAGCTTTAGCAGGTATAGGAATTGCCTACTATTTAATGCCATTTATTGCAGCAGCTCCTGCGCAAACTGACTACGATGGAAAACTTAATATGGGTGCAGATGTAGATAAACTCCAAAGACAGCTCAAATATTCGTCTGAACAGACTCCCTCTACTTTTACACCGTCGGTTCAACAGGAAAAATTCGATCTTCTAGAAATTCAATTAAGGCTCATTGAAAAATCTTTGCCTACAGCCTCCTCTTCAACTCTTCAAGAACTAGCGCTTCGCGTGGAAGAAGCGACGAAAGGTATTGAAGTCGCTTTACAAGATCTTCACGCAAATGCAATGCCGATCACCCGTCCTAATACTTCATTAACAGACCTTTGCGAGATTAGCCCCACAGTCTTACTATCTGTAGAACAATATACTGCACTCATCAGTCAAGCTTTTAGCGGAAATTTTCCAAGAAAATCCTCAACGCACCCATCCTTTTCGTTCGTTCCAGGTATAAACTATCTGCAAGAGCGTTTAAAACTGCTAGGTGACAATCCCGAGCAAAAACAATCGGCCCTATCCCTTGCGGCCAATTTAGCCTCCCTCCCTCCTTTTGAACGAATGATTAACCAAAATACAGCAATACTTCAAAAAAAATCGCAAAAGTTAGCAGAGCTAACGGAACAAAAACTGTCTCTAGAGGAGTCATCTAAGGACACATATTCTCAAACATCGATCGCACATAAAGAAAAATCAACACAACTAGAAAATTCACTAAAAGTTGCGGAATCGGAATTCAAACAATCATGGTCATTACTTCTTTCTGAAATCAAAGCGTACATTTCAGACCAATTCCTCAAAGGCGAAAAGGGGGGATTTTTTATTCCATCATCGAAAGAAGGTGAAATTCTGCATTTCATTCCTGAAAAAGCAGAAAGTCCATTTTCCGCTTCCACTACATGGACATTAAGACGCTATCAATCGTATTCAGCACAAGCTATCCTCCATCCTTTCGAAGAAATAAATGGCCTAAACGAGCATCAACTTCTTGCCCAAGATCCATGGATGATTGAATTACTGATACCTGAAGGCCTTTCGATGCTTCCTTCCTCAATTCCCTCAGAAAATTCCAGCGTACTGGACAAACTGTTGAATGAAGGAAAAAAGGCTCATTTTACGCCGGCACATGCATTCCCTATTAACACGCAATCGGCTTTGAACAATCTTGTGTTTATTACATTGGGACCGGAAGCGTATATAGACTTTCAAATCTCCACAATCAAACATTTTATAGACAACTATGCACATGAATTGGTTGAAGACATTCCTCTTAGATTTATGGTTAAAAATGCCGTTGCCTCTTTATCTTATGATGCCGATAGAGCTGCTGCGTATAAGACGATCAGTTATGAAACATTACAAGAAAAAAGCCGCATCCTTGGAGAAATTGAAAATACCCTGCAGATCATCGAAAGCAAAAACAAAAAACGAATCATCAAAACAGCTCCAATTGCTGAAGAATCCAATGAAAAGCGCACGATTGCCGGGGGTATTATTTCAAACAAAGGAATTCGTACTTTTGAAAAAAATAATCAACAAACAAAATTTGTTTCAAAAAAATATACACCACTTCTCAGTTTCCCTGCTATAACTATTCCTCGGACACAAATGAGTGCATCTTTTCAATGGAGCGACATTCAAAACCTCATTAATCGGTCAGACAACGACTTTTTACAAACTTTCAAGGAATTGCGCGCCTGGACTGCTAGAGTGCTGCAAGAACCTGAAATTTTACACTCTCTCAATGCTGAAGAATCTACAAATATACTTTTGAATTTAGCAGAAATGAGCAAAAAACTTGAATGGGTACATCTACTTGAAGGGGTACATCTAGATGATAGGGAATTGGCTTTAGCATTGGTTGAGATAGTGGCAACTGCAGATCATTTGCTTGCCAAATCCGATTTCGGCAATGATGTCCATTTACCTTTGAAACAAATGATTGACCAACTTATGTCTAGGGAACGAATAACCAAAGATTCATTCCATCCTGAACTATTCAAGCATGCTGCCAAGATTTCACAGGAACAATCAAAATTTATTTTTAACGAAGCTCTGCAACAAAAAGGTCCTTTCGATCTTCAATCCTATGATTTTTCCCGAAGAACCGGTGCTAAATGCATCTCTTGGGATGCTGTACGTACTATGGAAAATGACGATTTACCGTCCCATATTAAATTGATTGTACCAGAATGGCAAACCATCAAAAGGAGCGAGGTTTTAAATGCCTATTACGCACGCCGTGAAAATTCTACATTGCAAGCGTTGCGTGAGATAACAGAAAGCCGGGCTCGATTTTCAGTCAAAAACTTGATTTCTGAAGTAAAAAAATTTGAACACCAGTTATCAAAAGCAGTCCTTGATACACCCCAAACTATTGTTGATGCTGTTCGTCAATGGTCTAAATTTTTCAATCCAACAACTCTCGACCGTGGAATGTTGGAAATGCTGACTCAAGAGCAGCGGATCGATCTCATAGATTCCCTTGGCCAAATAAGCCAGCATTATCGCTTTGCCAACTTCGCCGCAGAGAAAATGCTCGCAGACCCAGAGACTATGGTTATCAATCTTGAACTTCTGACCATGGTCGATCAAATCATGGCCTATTCAACAGATGATGAAATGACACGTTTTCAAGTCCCTTTAGAACTACTCTTTTCAGATATTATTAGAAATAGAAGCCCATTCTTCCGAACTTTTAACCCTCAATTAGACAGCGTTTTACAAAACATGAAAAGTTGGATGGCCGAAAGAAATAATTTCTTTCAGTCATCACATATGCTGTACAACCCCCTTTTTACTGAATTTCAAGGTTTTTTCAGTCCTGATGCCCAATCATTGGAACCGGCTACAGCCCCTACTAGTAATCACGATGCGACTTTAGAATTGGCAATGATTTTGACTTGTAATACACATTATGGATATCGTTTGGATGATTTTAGAGATTACGAATCAACGAATGATCATTTAAGAGATCAAGCTTCCGCAGCCTTTATAGATCGCCATTGGACTTCCCCTGACACGAATAAACCGATGCCTTCTTGGTATTATAGCATTAGGGAAATGACATATTCATCTATTCACACCCAGCTCAGTGGCTTTGTTAATCCGTCGAAAGACACATTGACTCCAGATTCCTTCAAACCTAACTATGAAGTGACAAATATGGAGTCACTTTATTTGCCTAAAAAAGGTCTAAAAGCATCATTAAAAGGCATCACCCAAAATGATTTGAGCTACTACCCTGAAATCCCCAATGGACAAACGCGAGGCCACCTGTTTGCTCATCTCGAAATGAGCACCGAAGCCGAAGGCATTAACAAAGAGTTGCGAGACTTATATCTGGAACCTCGTCAAGATCCATACACCCAATATAAACCTGGGATCGACAAAATCCCCGAAACAATCAATGACATTAACTATGCCATGATACGCAATCCGGATAGCGAACATGGACTATACTCCAGTGCTGATTATTGGATTAAATGGTCCTTACCCGCAGAAAAACCCCTACAAATTTTTACAGTTATCTCCACTTACAGTGAAAATCCATTATGGCTTACGCGACCGGACGAACAGATTAAATTTTTGAATCTTCTTTTTGATCCAGGACTCCTTTTACTTCATTTGCAAGAAGGGGAGGGGGTTGGTGCCAAAGCGGAAGCCGATCTTGCAAAATTTTTATATAATCAATACCTTGTACATGCTCAAAAACCGGAATTGCAAGCCTATTTTACCGAAGTTGGGGTCCGCCTTTTTCAATATAGCGCTTTGGCCAGAAAAAACGCCCCTTCCATTTACGAAAATATCCCTGTTCCCGAAGAATTAAAAGCGCTAGCTGAAGTACCGCAAAGGATGCTTAACCGCAAAGGACTGGACGAAACAGAAAGATCAACCTACGCTGCACTTAGGGCTATTTCATTTATAGACAAATTACCTCTCAGCTCTCCCGATATGATTGAACTCGTCAAAGCCATACTTATCTATCGCTCCGGAGAACCACTCAAGATGGTTAATTCCATTCATATCGATTTTCAAATCAATAATCTTCTAAAAGAAATCCAATCCGATCTAATCTCTATTCTTGATAAGAAAAACGAATTCGAGCCGCCAGTTCTCGCACAAATACTGGAAGGCATGGGCATTGCGAATATAGCTCTTCACCCTTCACCCGATAATCCCCTTATCTTCACAGATGTTGCAGGGAACTTAGAAATTAACTTGGAAGAGGGGGCTTTTATCCAAGTTGGTCATGAAGGACTTCCCCTTCCCAATGAGGCCTGTTTTAGTAGCGCTTACAAACTAGCTCATGGATCAGCAGTCTATCGAGGTAAAGCTATTGACCGTTTTACCTTCCAATTTACCGACAAATTCGGTTATGTCAATTTAATACAAAAGATCCCTAAAGATTCGCAATGGGCCCTTTATCGCCTTTTTGAAGATTCTCCAACTCCTTTCCAATTAACAAC
>Ga0206928_1200_pt1 | contig 13421 bp, 11 predicted proteins | sample Alteio_BWOrgHeat_21_FD_152941 | JGI IMG/M metagenome (GOLD analysis project Ga0206928, IMG submission 152941) | Enriched cells from forest soil in Barre Woods Harvard Forest LTER site, Petersham, Massachusetts, United States -... | ecosystem: Environmental > Terrestrial > Soil > Temperate forest >... | reverse complement strand
TGAATACTCGCCATCGACCGGGCGAAGAGAAAGCGGGCCAACCGATCCACCGATAAAAACATCGCGGCCTTTGAGCGCCTCGCGCGCAACCTTGGCCGCGCGCCAGTTGATTTCATTCACTTGATGTCCTAGGCCAAAACGCGCAAGGCGGATACGATTTGCGCCGAAACTATTCGTTTCAATCACCCGCGCGCCTGCATCGGCATACTCCTGATAAACGCGGGTCATCAATTCAGGCCGGGTCAGGTTCAACTCTTCCAGGCATTGATTCTGAGACACGCCGAGTTCGTAAAGATAGGTGCCAGTCGCGCCATCACCCAAAATCACCTGCTCATGCAGGACATCGAGAAGTTTTACCATAAGAAGCTCGGCTTATCTTGCACCGGTCACCCCAAATTTGTCGAGGGATCGGTTCAATCGGTAGTGTCTTAATTTGAAAAATCTATTGCGGTGCCGTATTTCCCACGAAGGTCTTCGATGATTGCAAGACCTTGCTTGCTCCTTCTCCATAACCAGTAGTCAATGAATGGCGTCGGAAAAATGAAAAGTGGAATCAGGAGTATACACTCGATCCATCCAGCCCCAAGTGTATGCATGGAGAAAATAAATACCAAACCCAGTAATATCCTCCGGCTATAACGATCCTTACGGCGAGAGCAGAACTTTTTATAAGCTTCAATTTGCTTAAAAGCTTCTTTTTCCCGTTTGATTTCTTCAGGTGAGGGAGTCATGTTATTTCCCTTGCGTCACAGTAGCGATTTTAGCGGCGGTCTCGGTCGCTTCTGTAAGCTGTTTGATCCGCTCGCTCATCCTTTGATCTTCTCAACAAGATTGGCTACAGTCCAATGAGAATTTGTAACACCGTAGTGGAGCGCGACCGCAGCTTTAAAGTTTTCTGTAGAGTACTAATTTGAGGAATGATGGGAATATTTCCAAAATAACCATCCGTCATCCTGAGCTTGTCGAAGGATCAGCTTCCAGAAAGTGTACACTTTGCCCTGTAGGCGGATGCTTGCCGGGGGCTGATCCTTCGACAAGCTCAGGATGACGGGTAGGGCTATCAGTAAACTGCTAGATTCGCTATCGCTCGGGATTATCTATGCGCTGCGCTAACCAGAATACTGTCATTCAGTTTATAACGGTGGCCCATGACCGCTGCTCGACATGCACCGCCTAATCGCGCAATCTATTCCTGTTCCTCTCATGAATCGACGAAAAAATGGCCTCAGGCTCACCGACGACGAGGCGGTCAACGAGGATATTCTCCAGCTCGTGGCCAAATGGAAATTGCCAAGATTTTCCAACGATTTCATCGAGATGTTTGCCTCGCTCTACCGGCTTTCCCAGCAGGACATCAACTCAGGCGACATGACCCTCTTCAAGCGATCCCTGGCGGAACTGCGCTATGCCCAAAAAGTTTTCGCGCCCTATCGGCACGTTAAAAAAATCTGCATTTTCGGCTCGGCCCGCACCCGTCTCCCGGCGAAAACTTATACCTGCGCGGCTGAGTTTGCCAAACTGATGACTGAGGCTGGTTACATGACGATCACTGGCGCGGGCGGTGGCATCATGGATGCGGCCCAGCAAGGCGCGGGTGCAGAGAAAAGTTTCGGGCTCAACATCCTCCTGCCCTTTGAGCAACACGCCAACGAAGTTATTCGCAACGATCCCAAGCTCGTCACCTTTCGTTATTTTTTCACCCGCAAACTTACTTTCTTACGCGAGACGAATGCCGTCGCCGCCTTCCCCGGCGGATTCGGCACCCTGGATGAGGCCATGGAAGTGGTGACCTTGATGCAAACCGGAAAGGCCCGTCTTATCCCGATGGTCTTGATCGACGAACCTCGGGGCACGTTTTGGAAGCATTTCGTCCAGTACGTCGGCGAACATCTGATGGGTGACAAACTGATCTCGCCGGAGGACTTCAACCTGTTCAAGCTCACGACCAGCATGACCGAGGCGCGCGACGAAATTTTGCGTTTTTACCACAATTTTCATTCCTACCGCTACGTCGGCCCTTATCTCGTCATTCGCCTCCAGCGCGCGCTTAGCGAACACAAACTGGAAGAACTTCGCAAGGAATTCGCAAGCATCTTTTCACCCCCGGGTGAAATGTTCCAGCGCGATGCATTGCCGCAGGAAAGCAAAGAGACGGAGGTCGCCCATTTGCCGCGCTTATGCCTGACCTTTAACCGCATTCATTTCGGCTTTTTGCGCCTGCTCATTGACCGTCTGAACGAGGACTGATTTTCCCTTGGACTTGGGTGCTTATTGGCCTAGCCTTACCGCCTTAGGAATTGACCGAAACAGGAGACGGTCGATGCGTCCTTATTCACCCCAACCGAAGAGGAGACTTGAAAGTCGATCCACGATTTCTCAAGGAAGAAGGCACGGAAGTCTTTCTAGGTAACGAACTGCTCGTCAAAGGGCTGCTCGAAACCGAGGGGGGTACCCATCTCTGGACCGGTTATCCCGGCTCTCCTGTCTCCGGCTTTTTCGATTGCATCGAGGCGATCCAGGAAATCCCCAACCAGTATGGGATCAGCGCCGTCCTGGCCAACAACGAAGCACTGTCCGCCGCGATGGTCAATGGCTCCCAGATGCACGGGCTGCGGGCGATGTGCGTGATGAAAAGCGTTGGTCTCCATGTAGCCACCGATGCGCTTGCGATTGGAAATCTCGCCGGGGCGCATCCGGAAGGCGGCGTGGTGGTCGTGATGGGCGACGACCCGTGGAGCGACTCGACGCAGGTTCCCGCCGATTCACGTTTTTTGTGCAAGCACATCTACATGCCGATCCTGGAACCGACCACGAACCAGGAGATGAAGGATTGGGTCGATCTCGCTTTCAGGCTCTCCCGCGAAAGTGAACTCTACATCGGTTATCTGGTGACGACGAACCAGGCCGATGGCGGCGGGTCTGTTCAAGTCGCGCGCAATCATTTCCCCCGGGTCAACACGCATAATCCGATTCAATTCGATACGTCGAAGGTCGATTTTGAAAAGAACGTCCTACTTCCACCGCGCACCTGGCGTCGCGAACAGGAATTTCCGGCCCGCTATCGCCGTCTCTGGGCCAGCGCGCGCCGACTCGGAGTCAACCGGATCACGCCGGGTCGGGCCACGGGCCGCGCACCGCTCGGGTTTATCAGTTCCGCGCTCGCTTATTCCTATCTGGAACATGCCCTGGAACAGATGGGGCTGACGGACACTTTTCCGCTGCTCAAGCTGGGCATTACTTATCCGCTCGATCCCGAATTGATCGAAACTTTTGCCGATCAGGTCGAGAACCTTGTCATCGTTGAGGAACGTCGCGGCTTTCTCGAAGAGCAGATTGTGCAGCTTATCGCCCGCCGCGCCCTGACCGGAAAAATCGCCGTTCCGGTTTATGGAAAAATGTTTCCCGGCGGACGCGAAGGACTCCCCTCCTCGCGTGGTTTTAACTCCTCAATTCTCGTCGAGTTACTGGCGCCGCTCATTACTGAATTAGCCTCGCCCAAGCTGAAACTCGATCAAACGCGCATTGATCGCGAGCTCGCGTTGCTGGCCGAAAATCAAGCCATCGAAGTGAATCTTGCGTCGCGCACTCCGACCTTCTGCCCCGGTTGTCCGCATCGCGATTCCGCCAGCGTCCTGGGTGAAATCAAACGCGCTTTTCGTGAACCCGAATACATGCGCAAGACCCATCGTCGCGAGCCGGTCGATCTCGTTTTTCATGGCGACACAGGTTGCTACACGATGCTGATGTTCGAGCCGAACAAGGATCTCATGCACAATTACAGCGGCATGGGCTTGGGTGGCGCAACGGGGCTCGGCATTGATCCTTTCATCACGAACAAACAGGTCGTCTTCATGGGCGACTCGACTTTTTTTCACAGCGGCCAGGTCGCCATTTCCAACTCGATCAAAAACAGCCAGGACATCACGTACATCATCCTCGACAATAAAACGACGGCGATGACCGGTCAACAGACCACGCCGGGACTCGATTACGATCTTCTCGGCAAGGAGACTTTCGTGCAGAAGATCGAAAAAATTATCGAGGCCATGATCGAGGACAAATCGGTCGAGGTCATTCGCACCAACCCGGCCCAACGCACCACCTATCGCAGCCTGCTCGAATCGACTGTGCTCAAGAATGGCGTGAAAGTTATCGTCGCCGACAAGGAATGCGGCATCACGTTTCATCGCCGTCGCAATCGTGAAGAACGGGCCGAAGTGCGGGAAAAAGGGTTCGTCGAGACGAAGCGCCATATCAGCGTGGCCACCGATGCCTGCGAATATTGCCTCGAATGCACCCGCGCCACTGGTTGCCCAGGCCTGACTTTCACCGAGACCGATTTTGGTCGCAAAGTGCAAACCGATCTTTCCTGGTGCGTCAATGATACCGCCTGCACGAAGCTCGATGCCTGTCCGGCCTTCGAGGAAATTGTGGTCGTTCGTTCGCAGAAGCCCCTTTCGCGCCTGCCGGACTTGGAAAAGATCGAGTTTCCTCCGCCTGTCCTGCGCGATTTCAATCACGCCTGGCACGCCTATCTCGCTGGTGTTGGCGGCATGGGCATTGGCGTTGCCACCGCGACGCTGGTTCGCGCAGGACATCGCGAAGGGTACGACGTTGTCTTCAGCGATAAGAACGGCCTCGCCATCCGCAACGGCGGCGTCTATTCGCACATCACGTTTCTCAAGCCGGGCTGCAATCACATCTCACCGATTATTCCCTACGGCAAAGCCGATCTCATGCTTGGCATCGATATTTTGGAAGCAGCGCGGGGGCTTGATCCCAAGGGAAATCTTCGCGTGGGTGGCCGCAAGACGCGCGCCATCGTCAACCGGCAAAAGACACCAACCGTCGATGCTCTTCTTGGTGCGGACGATTTTTGTGTTGATACCCTGGAAGAGTTACTCCGTAAAAATACGGACGCATCTGGTTATTTCAGCGCCGATATTTCCAATCTTTCCGAGCGTGTTTTTGGCACCAAGCTTTACGCCAACATCATCATGCTTGGTATCGCCTTCCAGCGCAGCGAACTGCCGCTTTCCCTCGACAGCCTCGAATATGGCATCCAGGAAACCATGGGCGCGGCGGCCACGGAAAACTGGCTCGCGTTCAAGCTGGGCCGTAAAATCGCTCATGAAGCCCAGGCCTCATCGACTCCCCTGGCCGCAACGGATGCCTCTTACCATGACATCGTCGCGGAAAAATCGGCGCGGTTAAAACGTTCCGGATCAAAAGGTGAACGACTGGCGCAACACTATTGGAAACTCGTTACTGAAGCGCGGGAAAAGCTGACCCTCGATGCACGGCATGAGTCGCTCCTGGCCCAACGCATTTACGATCTTATACGCTACGAAGATCTCGCTTACGCCGAGAACTACGTCTCACGTCTTCTGGAGGTTTACGCGAAAGATTCCCCCGTGTTCGGCTATGCCGCAACCCAGGCCGCACTTTGGAACCTGCACCGCGTCATGGCCATCAAGGACGAGGTCTATGTCGCCTACCTACTCAGCAGCGAGGAAAAACATGAGCGGGATCGCGAGCGCTATAACGTCCGGCCCGAACTTGGCGACCGAATGATTTATCGCCATCTCAACAGGCCAGAATTTACTTTTGGCGAACGGACGCTTCGCTTCCGTCTCAAGACCCAGCCCTGGATGTTGCGGTTGATGCGCCGCGCCAAATTTTTACGCCGACTCCTCCCCGCGTGGCATGCCAGGGAACGCGCTTTCCGCGACTGGTACTTTGAAACTGCCGATCAATTTATCGCCCCGACCGACTCGGCTTCCTACGCCACATGGCTCAAGATTCTCCGCCTGCCGGAGGAGGTGACCGGCTATCGCGAAGTCCGCTATCCCAAAATGGAGCAGGCGCAAAAACGTGCAGAGGAAATGCTGGGTTCCTTATCCGAACAGAGCGTTGCTCAAAAAGCCGACGCCTAGATATCAATCACCTTGCCGGAACGAGGACTGACGTCCATTCGCCGGGAACGGCGCTTTTCCCAGCCGCTGAAAAAACCAGTAATCAAACTGAGCAACAGCGCACCAAAGAAAGCCGAGGTGAAATTTGGCACATGGAAGCCGTGAACGAAGTCGGGCAGCGTATAAAGAATGATCGCGTTGATGATCAAAAGGAAAAGACCCAGCGTCAGCAGCACCAGCGGCAGACTGATAAAAATCAGGATCGGTTTGATGAAGGTATTGACCAGGATCAGGATCAACGCGGCCCAAGCCAGATCCTGCACCCTATCAAACGATATGTTTAGCGGCTTGATAAGCGTGACCAGATAAAGTCCAAAAGCCAGGATCAACCAGTGCCAGATAAGTCGCATCAACATAAGGAAAAAATAGCTCTGCTTGCCGTCCCGTGCCAGTGATTTTTATCGAGGAACCTCGACATCCTCCAGCTTCATTTCCAATTGATCTCCCAACTGCGTTCCGGAGGTCAAAAGAGCACCTGCCGGTAACTCCAAAACACTGTGCGCCGAAAGAATCATCTTTGACGCGCGCCATGGTTTCATTTCAGAAATCAGATGCACAACCTGGAGTTTTCGATCCAAAAAGACCGCATCAAAAAGGAATCGCATCGCAAAGCTGTGAATCGAATTACACGGAATAATCCACAAGCCATCGCCCGGCTTGAGATGGTCGTCGCGCAACAGACCGACAAGGCGTGTCAGGATATTATCCGCCACGCGCCCCTGCTCCGTCAGGTTAACTCCGCGTGTCGAGTTGATTGCGATCAAGCGGATGGCCATGGCGTGAAGATATTATTGACCGAAAATACGGTCGGCTTCTTCCAGCGTTTCCTTGCTGCCGATGTCAAACCAACGTCCCGGCACACGCCAAGTATGCACCGGCACTCGCGGATAAAGCCACTGGATAAGACGCCCCGGTTGGTCCGGGTTATTCCCTTCCGCAATGTACGTCTTGATCATTTGGACGACTTCGGCGGGAAAATAATAGAGTGCAATACCGGTCAATGTGCTGGTCGGATTTTTCGGCTTCTCTTCAAAGGCGGTAATGACACCGTCCTTGCCCAGCGTGATGCTACAGTACTTCTTGATCTGCTCCAAGTCGCCCACGTCGTAGGTCGCCAGCACCGCCGTTTTTTTGGATCGGGCAAATTCGACAAACGGCGCCAGTGAAGAATCAAAAAGATTATCACCGGCCACGACAACGAGATCATCCTTCACATTTTCCTTCGTGATGACCAAATGAATATCGCCAATCGCGCCGAGCTTATCGGCATCGCTGGTCGATCCGTCATTGATGATCTTGAAATCGAAAGCTGTCTTTTCCCTGCTATATTTTTCGGACCATTCCGTAAAGTGCGAAGCAAATTTTTGATTGGTGACGATAAACATCTCGCCCAAATCGGGTACCGTCGCGAGGTGGTCGATGATATGCTCCAACATCGGTTTACCCGCCACTGGCAGCAGAGGCTTGGGTTTGTTTAACGTGAGTGGATAGAGGCGAGTGGCATATCCGGCGGCGAGAATAAGAACCTGCATAGAACCTTCGATTTAGAGCTTGAGGAGAGAAGGCGCAAGAATAGAACGCAATCTTTCTTTTCGTTATCCTGAGTAACGTAGGTAGCCGCAGACCCTTGCGGCCAACCGTTGCGCGGCGCGCAACGGCTACCTCTGAACTGATCCTTCGACAATTCTTCGACTTCCCTCTCAGCAAGTTCGAGGTCGCTCAGAATGACGTTTTGCCAGCGGCGGTTTCACCGCCGGGAACGGCTCAGGATGACGGAATGGTGAAGTGAAAAAATTAAAGGATTTCGGGATAGAGCCGCCGCGCGATCTCCTCGAGTTCCTTCTGATTTTCCTCGGAAGAGTCATTGAGTACCCAGCGTGCTACAAGTTGCCTAGCCTCGGCGTAGTTTAGAGTCTGGATGGCACGCTTGATCCTGGGAATCGAAGCAGCACCTGCGCTGAGCTCGTCCACGCCAAGCCCGACCAACGCAGGAATGAGCACCACGTCCGAAGCCATTTCGCCGCAAACCCCCACCCAGATATTATTGCGATGGGCCGCCTCGACCACCGTTTGCAGCAGCCGCAATACGGCCGGATGGGCGGGCTGATACATCCCGGAAACTTTTTCGTTACCGCGATCAATCGCCAGGGTGTACTGGATGAGATCGTTGCTACCGACGCTGAAAAAATCGACATGGCGCGCCAAAGTATCGGCTGTCAACGCGGCGGAGGGCACCTCGATCATGACGCCACAATCGAGCTTGTTGCCCTGCGGAATGTTTTGCTGGCGCAATTCCTCCCTCACCTCATCAAGGATGCGACGCGCTTGCTTCAACTCTGTCACATCAGAGATCATGGGGAACATGACACGCACGTTGTTTTCGACATTGGCGCGGCAAATGGCGCGTAACTGCGTGCGGAAAAGATCGGGGCGACCCAGTGAATAGCGAATACCGCGAAAACCGAGGAACGGGTTGACCTCCTGCTCGATTCCAAGATGAGGCCGCTTTTTATCACCTCCGATATCGAGCGTGCGAACGATGAGATGATGCGGCATGGAAGCCCGCGCCATCTGGAGATAGACCTCCACCTGCTGATCCTCACTCGGAAATTCGTCCTGGTTGAGAAACAGGTATTCGGTGCGAAACAATCCGATACCCTCGGCGCCATGCTCCTTGACCAAGGGCAGGTCATCGAGAATTTCCACGTTGGCCGAAACGATGATGCGATGTTGATCGACCGTTACCGGCAGGGTCTCGCGCAAAGCGTCGAGTTTGACTTCGACTTCCTGGTGAACTTTTTCGCGCTGGCCATACTCAAACTTCGTCTGTTCGGTCGGGGCGACGATGAACAGGCCGGCATAGCCGTCGATCAACACTTCGATTCCCGGCTCGAGTTTATTGATTACATCGCGCAGGCCGACGATGGCGGGTAGATTCAACGAGCGCGCCATGATGGCCGAGTGCGACGTGCGGCTACCCATCTCGGTCGCGATGCCCAGCACCAGCTTGCGATCCATGTCGGCGGTATCGGAAGGCGATAAATCATGCGCCAGGACGATGCAGGGCACGTCCAGATTTTGCAGTTCCGCCGACGCCTTCCCGTGGAGATTTCTTAACACGCGACGTGAAACATCAAGAAAATCGGCTGCCCGCTCCCGAAAATAATCATCATTCAGTTCGCGCATCTTGCGGGTGTAGGAACGAACCACCTGCTCGTAGGCAAAGTCGACGTTGACCAACCGGCTTTGCACCTGTTCCTTCACCGATTCAATCAGGGAAACATCCTCGAGCGAAAGGATGTGCGCATCAAAAATACTGGCCTCGGCTTCTCCTATCGAACTGGCCAGTTGATTTCGGATCGCCTGAATCTGCTGGCGGGTCTTGAGCAGCGCAGCCTCGAAACGGGTGATTTCACCTGCAACATCTTCGGGTCGAATCCGGCGCTTGCGAACGATGTGCTCATCCGCAAAGAGAAGCATCAACGAACCCACGGCAATGCCTGGGGAGACGGGAGTCCCTTTATATCTTACTTCTGTCGTGGGTGTTGGGTGATCCGATGACGAGTCAGGCATCGGTGCCAAACTTCTCACTCCTCGTCAAATTTGCGAGCTATTAATTCCTCGAGAGCCTTGATCATGTCGGCGGCGTCGCTCCCGGTTACAGTCACCCTGAGACGGGAACCGCATCCTGCGGCGAGCAACATGAGGCCCATGATGCTCTTGCCGTTGATTTCCTCCCCATCTTTTTCCACTTGAATATCCGCGGCAAAACGATTGGCGATACGGACAAACATGGCGGCAGGCCGTGCATGCAGGCCAAGCTTATTAGCAATGACAAGATCCCGCACCAAGGGAGTGCCTGATTCTTTATTTTTTGTTGCGGATGCCATGAGGACGTTGTTGTAAGATGCTTAATTACCCTGATTTCCGATAGCTTTCAACAATCTTTCGTTAAATTCAACTGCTGAATTCTGGCCCATGCCCTTAAGTTTCTGGTCCAGGGCGGCTACTTCGACCAAATTGGCGAGGTTTCTTCCCTGCCGGACAGGTATGATCACATGCGGTACTTTGATTTGCAAGATTTCGTAGTAATCCTGCTCCAGCCCGATCCGGTCGATTTCAGGAACTTCATGCCAGTCCTGCAAAGTCACGACCATGTCGAGGCGTTTTTCAAAACGGATGCTTCGCACACCGTAGATACTCGCGATGTTGATGATGCCCAAGCCGCGCACTTCCATGTGAAAGCGGGAAAGATCGGCGGAAGTGCCGATAAGCTCCCTTCCCTCGCTCAACCAGGGAAAGAACACACTCGCTCTTGCCGATGCCGCTGGCTCCGCGCACAAGGACACCGATGCCGAGAATGTCGACCATGCTGCCATGTTCGCTGGCAATCGGCGCGAAATCCAACTCCAGGCAGATCGTCGCGGTGTTCAGCAACCGCATTGTCGTCAAGGGCGACTTGAACACGGCGATATTCTGTTTTTCGGCCTCTTCCAGTACCACGCGCGGCGGGTTGATGCTGCGGGCAAAGATGACGCAGGGAATACGATGCTGAAATAATTCCCGCAGGCGCTGGCGACTGACCGCTTCCGGCAGCGATTTAAGATACTGCGTCTCGCCACTGCCGATGATCTGAACCCGTTGGAAAGCAAATGAGCGGTAAAATCCTGCCAGGGCCAAACCGGGCCGATTGACCGCGCCCTCAGAAATGCGTCGCTGCAAACCACCCGCGCCCGCCAGCAGCTTCAACTGCAATTGACTGGCGTGGTTGGTGTATATCTGGCCAACAGTAACGTTTGGGATGCTATTTTTCTTCACGGAAGCCTGGGTGGAATTAAGAATTGTCCGATCATTTAACGTGCGCGATTGCGAAGAGTTTCGCAACCGTAATCAGAGCCGGTCTTAAAATTAGGTCGGAAGGGTGGTTAAGAATGCTTCGCGAGGTGGCTGCTTTGACAGTCCGGCATTTTCACGCTCAAGTACCAGGAGGAAACCAAAGATGAAACCGAAGAACACCCTTTGCCTCTGGTTCGAGAAGGACGCGCTTGAGGCGGCGCGCTTTTACGCTGCAACTTTTCCGAACAGTGAAGTGACCGCAGTGCATAAGGCACCGGGCGACTTTCCGGGCGGCAAGGAAGGCGACCTCCTCACGGTCGAGTTCACTGTCCTGGGCATTCCCTGCCTCGGTCTCAACGGCGGCCCGATGTTCAAGCACAGCGAGGCGTTCTCCTTTCAGGTCGCCACGGACACCCAGGAAGAAACGGACCGCTACTGGAACGCCATCGTCGGTAATGGCGGAGAGGAAAGCGAGTGCGGCTGGTGCAAGGATCGCTGGGGACTGTCGTGGCAAATCACTCCGCGTGTGCTTACGGAAGCCATGGCGGCCGGGGGCGCGGAGGCGAAACGTGCTTTTGCGGCGATGATAACGATGGGAAAGATCGACGTCGCCACCATCGAGGCCGCGCGGCGCGGGTAACTGAGCCATGCAAATTTAAATTAGGATACTATCCAAAAGCCAGGCGATCACGGAAAGCCATCGTATTCAAGCTGTCTAACTTGTCGATTGTGTCCTAATTTGAGGTTCTGAACCATAAAACTTCGTGCAAAATGGAAAGTATCACCAAAAATAAATGGGAGCCACTATCCGATATCGATAGTCCATTCGATACCATTTCATACTCATTCCAAGACGCCCATCTGTCGGTGAATATGGTTGGGGCAAAGGAATTTGCTCCTTGAATTTTCAGACATAGCGGCAATCCATTTTGAGCAGGAATGTCCGGGATTTGATTTCCCACCGAGTCCGCTACCAATGCTTAGACCAGGTGTGACATTCCCGCTGCTGATTATCGAAGGGGCGGAATGGCAGAAGAAGTACGGTTTGATTTACAAAGATGTTTCGCATTTCGCATTGATAAGCTCTGACTACCTCATGCAGGTACTCGCCAAATCGGTCAACGCGATCTGGGTGAACTAACCATTCCAGAAATACACCAGCTTTAAGCCTATAACCCAATTTAGGACACTACCAACTTGTCGATTGTCCTTCGCGCGTCTGATCCCTCGACTTCCCCTTCGGCTTCGCTCAGGGCGCGGCTTGCTGCCGCGGCTACCGAGGGATGACGGAATGCTAATATGGGACGCGAAGGGACTCGCGTCCCTACCCGAGGCAGCCGCTTTTCCGGCGGTCGATGACCGCCGGGGTAGCCGTCGCTGTCCCAGCGACGGTGGATGCTGGAGCCGTATTCTTTTCCGACCGCCGATGGGCCATCGGCGGCTACCTCGGAATTCATAAAGCGTAAGACAGACTGAACTGATCCTTCGACTTCCCCTTCGACTTCACTCAGGGCGCGGCTTGCTGCCGCGGCTACCGAAGGATGACGGAATGCTAATATGGGACGCGAAGGGACTCGCGTCCCTACCAGAAGGCACCGCCTCGGGGCCCGAGGCGGCTACCATGGGACGCAGACTTCCATGCGGACGCCTTGCCAGACTGCTTTTGATTTGCAACCGTAGGTTCGTTTCCACGCATGAAATCGATCTCCAATACGGTTATCGCGGTGATTATTTCCGGGGCGATTACTTTGCTCGTGGCTGGATTACTCCAAATATCGTTCTTCCATTCGAAGGAACTGCAGACTGGCGATGAGATGGTCAATCTGCGGCATCACCTGCAGAAGACACCTCCCGATCCCCGTATTGTTTTTGTCGCGATTGATGAAAATTCGATCCACGATCCCAAGGTCGGCGCGTGGCCTTTCCCCCGCTATGTTCATGGACAATTTCTCCAGCTTCTGGCCCCGGAAAAACCGAAAGTGGTCGCGTGGGATATTCTCTTCACCGAGGCCAAGGCCCCCGATCCGAATGCCCAGCCGGTTGACGGGGTTCTCCCCCTGCACCCGGACGATCAGTCCCTGGTCGATGGACTTGCCCTTTTTCCCCACGCCGTCGCCGCTTCAAAGCGAAGCCAGGAATTGGCTCCTGTCCAGGAAGCGGATCTTTTACCCACGCGTCCCCTCAAAAATGTCCAGGGAGACATTCACGCGCTTCTCTCCTCGAAATCGGCCGAGCTTCCCTTCCCTGCTTTGCGCAAGAAAAGCCACTTCGGCTTTGTCGATGAAAACGGCGATTCAGGGGGAAGCGGCGGCGGTCGCCGGGTGATTCCCCTGGTGATCAATATCAACGGCCTCGTGCTGCCGTCGTTCGATCTGCAAATCTTGATGCAATACTTGGAAATCGATCCTGATCAGGTCACCGTCAATATCGGCCACGAGATCACGCTTAAAAAGCCGGACGGCTCGCAGATTTCCATTCCGATCGACGAACAGGGACAGCTTATCATCAATTATCGCGTGTCTGCCGAGGACTTCCACTCGCAGGCGATGGGTTATAATTTGATGGCCCTGGGTTTATCTGACAAGGCGAACAATCAAGCCTCCGACGAGC
>Ga0206928_1198_pt1 | contig 13550 bp, 15 predicted proteins | sample Alteio_BWOrgHeat_21_FD_152941 | JGI IMG/M metagenome (GOLD analysis project Ga0206928, IMG submission 152941) | Enriched cells from forest soil in Barre Woods Harvard Forest LTER site, Petersham, Massachusetts, United States -... | ecosystem: Environmental > Terrestrial > Soil > Temperate forest >... | reverse complement strand
GAGTGGGCGATCCCTATCGCCGGCAGGATGATGAAATTCCACCCTCCGCTTCCTGCTTCAAGTGGCCCAATCGTCGCCAAATGTGATAAAAAATCCATTTCAGCTATGTCTTTACGTGTTGCACGCGGCGTCTACAATCCTGAGAAGGACCGCTTTTACTATTACGTCTCCTTCAAGCCAACGCTCGATCCCACCGAGGAAGAGCGCGGCGCAGAGCAGCGCCATCCCGTTGATGTTGCGCTGTCTGTTACAGAGACTGGCGAGCTGGCCGACCTTGCTTTCAGCCTGCCGGAAACCGTAAATGGACGCCGGCGCCTGCTTGAATATCTCAGCCGGACAGACTCTGCTAACATTGTCGATAAACGTGTCTTCATCACCGTGCCAGAGCTCAACGGTGACTCCGTTCTCGAGGGCAACGGCAACCTTGAATTAGACGGCTTCGGCAGAATCATTGGCCTGGAGATCGTCTAACAGCCCTCCATCTGTCCGCGGCCGGTTCTTTCCGATAAAATCAGCGCCAATGGTGCATCCAGAAATCACCGGCTTCGTTCTTGCTGGCGGCAAGAGCTCACGCATGGGGACGGACAAAGCTGCACTTTCTCTCCAGGGACACACGCTCCTGGAACGCGCGCTGGATATCCTGTGGCAAGTCTGCGGCAACGTGGCCATTCTGGGGAATCCTGAGCTCTATGGATCGCTCGGAACCGTCTACCCTGATATTTTTCCCGACTGCGGCCCTCTTAGCGGAATCCATGTAGCGCTCACCAATACGCAAACCAAATTCAACCTGATCATCGCCGTGGATACGCCTTTTCTCTCGGCGCAATTTCTCTCTTACATGGCCGAGCGCGCCATTGCCTCCGATTCGATCGTCACCACGCCGGAAATAAATGGTTACGTTCAGCCGCTGTGCTCGGTTTATTCACATGATTTTCTGCTGATCGCTCATCAGGCTTTGCAATCGGGCAACTACAAAATTGTCCCGTTGTTTCCCAAAGACAACACGCTTGTCATCCCCGAGTCTGAGCTCCGCCAGTTTGCCTTCACGCCGGATATGTTTGAAAATCTAAACACACCAGACGATCTGGCTCGCGCACAACGCCGCTTCACTGGTCACGACAAATGAGCGAACACAATCACGAGCCGCAGGAAAAACTGCCTTACGTCGAGTTCCAGCACGTTTATAAAGCCTTCGGTGACCACAAGGTGTTGGAAGACGTAAGCTTCCAGGTCTATCCCGGTGAGACGCTCTGCATTCTGGGCCGCAGCGGCGTGGGTAAGTCCGTCTCACTCCATCACATCATGGGTTTTCTCAAACCGGACTCCGGCCGCGTGATTGTTGCCTTTGAAGACATTACCGATTACCAGGAGTTGCAGCTCGAACATATTCGCAAAAAAGTTACCATGGTCTTCCAGAACGGCGCGCTCTTTGATTCGCTCAGCGTAGGAGAAAACGTGGCCTTTCCCCTACGCGAGCGCCATGACCTGGACGAAGAGCAGATCTACCAGATCGTCGACGGCCTTCTGGACATGGTGGGCGTAAAAGCAATGCGTGATCTTCTGCCGTCTGATCTCTCTACCGGCATGAAACGCAGCGTCGCCATCGCTCGCGCGCTTTCCGCCCAGCCGGAATGCATCCTCTATGACGAGCCCACCACGATGGTCGATCCGCTCATGGCCCAGCTTCTCGGCGACCTTATTCAGAAACTCAAGGTCCAGCTCAAACTCACCAGCATCGTCGTAACGCATGACATGCGCCTGGCCAAAAAGCTGGCAGACCGTATCGTCTTTCTGCATGAGGCCCGCGCAATCTTTGTGGGATCGGTGCAGGAGATGGAACGCTCGAATGAGGAAGTGGTACAGGAATTCTTGAAACTTGATGAATTGATCGTGCCCGGCAAAGATGATGGCTATTCGGTCTATACGTAAAACTTGAAACACAGAGGAACAGAGGGCGCAGAGGACTTTTTGTTTCCTGTTGCTTGAAAGCGGTCTCTGAGAGTCAGCAATTACCTACGGGGAATTTCAATAATTTTTTGTGCCTCTGTTTCCTCCCTTCCTCTGCATCTCAAAGGTTTTTTTTGCCGCAAGCTTTCACCCTCCCCGTTTCTCCAGCACCGCCAGCAAGCTGTTCTTCGCCTGTGGACTCAGCCTTCCATTCCGCAAAACATCTTTAATCAAACTCACCGGAAGCTCCGCCGCCAGTTGGATCATCCGTGCGGCAGGAGTGTTTTTATTGCCGAGCAGCGCAGCCTTCACATCATTGCGGAACGACCATTTCTGATGGCGTGATACCGTTGGCGCCAGCCGCTCCGTTCCTGTCTCTACTCTCAGCGCTTTCACAACCAGCAACTCTGTCATTTGCGGATTATTCAAGGCGGCCAGCATGATGCGCTCTTCTTTATCCAGCAACAGCGCAGCCGCCACTCGTCCTGAGCTTTGCTTGGCCAGAGTAAAACGCTCGCCGGAAGAAATATTTGCCAGCTTACTGATCAGCACGTCTTCGCCTGCGCGTTTCACCTCGGGAGAAACACCTGCCAGCAGCGCCACCTGCATGAGCTCAAAAGAATATAGATGGCGAATGATGGGGACGGATACATGCCTCGGCGTGCGCGGATGAATCACCACGGCCATCCGCACTTTGCGCAGCTGCGACAGTTGCCGGCTCTTAGTAAGCGCTTCCAGCGCTTCCCGCGGCAGGTCGCGATGCTTCAGCAGAGCCAGCGCAAGGTCTTCCGTCAGCCGAGGATCGCTCGCGGCAGCAATCAGAATTTCCGGAGAAGATTCGTGGACCAGCTGTTCTAGGTCGGCGTCAGCTGGTAAAACTGTTTTTCGATCGTTCGACGTTCTGACTCGCGGTGGTTCAGGTTCCTCCGGAGGTTCGTGGTGACCTTCTTTATCCTGATCGTCGACGGAAGATTCTGTCATCGCCGGCCTCCGCGCTGCGCGGCAATCTCCAATGCTCCCAGCACCGGACGCACATAAGCAAAGCTCACTGCGGCCTGCGGCTGCTCAACTTTCATCGTGTCTTTAAATGCCTGGCGTACCAGCTGCGAGTTTTGCAGCACTCCGCCGGAAAGCGCTACCGGAACAATGCCGCCATCGGGCCATAACCGCTTAATCACGGCGCTTCCCAACCCGGCCAGCGCTTTGCCCGCATGCTGTGCAATACCCTGCGCCTTGGTCTCACCTTGCTCCGCGGAAGCAATCACTGCCCCGGCCAGCTCCGCAAACCTCGGCTCTGAAGCGTTCGCCAGGCGGATAACCTCTTCCGGTGCCACCTTCCAGCTGTCTGCAATTGTAGTCAGGAGTCCATCGGTCCGGCCAAAATCAAAGTCGTGCAGCGCCTCAATCACCGCTTCCCGGCCGACCCAGAATGCTGATCCTTCATCGGAAACGTTTGGCCCCCATCCACCGGCACGCGCAGTCTCTCCACTTTGATTACGTCCAAAAGAGATGGAGCCGGTTCCGGAAATTACCAGCACTCCTGGCGTGGTGCCGAAGGCAGCGCGATGAGCGATCACATGATCGCCAGCCACATAAATCGTCGCTTCCGGCATCAGCTCGCGAATGGTTTGCTGCGCCCAGTGCACCGCTTCCGCCATCGATGCTCCGGCCATCCCAATGCAGACGTGCTGTATTTTTTGCGGGGAAACCTTGGCTGCTTCACAGACCTGTTGAATCACGGCGTGTAGATTCTCGCGGCCTTTTTCCTTGCCTACACGCGCCAGTTTGCAGCTTGGACCCGTGGCCTGGCCCAACAGCTCCGCGCCATTGCTGATGGCACAGTCTGTCTTGGTCCCTCCGGCATCGATTCCCAGGTACAGTGGCATGACTGAACTTTAATTCGTCTTCCTGTAACTTTTATTTTCTTTTTCCAGCCGTTTTCCCGAATAATGGCTTGGCGAACAAAAATTATTCATGCGATTGCAAATTGTAGACGGAATCATAGTTGTTGCCTATCTGATTAGTATCACACTCTTCGGGCTCCGGTTCCGTAAGTCCCAGAGGTCATTGCGCGACTATTTTCTGGCTGATCGCAACATTCCCTGGTGGGCCATTGCACTCTCTATTGTGGGCGCTGAAACCAGCACGCTCACCGTGATTGGCACGCCGGGCATCGCCTACGGCGGCAATTTTGGATTTCTGCAGGTGATTTTCGGCTACCTGCTTGGCCGCATCGTCGTGGTTCTGATCTTTATTCCCCAGTACTTCCGCGGCGAGATGTTCACTGCGTATCAGCTTATTGACCGCAGATTCGGGGAAAAGTTGCACCGCATTACTGCCGCAATCTTTCTTGCCACGCGTGCAGCAGCGGAAGGCGTTCGCGTTTGGGCAGTGGCCATCGTCATCAGCATTGCGCTGGGAACTGGCGGCGTGGCATCAGTGGCCATTGTGATGGCGCTCACTCTTATTTACACCTTTGAAGGCGGCATGGCTGCCGTGATCTGGACAGATGTAATCCAACTGGCAATTTACGTTGGTGGGACTCTGGTTGGCTTCTTCACTCTGCTGCATCTTGTCCCCGGCGGATGGCCTGCAATTCACTCTCTTGCCGCCAGTGCTGGCAAACTTCAAGTGTTCGACTTCTCATTCAACTTTCACACGACATTTACATTTTGGGCCGGCGTGATCGGCGGCATGTTTTTGAACACCGCCACGCACGGCACGGATCAATTGATGGTCCAGCGTTTGCTGGTGGCTCGTAATCAGCGCGATTCAAAAATCGCCCTGCTCTCCAGCGGCGTCGTCATCCTCATACAGTTCACTTTGTTTCTACTGGTCGGAGCGGCGCTTTGGGTTTTCTACCGCCAATCTTCTACACAGCAAAACTTTTCCACCAACGATTACATTTTTTCCCCGCTTTATCGTCGACCATATGCCGCACGGCATCTCGGGTCTGCTGATCGCTGCAATCCTTGCCGCTGCCATGTCAAATCTCAGCGCCGCATTGAACTCCCTTTCGTCTACCACAATGATTGACTTTTACTTGCGCAGAAAACCTGACACTTCTGACCGCAAGCGCCTTGCGCTTTCACGCGTCGCCACTGTGGGCTGGGGTGTCGTGCTTTTCGTGCTGGCGTTGCTGTCACGTTACGGCGGCAGCGTGCTGGAAAAAGGTTTGTCTCTGGCTTCGCTCGCTTACGGTGGATTGCTCGGCGTCTTCCTGCTTGGCTTGATCACAAAACGTGCCAAACAAACTGGTGCAATTATTGGTATGCTCTGCGGACTGGCTTTAAACATTTACATCTGGGGATGGACGCATATCGCCTGGACCTGGTACGTGACTTTTGGTTCGATCACAACTTTTGTTGTGGGATATCTGGCAAGCCTTCTGGAGACCGATACGGATGCAAACCGCGCCCAAACCAGCGCCTGATCTTCTGCGTGAACTGAATGCATGGCATGCCATTGCCATCGTTGCCGGAACCATTATCGGCAGCGGCATCTTTCGCGTGCCCGGCGAGATGATGAAAGACGTCGGCTCATCCGGCATGGTCTATCTGGTCTGGATCGTCGGCGGCCTGCTTTCTTTTGCCGGTGCGCTTACTTATGCCGAACTGGGCGCAATCAAGCCCTAGGCGGGCGGCGAATATGTCTATATCCGTGACGCTTACGGCCCTCTTCCCGGATTTCTTTATGCCTGGACCTGGTTCCTCATCGCCAAGCCAGCATCCATCGCCACGGTTGCGACAGGGGTAGTCGATGTCCTGGGCACGCTGCCTTCATTCAGCTTTCTCAACGGCCATCTTTTTGCGCTGCATTTCACTGCCAGCAAAACTTTTGAAGTCACCAACGGGACCCTCGTAGCAATCGCCGCAACAGTTCTGATCTCTGCGTTGAATTATATTGGCGTAAAAAAAGCTGGCAGCTTTCAGTTGGTCTTCACCACGCTTAAGGTCGGAATCATCCTTGCCATTATGTTCATCGGCTTCACGGCCTCGTCTGGAACCTGGGGCAACTTTCACACGACTTTTCTTGGCGCCAAAGGCGGATTCGCAGGATTTATGCTCGCTCTAACCGCTGCGCTGTGGGCCTATGACGGCTGGAATGACCTCAACATGGTCAGCGGCGAAATCAGCAATCCCGGACGCAACATTCCCATCGCGCTGATTGCCGGTGTCGCTATTGTTGCCGTGCTTTATATCGGCATCAATGCTGCGGTTCAATTCGTAATGCCCGCCGCAACCATTGCCGACGCAAAAGTTCCCGCATCGCTCGCCACGCAACTGGCCATCGGCTCAGTGGGCGCAGCATTGGTTACGGTAGGTATGGCATTTTCCATGTTCGTGACAATGAACGGTACCATCATGAGCGGTGGCCGCGTCCCTTTTGCGGTGGCGCGAGATGGTTACTTCTTCAAGAAACTGGGCGAAGTTCATCCCCGCTTTCATACACCCGGACTGGCGCTTGTGGTCCAGGCAATCCTGGCGATTTTGCTTTTACTGGTTGGTGGCGCCTTCAAAGATCTATTTTCGCTGGCCATCTTCGCCGAGTGGCTCTTTTACATGATCGCCGCCAGCACCATCTTTGTTTTTCGTCGCCGCGAACCAAACACGCCACGACCGTATCGCACCTGGGGTTACCCCGTAGTTCCTGCCATCTTCATTATGGCCGCAGCCGTACTGCTCTATTCCACCTTCACGGAGAATCTTACGAATTCATTTGCAGGAACTCTGGTGATCCTTGCTGGCATTCCGGTATATCTTTATTTCGCGAACAAGAAACGGCAATCGAACTCCCCAACTTATACCAACGTATAGAAAGCCAATGGCTCGCGCACGCTCATTCATCCGTGCCTTACGCGGCTGGAGCGGCGATCGCTGCCGAACTTAGCGATCAATTACGCCCTGCTCATCTCCAGTACCTTCTCCGTTGGCGGCAAAGTTTTTGGCGGCACCAGCCGCTCATACACTCGCACATATTCCCGCGCTGATGCGGTCCAGGAAAAATCTTTCTTCATGCCATTCAGTATCAAACGGCTCCAGCCGGTCTGATCTTTAAACGCTCTGAGCGCTTCCTGGATGCAGTTGAGCAATGCCACACCCGAGTACGCGCTGAATTTGAAGCCAGTGCCTTTGGCCGATCCCGCATCCCACGGCTCGATCGTGTCGTCCAGTCCGCCGGTTGCGCGGACAATCGGAACCGTTCCATAGCGCAGGCTATACATCTGGTTCAGGCCGCTGGGCTCATAGCGCGACGGCATCAGGAACATGTCTGCGCCAGCCTCAATCTTGTGCGCCAGCGTATTGTCATACGCCACTTTCACGGCGATCTTGTCCGGATACTGCCGGTTCAACTTCAGCAGCATGTCCTGGTATTCCTTGTCACCGCTGCCCAGCGCGGTAATGATCAGCGGCAGGCGGGCCAGATCATTGGCGATATCGGCGATCAGGTCAAAGCCTTTTTGCGCAACGAAGCGCGAGACAATCCCGATCACGGGCGTGTCGATAGGCGCATGCTCCAGTCCGAACTGGCGCAGCAGATCATACTTGCATTCTTTTTTTCCGACGAGACTTTCCGGTGAGTATTGCCGCGCCAGAAACTTATCTTTGTCGGGACTCCACTCGCTGTAATCCACGCCATTGAGAATGCCAGTCAGAGATCCGGCGCGCGAGCGCAAAACGCCTTCCAGTCCAAAGCCATATTCGCTGGTCTGGATTTCCTGCGCGTACTTGCGGCTGACCGTGGTGAGATGGTCAGAAAATACCAGCCCGCCTTTCAGAAAATTGGCCTTGCCCCAGAACTCCATCTGGTCAATGGTGAAGAGCTCCCACGGAAGCATGAGCAGCGGCAGCGTATCTGGCGGGAAGAGCCCTTGATAACCAATGTTATGAATGGTAAAAACCGTGCGCGTGCTGCGAAATACCGGATCGTCGGCATAGCTGGTGCGTAGCAGCACCGGAATCAGTGCAGACTGCCAATCATGGCAGTGAAAAATATCCGGAACTCCCAGAACTTTCGAGGCTTCAAGCACGGCGCGGCTATAGAGGGCAAACCGCTCAGCATTGTCAGGATAATCGCCGGCCGGCGTGCCATACAGCGCTTCGCGACCGAAGAATGGCGGATATTCAATGAAATAAAATTGGACTCCTGAGCGCTTTCCACCATCCAGGACGGAGCAGAAACGATACTGATCATCAAAAGGAATGGTAATGCTGGGCAGCAATACCTTGGCATCAGTGAGCTTGGTCTGTTTATATTTAGGTAGATAGACGGAGACCGAGTGGCCAAGCTGTGCCAATGCCTGGGGAAGGGCGCCAACAACATCGGCCAATCCACCGGTCTTGGCAAAGGGTACGCACTCAGAAGCAGCAAAAATTATTTTCATGGGGCCTCCAAAAAAATAGATGCTGGATGCGGCACAACCATGCTGCAAAAATTCTAAATGCCGGAAACCAAAAGGGCCAATTCAGGTACTTTGAAAAAACCGAAGCTGGGACAGAATTTTCTGTCCGATGAAGGCGCGGCAGCAGATATTGTCGACGCACTGGGCAACGTTTCTGATGCGCTGGTATTGGAAATTGGCCCGGGCAAAGGCGCGCTTACCGCTGCCCTGGCGCGGCGAGCGCAAAGGCTCATCGCGATTGAACTGGACCGAAAGCTGGCCACCGAACTGCGCTATAACTACCGGCTGCAACCGCAGGTAGAGATCATTGAAGCTGATGTGCTAAAACTCGACTTTCGCACTGTGCTGAATCGCACCATCGGGCCGCTGAATGATCTGCGTCCGCTCAAGCCTTCACGCGCTCACGTGGTTGGGAACCTGCCGTATTACATTACTTCTGACATCCTGCTGCGGCTCTTTGAATTTCATGACCAGTTTGATGTGATTGTGATTATGGTGCAGCGCGAGGTTGCCGATCGCATTGCTGCCGCACCCGGCACACGAGACTTCGGTCTGCTCTCCGCCACCGCGCAGCTTTATGCAAGAATAGACAAGCTTTTTACCCTTCCGCCGGGAGCTTTCACGCCGCCGCCCCAAAGTCCATTCAACTGTTTTGCGAATGAAGGTCGCGCCTAGATTTGAAGAGCTGCAGGTTAAGCCAGCAGACTTCATCAGTTTCCTGAAATCGGCGTTTGCCATGAAGCGTAAAACGCTGCTCAATAATCTGAAGAGAGATTACAGCGAAGACGCAGTCCGGCAGGCCCTGAAGCAAACCGGCATGCGAGCGGATATTCGAGCTGAGGCGCTGCCGCTGGAAAAAAGCGCTGAGATATTTCGGGCCTTAACAAAAAGCTAACCACAAAGGACACGAAGGAACACAAAGGTTGTTTTTTTGGGGCAACTTCCTTTTGTAGTCCAAAGACTTGGCGTCACTTCAAGCAGTTGTATCTTGCAAAAACCCACAAAATCGCAAAACAGTACAATCCAGCTCCAAAAACAAAAGACACGCGGATCATGAAAAGCAACTTCGTGATCCTTCGTGTCCTTTGTGGTTAAAACTCTTACCTGTTTCGTCCCCTCGGGCTTCCTCCACCAGTCGTCGGGCTAGCTGGGCTGGAATGTGATCCTCCACCCGAAGACTCATGCGGCGAAAATGATGGCGCTGACGGATGCGACGCCGGTGGCGCTGAAGGCGCAGACGGATGTGAAACTGGCGGGGCAGATGGTTGGCGCATCACCTGCGCTGGCGCCGAATGCTCTTGTGATGGCCCTGCCGGACGCTCCCGTACAGACCCTGAAGATGAATTCTGTGACAAGCCAAGCTGATGACCCGGACGCGAAGCTGACGGCACCTCGCCTACACCGATTTCTTCATGCGGTAGCACATGTTCTCCGTGAAAGCGATCGGCATTGCGTTGGATACCGGTATTGTTTAGGTCTTCCCGTTCAAAGGTCTTGCCGTCATGGTCAGAGCGCACGATCGCCTGCCGCGTTTTCTCAGGTGGCGTTGTCTGCACTTCGTCATTGGTAAAAACGTGCGGCCTGTTCGCAAGGGTGCGTCCTGCATTTCCTTCGGCATTATTTCCCTGCCTGCGGCCCGCGCCGTTACCCACGATTTCTCCCGGTCGAACGACCTGCCCCGGCTTGCGGGCAACAATCTTTGCATCGGCCGGTGGAACTGGAGGATGAAATCCCGGAGGAGCATGCACAAAACGTGGGCCTGCATTGATCCGGTTCAATCTGCCCGGAGCCCAGACCCAGCCGCGCCCGTTGATAAAAATCCAGCGCCCAAAACGAAACGGCATCCATCCCCACGAATAAGCTGAGACCCAAGTATATCCCAGGCCTGTGTTGGCGTAGTAACCATTGCTGTATGGGTCCCAATCCATTCCAACTCCGTAAGGCTGCCAGACATTTCCATACTCAGGATCATTCGTATATTGGCCGTAATTACTTAGATCGTCAGCACCGTACTGATAGGGTAACGCCGGATTTGCTGCGTTATATGTCCCTTGGGCACTCTCGCGCTGTTTGCTCCATTCGTCCAGTTCATCGGCTTGCGTATTGGGATCAAGCGCGTAACGGGCTGGGTCGGCGGGATCAAGAACAAAGGTCTCGTTCTTTTTGACGGCCACGTCCTCGCCGCTCTCTCCATCATGGACTGTGAGATCACCCTTCCACACGGCTACTTCCATCGGATCGTCATTGGTGCTGGTGACGCGGAAAGAACCGGGGCGGCCCAGAACAATCGTTTTATTCTTTACTGTGACTTCAAAATTATTACCACTGCGTTTCAGGACCTTGAATTCAACCTCGCCCTGGTCCAGGTCAATCGCTGTAACCGTCCCGCCGGATGCCGAGCGCGCCAGAGTAGTGAATGAAATTTGTGTATCCGGAGCCACGCGGATGCTGCTGCCGTCTTCCATCTGCACTTCGGCCCAGCCATCCGAGCGTGTCTGCAGCCGATTGTTTTCTGTGACCGGCACGTTCAGGGTCACGCTTTCATAGCCATTGCCGCTATCCAGGCTCACCTCACCAGTGACATAGCTGATGCGGACAATGCGCGCATGTGAAACCGGCGAATCTGCACTATCCCCTTGCCCCTGAGAAAAAGTTGGCAACGCAAAGACCAGAGCAAAAGCTGAGACCAGAACTGATCTGCGGATTCGATTGCTTTCTAGTACGGAGTGGCGCATAACCTTCTCCTTCAAATACTTGTGCCTATCGTATTAGATCGCCCAATTTGTACTTAGTTTCTTAATGTTAAGTGTTATTGATTTTACTTAACCATTTTCATTCAGAACTTGCTTTGGCAAGCAGTCTTTTGGCACGCTGGCGCGCGATATGCAGTACGGAGGTGTCATCGGCAATGCTTTCCAGTGTGGATGCAATGATTTGCAGCTGAACCAGGTTATGGCTGGCCTGGGCAGATTCCATTCCTTTCAGCTCATCTTCAAGGCCCAGCTTGTCAAAACGATGCTTAAAAACCAGCTTGCGCCCGGATTCAACTGTGTTGGAAATCCCCTGAAAAATGTCGGTCAGCTCCTGGATAGCCTTGTTTTCAGAGTAGTCATACGTGGTATTGGAATGACGAACTGAATCCGCGTAAGCCAGCGTTTTTTTTGCCGGTGGCGGCTACACGCTTTTTGTAGCTGAAATCACCCTCAAAATAGTTCGTGTCTTTCGCGTAGCGAAAAATCTTTTCCAGACATGCAGGAGTAATGGTGAATTCCGTCTGGTAGTCATCGGCATCCGGTGTATCAGGTGGCTTGGCATCACTGTGAGAAACATATTTTGTAAGGCCATCCGAGGTGACAGTCATGGTTATGTTTTGGGGAGTAATCTCTTCCCACACGCGATTAAAAGTAATGGTTGTCTTGACCGGACTCTGATCAGGGCTTTGCGCCTGGAGTGCGCTGCTCCCCAGTGGGAAAAAAAACGGGAGCACAAGCACCGCGAACAGACCGCAACGTTTCATCGCGCAGCTACCTGGTATTTGCTCTGTGTAGCCGCAGTGTGGATATGGCAGATGGCAATCGCCAGGGCGTCAGAGGCATCCATTGGTTCCGGTGGTACTGTAAGTTTCAGTAAGCGCATCACCATTTGCTGTACCTGCTGCTTCTCTGCCCTGCCGTAACCAACCACGGCGGATTTAATCGAGAGCGGTGAATACTCCGCGACCTCCAACCCTGATACCGAAGCCGCCAGCATGGCCACGCCGCGGACCTGCCCGAGTTTGAGCGCCGTCTTTACGTTTAATGCGTAAAAAACATCTTCAATAGCAACAATTTCAGGCTGATGCTCAGCCATAATGGCCGTGAGCTCAGTAAAAATCTTTTGCAGCTTGGCGGCCATCGCCATGCCGGACTTCAATTTGATAGCGCCTGTAGTCTGGCAAATCAATTTGCGGTCGCGGGTCTCTTCCACTACGCCGAACCCGGTGTACTCGCCGCCACAATCGATTCCCATGACCCGCATGGTTGAAGTTTACCCTAAATTGATGAGTAAACGTTTCAGATACTTCTCATTACGAAAGCAAAATCATCTGCGCCAACTTGAAGTGCTGGTCTTGCCCTCACACTTGATCTGGAGTATCTTCTTGCCGATTTTCAGAAAGGAAAAAACCATGATCACAATTTTGATTCTTGTTACAGCTGCCTGGATTGGCGGCGCTGGATTAGGCGTGGCTGGCTAATTCATTTGTCAGCAACACCTGGGCCTTCGCGCGGCACTTGTTTCTTTCTCCCGCATGAAGGCCTGGTAGCTTTCTACCGAGCGTGCTGTCTTTGTATGCTGCAAAAATCGCTCATAAGCCGATTCATCAAATATTTCCCGCAATATGGCGCGAAGAGTTTGCTGAAAGCCCTGAAAAACCGCTCTGGCTTTTCCGGTCACCCGATCACGCGCGATCACCTGATTACCCCATCTTATAGTCCCCGATTGCTTCATACTTCCTCCGCATAGGCCGTTGCCACAAACGGCGTTTCCTGGCTTACGGGTTGGCGGCGTCCTGAAATCACGCTAAGCCACTGAATGGCCGACTCGAGCACGATCACACTCACCAGAATTACCAGCAATACGCAAACAGCAGCATCCAGCCGGTCATTTAAGATGCGCCGGCCCAAATCTGCCAAGGCTGGGCCCGATGCCAGCTGACGTGCGTGCGCCAGCAAACCAATCAGCGGATTAGGATCAAAAACTTTGTGCCACGCAGCGGCAAATGTCACAGCTACCAACCAACACAACGGCGTAAGCGTAACCCATATATAGCGGGCGCGGCCCATCTTCACAATGACAGATGTCGCCACGCATAATGCCACTGCCGCCAGCAATTGATTACAGATACCAAAGAGCGGCCACAACGAGTTAATGCCTCCCAGCGGATCGCGTATGCCCTGCCAGAGAAAATATCCCCACGCCCCCACCATCAGCGCGCTGGTGGCAATAATGCTGGGATACCAGCTCGTCCGGCCCAGTGGCTTCCAGATGTGGCCCAGCGCGTCCTGCAGCATGAACCGTCCCACACGCGTACCTGCGTCGAGCACGGTCAAGATAAAAAGCGCTTCAAACATGATGGCAAAGTGATACCAGATTGCCATCACAGCAGTACCGCCCAGGCTGTCCGAAAAAATCCGGGCCATGCCCAGGGCAAATGCCGGAG
>Ga0206928_1196_pt1 | contig 13716 bp, 11 predicted proteins | sample Alteio_BWOrgHeat_21_FD_152941 | JGI IMG/M metagenome (GOLD analysis project Ga0206928, IMG submission 152941) | Enriched cells from forest soil in Barre Woods Harvard Forest LTER site, Petersham, Massachusetts, United States -... | ecosystem: Environmental > Terrestrial > Soil > Temperate forest >... | reverse complement strand
TGCGGGTTAATTTTAACGGCACACGGGTGCTCAATGTCGTGGCAGGCCCGGAGTAGGGCAACCTATAGATCGCAGGTTAGAAAAATATTTGCCGTCTGTGCCGAGCTCATTATAGAATGCATCCATCGCGGGATTAGGCGCTATTTTAATAGCTTGGGAATGCCTGATCGGTGGGTAAGGGGATAGCTAAAACAAGGTTCGGCAAACAATCGCTGCAGAAACGGGCGATGCCGAAAAAAAGGAATATTTGTCATGATTTACAACACCATTTTTTCATCACTAATCGGTGAAATAGTTCGTCGCCATGCCGATAACGGCAAGTAACCACAAGATTTTATGAGTGCAGCGCATCATTCCCTTTTTTCTTTCGGATGTGTTTTCGGCTTTGCGCCTCCACATAACCAGACAACCTTGACGGCTTTACGTGCCCTGAAAATCGCCCAGCGTCGTTTGCGCCCTGAAGTACGGTCAAAACTCCTGGGCGTCTCCAGTGCCCGAACCGACGGGAGTCTCAAGCCCGAAGCCTGGCGGTTTGTTTTCATGGATCCGGAAACCGTCGGAAATTGCCGCGTGGTAACCGTTGCCGCAAAGACTTCCTCGGAACATCCCGATACGGTCGAGGCATTCAATTCCTTCAAGCCAAAAAACTCGGCATCTTCCCCCGTTATTTCGCAAAACAAACTTTTAATCGACTCGGATCATGCCCTTGAAAAGGCGCGAACCTTCTCAAAATTGAAGGATATTTCCTCGGTCGAATATCAGCTTACGCAGGGTGGAGACGGACAGGAGCCGGTTTGGAATGTAGCTTTTTTTACCGGAACAGAAGAGTCGGTGGCCCTGGTTCGGGTCGGGGCAAAGACCGGCACTGCGGAATTAATGGAAAGCGAAGAAATGAAAATGGTTTAACGTGGAGCCTAGACCGTTCGTTCCCCTTCTGCCATTTATGGCTTAAAGTGGCCAAAAAGGCAGCTTTTAGGAGACTCATCTCTCCTCTGACGAATCAGGTTCCGTGCCCCACTTGTCATTGAGCTAATTTGTGAAGGCTCGTCGGTGCCGATTTTTGCCAAAGAACTCCTTTAGTACATTAACTGTTCTTAGACTTCCTTTTTCTGGCCAGTGCTTTTTTGATTTTCTCTATCTCCTTGTGGTCAGGCTCCGGCAAGCCATCGAACAGAGCGTTCGGATTGATGTCCAGCACTTGGATAATCCTTGCGATCTTGGGTAGAAGCAGGGAGTTTCTGCCATTTTCAAGGTTGCTGATGCTCTTCCACTCGATGCCGATAAGCTCGGCCAGACATTCTTGCGTCATGTTGGCCTGTAGCCTGGCTTTTCGGACGTTGGCACCGACGATCTTCGTAATTTGGTGATCCGTCACCCAGTAGTGTAAGCCAGAATAGCTCTTTTATTGACATACAAATAATTGGGTATTAACGTCGTCCCCGTAAACGAAAAACCCGACCCAAAGCCAATAAATAGGAGCGAGAAAATCCATGATGTACCTCTGTGCAGTCTTCATTCCACCTCTCTACTTCCTCATTCGAGGCAAGTGGGTGAGCTTCATCATCAATTCAATCTTTTACGGGCTGGCCTGTCTCTTTGCTCTTTCCATCGTCGGTCTGCCCGTTGCCCCCTTCTTTTGGATCGTGGCGGCTGCTCATGCGGGATTTAGCCTTAGAAAGGAGATGATGGTGGAACAGGCCACCCTCATCGCGGAGAAAATGGCTGAAAAAATAGCGAAAAATCAGCCGCCGTCTCAATAACAGAGTTAGGGCCAACCGCATATTCACCGTTTGACGCATGAATATACCTGACATGTCGCAGTGGATACGCCCGATTAATTTTCAATGTCACGAGAAGGCATTTGACCCGTTTGACGAAGAAATCTCAGAAGCGGTCGAAGACATTGTGAGGGGAAAACGCCTGTGCGAAAAGATCGGTATGGGCTACGAGTTCTTTGCTCGTCAACTGCCCATGCCGAAATTAAAGCCTGCGCTTACCGCAGCCGAAGCACGGACACAATTAGGTTTGGAAGTGGAGCACGAGGGAATGTTTTTCCATGGCGGCACGAAATATTTTTGCGTAAACGTCGGTATCGAGCGGCATGTCGTGCCTGCTCCAGAAATATGGGCAATTTGCACTTGTCCTGATCCCCCAAAAAGTGAGATTAACCCGCGCTATGACCTTGTGCGGTACGGTCTCAAAAATGGCCATGTTATCCTTGAAACTCCCTGTGATGGGAATATGGGTGCGGATTCGGAGCCTCCCGCCGATGCGTTGATAGTTATGGCCCATGCCCTCGCCAACACAATTATTGCAAGCGTCTTGGGAAGATGGGAGCCAGGCTCTCCGTTCTTTCACCGTCTGAAAAATCGCGGAATGGGAATTTTGCACTGGTATGGATTCTTGTCGGAAAGAGATGTCCCTTTCGGCCATTTTGTTCACCACGACTCTTCAGCGTCTCAATCAGCAGTAGCCATCCTCCAGGGTAAATTGAAGCTGCTCAATGAGGGTGCAAAAAAAGCCCTCTACCATCAGGGTGACATTTATATCAATCGGCAACACGGAACGACCATCAATTGCGCTTCACTCGAAATATTCCTGCATTGTCTATAGAGACGGATGGGGTTCTGTCTTACCTCTTCCGCATTCAACAGTGATCAGATAAACTTCTTACATCGTTTATCTCGCTAGCAAAAATAAGTCGCTAGCTTTTAGCTAATCTGAAAAATCATTGGAATCATTTTTTTCCACGCGAACGAGACTCGAAAGTTCATTGAAAACATGCTTATCGACACCCTTTATGGATGCTTTTTGTTCGGTAGAATATTGCGACAAAACTTGATGTACGGCTCGCCTTAATTTTTCGCAACGATCCCAATCCCATCTCCACCCAAGATTTGGAAGTTCCGAGGTAAGTAGAGCCCACGAGTCTGATGAATAATTTCTTGATGCTAAGCTATCGTTAACTGAATAGTAGGTGTGAACGATCAGTCGAACTCCATCCTCATTCGCAGATCTCAAGCCGAGGGCCATCAATAAAAACGATGTGGACATTCTCAACGGAACTGGAACGACGCCGGATACCTGCTCAGCCAGTGCTTTAATGTCTGGTCGAGACGCCGAAAGAACCTCGAAGACTGCGTCAGATTGAACGCACCAGGCACATAGAGCGAGCGAATCGGGCGGCAATGAAGTTTCACTCGCAAGAAGTCGAAATGCAGGCTTTGACAAGGCTTCTCGCCACGGTTGTGAGGGGAGGGATTGGGAAGAAATCTCCTCTTTTAGCCAACGAAAAGCTCCCCACATCACTGCATCGCCAGCCTTTTCCACCGATGTATGTATAGACACATAAGTCGCTGAAATGAACATTGCCCCTACCACCTTTGCCCAGTCCTCTGGATTTTGAATGGTTTCCTTTAAAACTTCGATAATTTCCGACTGAACTCGACTTGGCAAATGCCATGTATCGACCTCGAATGCGAGAAGAGGGTTAAATTTAACCAGCAGCGGAGCCAACTGCGGATGTCTGTCGCTAATCTCTCTAAGATCCGAGGCTTTAACTAGCTTGGCAATAGACGCAGCAAAAGATCGGATTGCGGGGCTGCCATCCTGCTGAACCATGTGCCCTAGTAGCCAAACGACCCACTCTCGTTTCTTTTCCCAAAGAGTAGATGCCAGGCCAGCATGATCAAATGGAACCTCGGAATATGCCTGCGCCTCAATGTTTTCAAAAAGAAACGTCGCTGCTGCTGCCGCATGCTCAAGGTTACCTTTGGGAATGATGACGGACTCCTTGAGCCTTAAAGCCTCTGCCTTGTTTGGGAAAAGCCTTCCTACGAGCTTCAGACTCTCCACAAAATCGGGGTTGGGATGTTGCTCAAGTTGATCGTAAGCAAGACAAAGAGAGGAAAACGCGCGCCGCGGCTTCTCAACGTCGCTACCATAAAGAAAGAGGAAGTTACGGACGCTTTCCCCCATGGCTGCAGTTAAATCGTTCACAGCGATCTCTAGCCAAATAGGCCTGGGTGAGTCAGAATTTGGAATAGAGGCAGCTACCACAAGTGTCGGCGTTTCGTTTCGTCGCCAAAGGCGAGCACTGGCAAGGGGCGCGATCTGAAGATCAAATTTCACGCCCGACAATCGTCTGTCAGCTAAGGATGCTGTAGAAAACGCAAAAGTACGACGTAATTTCGGCCATTGCTGTGACCAGACATTGAAGACAATATCGAGCCAAGGCTTGGAATTCTCATCAAGTATAACAATGCCTTGATCGGGCTCTTCATAAAGGTTGCGAAGTAGTAGTTCAAGTCGCCTAAGATCATGCAACGGTGATAAGCGAGAGTCGAAACTTGACACCGAAACATCCAGCGGAAGTTTAATGTTTTCAAACTTTGAAATCGAGTCTGGCCGTTTAAAATAAGACCGTAATTTATTCAGATCGGAAATTTGAGCCAGGTCTGCGATGTCTAAAAGCAAAACGTGACTCCAGACACATCCCGGCCTAGCCATTTCCGGTGCTGGCCAAGTGCAGAATAGGGCATAGTAGTTGGAATCTGGTACAGGCAGACCCGTTAGAGCTTCCTTGAACCCATCTCGTTCTTCCGGCCCGGATCCATCAGTTACAGTTGCGAGAAACTGTCGAATTCGCGGTTCAAGTGTTACTGACGCTGCGACAAGATGATGGCCATCGCGATATCCGAAAAGTGCTTGTGCGATCTTTATTTTTTCAGGCATCGGTAGATCCGGTTATTGGCAGTAATCCTAAGACCCACTGCACAGGGCGAGTGATGTCATTTGAGCGATGCGAATCATCCACCACAAGCACTCTTTCGCTCGGCCTCTTTATGCGAGTAAGGCGCTTCACTTCTACTGGATCGCTGCCGCCTCCCCGTGCACTGACACCGAACACCCGGATACCGAACTTTCCGGAATTATTTGATAGGAACTGAAAAAGCAAAGGCCATTTTTTCTGAAGAAAAGGAAGGGGCTTCTTAGGCATTTCGGCCGCTGATGAATCTGGCAACTTTTCAACCCTATCCCAAGCAGATATAATGACAGAGACTGGCATCGGAGCGCCGAGAGGCCGAAGTTCAGCAATAAATTGTAGAAGATCAACCAGCTTGGTTTGCTGAGAAGCATTACTCAACACCCATTCTTCGATATCTTCGGCTCTTTCGCTGGCGGTGTTGTCACTTGTTGCCGAATCGATAAGCGCTGGCTCATTAAGGATCTCGTGAGCGGCATTACCATCACAATGCAGAAAGAGAAGGAGACCAGTTGCGTGCTTGAGCTTGGCTCCGAACTCGCGGGAGAATGATCTTGTTTCAAATTGCGAATCAAAGGTCTCACCCGCAAGGTCAGGAACATCAAAGCCTGTAACGGTGTTACTTGCTTGATGTTGGACTAGAAGCTGGTGTGGTGGAGGAGGGATTTGGCGGCTGGTGTGTTCCAACTCCTCTCCCCGCAACCATTTTTCCCTCAAAGGCTGGAGATATACCCGATCTGCGGCTAAGCCAGAATGTACCAATCCATTTTTATCTGTTTGGTCATCAAGAACCACGTCAAGAGCTACTAGAAAAGTAGTTTTTCCTGTGCCCGACAAACCAAGTAGCGGAATTGTTGTATTAGGAATGCTGGTCATTCGAGTCCATATGAAGAAAAATCGCGAGCAGGTCGGAGCAAGCGAGGGACAATGGTTGTCGCTTTGTTGATAGGAGTTTCCAACCAGTGACCCAACAACAATTGAATTTCAGTGTCAGTAGCGGGTCCTCCTGATGGCCGCGCCGCGATTGAGCGGAAGGTTAACTGAGCGAAGAACCTCACAAAGCGGCGCTTCAAATCTTCCTGAAATTCCAAACAATACTCCTCAATCTCCGAGTGATCTGCATGGTGCGTGATATAGTCGTATCGGGAAAACACGACGCTGACGCAGAGAGACGCACAATCATATTTTACTCCAATGACCCGTTGCAGGAACATACGGATGTTATCGCATTCCGAGTGTCTTGAAGCGGGACTGCATAAACAAAAAGAGTCCAAGAAAATGACTAGGTGATTCGCTCGCGCCAAAGCATACTGCTCCCCGCAGACGTCGGCGGATGCAACTGCGTTCGGGAAGGTCTCTCCTGCCAAGTCACTTACCAGAAGATGAAGGCTAACCTTCGTATCATCGGAGGGTTGCACATGAAGGTGAAGAAAAGTGTCATTTTCACGATGATCAGTCCGCCTTGTATCTGGTTCGCTCACACCGCTATTAATGGTGGCACGCCAACTAAGCCGCTCGAATGCACAAAGGGTAAGTGATCCAGCAAACTTGTAATTTTCAAATGATCCATCGCTAAACATCTCCCCGAGACGCGCCAAAAAGGTTGTTTTCCCGCTTCGCTGCGCTCCTGCACATAGAATAACTCTCACGGGATGATCATTCGTGAGTTGCGAAGTCTCGGAAACGGTCAGCTTTTCCCCCGTGTGGAAACGGTATTCATCTTCGCTACTCGTCGTATCAGCTTTCGCCAGTGTGTCGGAAGGAGTAGTTTCTGCAACTGATTTGACACGGTTAAGGTGAGGACAATCGATCCCATACCCCTCAAGACAGACTCCAGTCTCAGCAAAGCGACATCCAGCTTGGGGGCATTCAGCCATAATCTGGTTTAGACGTTTGTTAACGCCCTGAGGAACATCAACTCCGAGAAATACTGCTTAGCGATTTCTTCTGCGGAGACTTCGTGTTTGAAAGAAATGCGAAGATGCTTCGCCAAGGCAGCATCTGCTTTACGTCCGGAAATCCGCGCCGAGATAAGGCTGCAGACCGGAGTCAATACAGTCAGTGTCCCCTGCTTGATTCCAGATTCTGCCAAGCCAGCCAGCCCCTTTTCAACAAAATGTAGAAGATTATTCCGAGCGGGTTTTTCTGGAGGACACTGATTGATAACTTCTTCAAGCAAAGATTCAGCGCTGGCTGGCGGAGGTAGCAAGGAAACCCTCTGTGACGCTTCGACTGCGGCTACCAAAGTATACTCTGATCGGGTGAGTACCTCGCGCCGCTTATTCAAGGATGAACTACGTCGGCCCACGAGCCACCACAAGAACTGATTCTCTTCCGACAAGCTTTTCACTGCGGTGCTCACTTCGAGAAGACTATCACCCAACATCTTAAGTCCTGGCGCATCGACCGCTAGCGTTTTATTATTCGTGGCTGTTTGAAGTTTGTCCAAGGAAGTTTCAGGCTCCGCGACAGAGCCAACAAGGATATTAGGTCTCACACTTTCGCTCTCTTCGGAAAGGTATTCGCCAGCCCGAGTGATAATCTCAGTACAAATAGGCTGGATTCTATCCACCGGGAATAAAGCTGCCTTGATTCCGAGTGCAATTGCATCTCCATCTAGGGAAGACTCTTCCATTTGACTAAATAGGCAAGCTGTAGCCATAACCCGCAACAATTCAGTGTTCCCTTGCGGTGGGAAGGTAGGCTCCTCGGTGACAAGAAACTCGCTGAACTTTTTGATGAATTCAGGCTCTCCTTCACCGAAGAGCGCCAAGCTTAGAAGAGAACTAATATCAACATTGGAAATCTCTTCGCCAAACTTCTCTGCCGCGTTCCAACGAGATTCAAGAATAGCGACTTCAGGTTTTGCTTCCGCATGAGTATGCCAATGGTAAAAATGAGTATGCATTATTTTTTATTGAAGGGATTAGGCTGTCCTATGAGAGATTGGTCGCTCTTAGCAATTGCATTCCAAAGTTCATGAAATTTATCAGCCTTTTCCGCTCGATCAAAGACCCGTGTCCATTTGGCTTGTCCCTGAAAAGACTCGTCCGACTCGTCCCAAATGTCTAGAGAATCAGCTACATTATACCGAGTTATCACTCCTAACCGGAAGAAATGCACAATAAGACGCCGCCTAGAAGCAGCAAAAGCCAAGTTCAATTCGTTATCGGGGGCAGACACGGGTATAAGAACCGTTGGTGAAGTTATCACGGCCTGACCATTATCCAAGGCAACCCGATCTTGGGCAACAACCCTAGCCGGTAAGTCTTGGCGATGCTCATGAAGTCCATCATTACCCGAATAGAAGTAGCGTACAAACACCAAGTCAGTTTTATGCCAATATCGCGTCTCAACCCGTGTAATGAGAGTCCGTCTCGTGGAGTTCTCAACCGTAAGATGAATCACATTATAACTTGGCTGCCACTCGCCCTCTCCACGGCTCGGATGCACTGCTCCGGCGCAAATCCTGAGTCCGGAACCTTGCTGAAAGCACCTGGAGTTATGTTCGTGCCCCGTAAGCACGATTTGAGCATGGCGGCGAAAAACATCATCTACTTCATTTCCATCGATTAACCAGGAACTAGGATGGTGGCACATGACAACATTCACACAGTCGTTTTGAACGGCCAAGTGGTTGAGCTGGTAAGGCCCAACGAGAAGGTTTGACCGACGATCTCCTTCATCGGAAATCAAAGCGGAATTTAGGCCGTGCAACCGAACAGAAGTGCCGTCGTTAAGGCGGGTTTCCAACTGTGATACCCAAGCTAATTTCTGTGTGGACGTGGGGCAACCGCGTTCAGCGGCAAAATTGCAGAATTCGGTTAGCGGAAGCAGGAAGTCATAACTGGTATCTTGTAATTTTTTCTGGAGATTTTCATCCCTTTGGTTGACATCTTGGAAACCTCTTATTCTTTCATGTGCATCGAAAAGCATGGACGTTTGCGCAACATGCACTTGATTAATATCATGATTGCCTGGAATGACGTAGACAGCCTCGACCGGGACGTTAACTTTGGTTCTAACTTCTTCGAACCATTTTCCCGCTCGAACAAATTCCTCCGCCTGACCATGGTAAGCGATATCACCTGAAATTAGAATGGCATCAAAATTTGTACGGCCATCTTTTCCCAGGTCGTCCAGAATAGCGGCCCTAATTCGGGTATCCCTGTCAAATTGTGTGCCAGCGTCAGTCGTCGTGAAATGAAGATCTGATAAATGAAGAAAAGTAGCCATGTCAGTAACGCGAGGTCGGCGGTAAAAGAGCAGCCGCTATTTTTAATTGCACCGAAATACTACTTCCAGGAAATGTGTGCCGTCAACCTATGGCTTTAGCGGGCATACGTGGCCAGCGTAGTGGTTCCAGTCGAGTCCTTGATCACTTTTTTCACCCTTCAACTCCTAGGGAATCTCCCTAGCGAAGTTGGTTCTCTGGATTATCAATTTTAACCGAAAGATCGGTCAATATCTTTTGCACTTCCTTAAGCAATGGAAATCCTTTTTTCCCGTCCAAAGAGCCAATCGTAAAGGCGGCAATATTGGTACCTTTGGACGGATTTTCTATGGCCCACATGCTGGTCCGAAATCCTTTTGAGTCTCGTACTTCCCATGCCGTATAATGGGAAATTTCATCTTTTTGCAAATGTCGTGGCCCTGTACATGTTAGCTGCAATTGTACTGCATTGAAGTAGCTTTCCAACGCAGTTATTTTTTCAATAGGAATGTAATATTGTGGAATTGCGCTCATCATTATAACTCCATGCCGCGACCAAGTGAACTCATCGCGGCAGTAAAACAGTTATAATAACTACCATCAGAAGTGGCGGCCGCACCTGGATTTATGATCGGAATTCCACTCAGGATGTTCAAATAGGTTCGGTACCCAGCCAGAGTTGAATTTGCTTCTATGGTCATCATTCTCGGCAGACGAGTGCCATGCAAAAATGTATCAATTCCATCCTCGGAGACTTTCGAGAAGAAATGCCCCCACTTGTTTCCGGTGGCCATGTGATACAAGGTATAGGTGGCACGTCCACAATTCTCTGCGGCATTTAATTCTTAGAACGCACAAAATGATACCATAGCGAATAACTTATTCCCGGAATGCACCCATAATCTAGAAACAATGGTATCCACATCCAGATGGCCGTTCCATTAATCGGCATGCACAGCATTCCAACAGCAGTTAAGATTCCTCCAAGTAAAGGAATCCAAGATGGACCCTCCTTTCTTGTGAACAATGCTTTAAAAAAAATAAATCCATTATAGCCGGAGATAAGCAATCCAAGGCTTAAAAAAGCTATAGATAGAGCCCACAGTAATAGTTGCATAAATTATATTAAGGATTATAAATTCTCTGTCCAAAAAATCCCTTAAATGCCTGCCACCCGCTTGGCCATTGTAAGCTAGAAGATGGTACCTGAAAAGATTGTCCAGAGCTAAAGGGTGCAGGCTGATTCCAAGGAGTCTTCTCCCATTTGAACGATTTGAGATAGTTCCACCTGTTAGCTGCACCTTTCATCACCCAGTCGCCCTCCTTCAGCCCCGCACGACCCCACCGAGAGACATTCGTAAGCTCTCCGGCAAGCCCCTCACCACCAGCAAACAAACTAGCACCGGACAACCCTGCCTGTACGACATCCCAATAGTTCCCTTCATTAATCAACGAAGGATGGTAGGTAGCCGACGGCCCGACGGCGCTAACGTGAGCGGCTTGGGCATCCTGAACCCACATCTGGTAGCCGCCAAACCCGCTAAAGCCGGTCGTCATGGGTCCCGTTCCACCGTTGACCCCCATCGAGCCTGTCTGCAAATGCCCCGCCAATCCCGAGGGATCGGTGGCGTTGGCGCAATCGTTGCCGCAATAGGCGTACAGGTTAGTCCCCTGGCTGAACTCCGCTCCGCTGAGCGGATCGCGGGAAATGAACCTTCCGAGGGTGGTGTTGTAATATCTCGCGTTGCAGAAGTAGTTGTCGGTCTCGGCGTCGTAACGGTACCCCGCGTAGAGGATGTCGTTGCCGATCTGCGTCGTGGCGTGGACGGTGCTGCTGGCGTCGGTGATCTGGAACACGCCCTGGGCGTTGTACTCGTAGGCTTCCACGAGGTTGCCCGAGTTGTCGGCCACCGCCGAAATGTTGCCCTGGCCATCCCCATAGTACCACTGCTTGTTGCCGCTGCCGTCCACGCGCATGAGGCCCCCGTAGTAAGTCCACGTCAGCGACGAGGGCCGGTATTCAACGGCGACCTGCCCGCCGTCGTAATGATATTCATACGTGGCCAGCGTAGTGGTTCCAGTCGAGTCCTTGATCACTTTTTTCACCCTTCGTCCAAACGGATCGTAGGTGAAGTAACATTTGTTGCTCGAATTGTCCACCTCGGTCAGTCTCTGCAAGTGATCGTACGTGTAGGTATTGCCCGAGAACGTGGCCAGGCCGCCGTCGCTGTTCCACGTCGGCGCGGTCACGCTGGTGATCGCCGTGTATTGGTTCAGGTTGTTCGCGGTATAGGTCTTCGTCGTCGCACCCAGCGTCCAGGTCGCCCGGTTGAACCCCGCGTCAAACGTGAACGACTGGTCGGCGAACGGCGAACCGCCCGGTTCGGTGATCCCCTTCACCTCGTCGCGCACGCTGTAGCTGCCGATGCCCACCGTCCCGCGAGGTTCGGTGATCGAAGTGATCCGCCCCGCATCGTCGTAAACGTAGCTGTAATTGCGATTACCTGAAGTCAACGTGTTGTGGACGTAGCTTAACTGGTTGATCAGATCGAAGCTCGTGGCGATGCTCGTGCTGTTGGCCCGCGTGACTCCCGTCACCCGGTCGCCAATGTCGTAACTGTACGTCGCCTGCGTAACGTTGCTGCCGTCCTTAAGCGTCGAGAGCCGCCCGGAACTGTCGTAGGCGCATTTAACCACCACGCTCGTCGGGTAGGTGCTGTTGAGCCGGTTGCCCGCCAAATCGTAGGTGTAGCTGCTCGCACGACCCGCCTGGTCGGTGAAGCTTGTCATCCGGCCCAGCGCGTCGTAGGCGTAGGTGAGCGACGTGCTGTTTTCCGTCGAGGTATAAAGCCGTCCCATCAAGTCGTAAACATTGGTGATCGTCGATCCGTAATTCTGCGTCAGCATCTCGTTGCGCGCGTCGAATGTCTGCGTAATCGTGTTGCCCGCCGTCGTGCGCAGACTCGTGATATTCCCCTCGGCATCGTACTTCCACGTCTGGTAACTGCTGTCGGGGAAAGTTTTTTGCTTGAGTCGGTCGATCCCGTCGTAGGCGTAAGTGGTAGCATGGGTCAACTCGTCGGTGAGCTTGGTGAGGTTGCCGTTGATGTCATAATCGTATGTCGCCGTCTTGCTCAGCGCGTCGGTTTGTAGATAGACCTTGTTCCGTTCATCGTACGCATATTTCGTCCCGTGTCCCAGCGGATCGGTCACCTTGGTCACGTTGCCGTTGGCGTCATAACTATAGGTCGTCTCCAGGTATGTCGTCGAGCCAGTGTAAGCCCGGCTGTGGTGCAGTTGACTCAGGTAATAAACGTCTTCCACCTTCTGCCATTGGCTGCTCGGCAGTTGCTTTTTATCGACGATCAATCTCCGGTTTTCATCGTAGGAACGCAACTCCACTTCGCTCGACGCTCCATCGATTTCCGTCATCTCGTTAAGCGCATTGCACGTAAAATTTGTTGTATTGCTGTTCGGATCCTCGACGCTCGCAATATTGCCGTAGCTGTCGTAAGCGTAGTTCCAGGTCGCGTTGAAATGGCCCGAACCCGAGCTGTAGTCCCCAATCATCTGCGTCAGGTAGCCCGTCGAACCGTCATAAGTATATTTTGTTTCCCCATCCGGCGTCGTATCGGTCAGCACCTGCCCCAGGCTGTTGTAGGTGAATGTTTGCGTCGCCGTTCCCGCCGCCGTCGTCGGGTAGGTCACCGTCAGCAGATTGCCCGGAGGATTGCTCATCGATGTCCCGTAATCGTAGTCCGTCTCGTTGCCGTCCGCATCGACCACCGATGCCACCTGGTTGAACCGCGACTCGTAGGTGAATGTCGTCACCGCCGTTAACGATTGGGTTCCCTTCGTGCTGTCGACCGAAGACCCCGAGGGCATTGACTTCGTCACCGTCAGAACATTACCGTTGCTGTCGTATGTCCACGCGATCGTGGTACCGCTCGGATCGGTTTCCAAAGTCTTCTGGTTGTTCCCATCGTAAGCGTAGTCCGTCTCGTAGGTGCTCGGCTCGCCGCTGTGCAGCCCTGCCGTATGAACCAGTTTTTCGATGATATTAAAATTCCCGTCGTTAAAATAATCGGTCACAAAACCGTTATAATCCGTATAGGTGACCTTGCTGTGGGTGTCATCATAGGTGAAAGTCGCCGTGCCCCACGTCCCCGTCGTAACGTTGTACTTGGATTGACTCGCCAGGCTAAATTCATGCGCGGTACCTACCGTACCGTAGATATTCGTCAAGACCGTGTGATTTTGCCCGTCCTTGACCGCGTCCAACCGTGCATCGCTGTCGTAACCGTACCGATACATCGTTCCCAACGGAAAATCGGTAACCGGTGGATGTTTGACCGCGATCAAATCATAATAGGAATCATAGTAATAGCTTACCGTACGACCGGTCGAATCGGTGATCGAGGTGATTCGTCCATTGGTATCCAAAGAAAACGTGATGTAGGTACTGTGAACCGGATCTTCCACCTTGATCAAACGCCCGGAGCCGTCCCGGGTGTAATCGAGTTCATTGCCATTGCGATCCAGCGATTCGATCAGGCGCCCCGTCGAATTGAAGATGTCCTTGTTGCCGTGCGTATCCGTGACCTCATAATTTCCGCTCACCGTCGCCATCGTCAAATGCACTGAACCTGTCGACGCGGCGCTGGAAGTCCCCCCGCCTGTATAGTTCATCGAAACCTTGTAACCCTGACCCGTGTGATAATAAACAATTGTAGCTTGA
>Ga0206928_1195_pt1 | contig 13720 bp, 10 predicted proteins | sample Alteio_BWOrgHeat_21_FD_152941 | JGI IMG/M metagenome (GOLD analysis project Ga0206928, IMG submission 152941) | Enriched cells from forest soil in Barre Woods Harvard Forest LTER site, Petersham, Massachusetts, United States -... | ecosystem: Environmental > Terrestrial > Soil > Temperate forest >... | reverse complement strand
AACTTTAAAAAAAGTATGAACATTTTACTTTTTCATCTTCTATTCATTATTTCATTCAGCTTTTCTTTTCTCAATGCTGAAATTAAGGGCAATTCCCCCATAGAAACAAGTGAAACGGCCGAACTGACACGCGCAATAGAACGTGTTCTTTTACCACAAGAACATCCCCTGCAAAAAATTTTGGAGCGGATTTTAGTTGGACCTTCAATGTTTAATGATACCCAATCACTCGAGCAATCGGGTTTTGCGATGGAATGGAACCTGCCGGCAGTCAATACCCAAACCATTCTTGTGGCAAGTCACCCTGCCATCAAGGGTTATCTCATAAAAAAATATCGAGGGAGTCCAGAGTCATCTAATACCCTTCAACGTTATCTAACGCGGATTCACGGGGCTGAAAAGATCGCAAAATATATTGAAAAGCAAGGTTGCAAACATTTAGTAGTCCCCAAAAAATGGCTGTACCGTCTTCCTTCTTCTTTTAACAATCCCATAAACGGGCTTGAAGATTATCTTTTAATTGTAGAAAAAATCGATATTTGCGAAGGAGGTTGGTGGGGCGGCGAAACTTTAGAAAAGTATCGTGAAATTAATCTAGGAGTACTTAGAGAGTTATGTTTTGCACTTCATGATTTGAAAGGATGCGATGCGTGGCCTCAAAACCAACCCTTCACACGCACCGGAAAAATCGCTTTCATTGATACCGAGCATCTAGGAAGATGTTATGGGGATTTTTTAGATAGAACCATTAAATTCATAAACCCGGCTTTAGTCAACTATGCCCTTCTATTATGGAATAAAAGGGCAAAAGATAACCATAATTAAATTATTAATTAACGTCTTACCATTTGGATCAAACGGCACTTAGCGCCAAATGGTGGATTGCGCTTGCTATCACTATACCAATAGATCTCTTCAGCATTTTGCACGATATGATCAGGATAGTCTGAAGTAATAGCATTGGCAGGCACATCTTTACTTTCCATCATCTCTCTTCCAAATCTCATCAAAACCCTTGTTTGAAATCTGCCCAAATATTCAAAACGAGTAAAGTCAGTTGCCAGAAAAAATTCTTGCATGCGAACCACATGGGATGCAACTGTTTGGTGTCCTTCATAATATAACGTATTTTTAGCTAAGCGAGAAATATTAGCGATCACTGCAGTTTTATTGGCGAAGGACGAAGTATCCAGAATTGCTAGCAAAAAAACCGTATTAACTTGTGGTAGAGTGGATAAAAATGCTTTATTCTCCATGTCGCCTACAAAAAAATTCGCATTTTCAACCGCTTGCCGTTGAGCTTTGGCTGTGGCTTGATCTATACACCAATCATTGTTATCTATGCCTGTAATTTCAGAGGCTCCCAGTTGATGGCAGGCTAGTAAAATACCCCCTTCATTACATCCAAAATCCATGAGAGTTTTACCTACTATATCTTGCGGATAAAATCTAGCCGCTCTCGATAAGCTGTTTTCGCGATAATTTTGTTCGTAGGACCATATATCAGAGCCAAATGTTTGATTTTCGACAGGATAATTCATCATACGATCGGTACTAGGGTCATAGGAATACACAAGCTTTCCTGTCGCTTCTGCCGCATGAGATGCTAAAAGCGAAAAACTTGCTAATGCTATTTTCAAAAGATATTTTAAATTCATAGAGGCTCCATATTTAAGCAAAAACAATAAATTTATATTAAATTACTTAAATTCAATCATAAGGAAGCGTGCAACAATAATTTACACGATTCCTAAGGAACGGGATCGTACTTAATAGCATGCCCAGCCCCATCCAAAGTAATACGATAGACCCAAGGGTCTTTATTTTCTCGCATTAAACGGTCACAACCCATGCAAAACCCCTGAAAAAACCCATATTCCCTCATCGCATCCAAAGTATACTGAGAGCTACTTGGAATAAAATTACTGCGTGGACCATCAGCCGGGGAAATCACATTCTGATGAAAGCCAATCATCACTTCAGCAAACCTTCCTAAGAAAGGAGTGGAACATTGTTCTTTTTTACAGGCGACGACTCGATCGGGCTTTTTGACAAGGTCCGCATCTTTACCCCAAGGATTCCCCTGAAGCTTATTTACGGTTAGACATAAACTAAAAATTAAAAAAAAAGAATAATAGAAAAATGAATGACTTAATCTTAACAATTTAAAATCCTTTTTGGATCATTAAAATTGGAAATAAGCGCTCTTTTGTAAGAACATCCCCGGCAAGCCTTCCATAAAGGCTTTCATTATACTGGTTAGCTTCAATCCCTGCGCCGTTAATGCCCCCAAAATACCATCCGGACTCCAAACTGCTCACTATAATAGCGGCTGGAATATATCCTCTGTCAAAAAGTTGGTAAGCTGCAGCTATAAAAAGCGCATTAATCAAAAAAGATGTAACGGCAGATTTTTTTTGTCCGACATATAAGTAACCAGCACCTGGCAAAACTGCATTCAGCACGCGCGCCTTAGTGACAGATTTAGCCCCGGTAAAATAATCTGTCAAAAAACCGCTAACCGCTTCATTTGAATTGGAAAACGCGGCCTCATTGACAATAGTTGCAAAATCAGCTTCTGTAATCGCCGTTTCCAACCTTAAATTCGCAGCTGTTTCTGCTTCCAGTGCTTCAATTAAAGCTAAAATGCGGCACGCCCTTTCCGGCATTTCGATTTTTATGTAAGCATCGTACAAAGCGATTAACAAATCATGAAAAGCAGAAAACTCCTCAGGTGCATCAATGAGGTGGCTACCTTCAAAAGCTTCAACAGCTTCTTGATACTTGTTTGCGACGTAATAGGCAAAAAAGATCTCATATTCAATTTCAAATCGCCTTTCATGGGTACGGGGGATAAAAAACAAAGCACTTTTAAAACATGTGAGGGCCCTATATAAGTCCATTTCCTTGGCAAATAACCTTCCCAGGAAGAGCTCTTTTCCCCAATCTTGAGTACGCTCTACCGGTGTCAGGGGTAAAAAAGGAGATGGCAGGCTTTCAATTAAAAAAGGAGGGGTGGCAGAACAAATGTAAGGCTCAAATGAACAGGGGTTAGGTTGACAACTTAAGCAGGTGAAACAAAGAAATAACAGCCAAATCCATGGCATGTCATTTCTTTGTACGTGAAAATTGTTATTATCAATTGCAATCCCAATCACAATCACACTCGCATTCATAACAATCTTCAGGGTGCAGTGTTTTTTTAATATTAAAGAGATCCAATGCTTCAACAGTTTCGTATTCTTCCATATTCTTGAAGCAATTTCTATATTTATACATGTCTTGATTATGCTTAGTATAGAATTGGATTTCTTCTTCGGTATCAATGATTTTAGGGCGAATAAAAATCATCAAATTTCGTTTATTATCAGTATTGGTCTTACTGCTAAAGGCAGCACCAAGCAAAGGAACCCCGCCAAGACATGGAACCTGATTGCGCTCACGCGTGTAATCATTCTGCATCATGCCGCTGATAATCAGAAAATAATTATCGGGAATATGCACACGGGTTGTCGTGCGATTGATACGGGTGGTTGGTCCAGGACTTGTGCTTGCGGTACTCGCGTCTGTAATTAAGCCAGCGATGATTGTACTGACTTCTTCTTCAATGTCCATGGCAATAATGTCGCCATTTCCAAGGTAAGGGGTCACACGCAGGCGGGTTCCAACGTCACGGTATTCAAAATTACTCGTAATGACAGAGCCAAAATCGTTGGAGATGGATTGGGTACGATAGGGAGTGTTGATACCAACAAACAATTCTGCCGGGGCATTGTCTTCAACCAGAATTTTCGGGTTGGAAATGACTTTATTTCGCGAGCGGTCGTGCAGGGCATTAACCAAAGCTCCTATGGAACCGAATTCTGTGCCGCAATGCGTAATTTTCTGTCCGATCACTCCCAGGTTGAAACCGGTACCGCTTGCTAGATTCGTTCCATTTGGAATTGTGGCGACAGCTGTCCCGATAGTTCCTCCAAGGTTCGCAAAACCTGTGGAGGTAAGCGCTCCAATCAGAGGTGATTGACCGCTTGTAAATCCTTGAGCACCTGTAAGGTTTCCGCCCCCAAAACGCGTGCCGTAGGTCACACCGAAATTAAGTGAGTCTATCAGAGTGCTTTCAAGGATTAACATTTCGATTAATACTTGCCGCATAGGAGTATCTATCTCCATCACCAATTGTCTGGCTCTTTCCAAGTTCTCGTTGGTTCCGCTAAAAACTAGACTGTTCGGTGTGGCCAGCCACTGGACACTTCTCAAGGTATTAATTAAATCGTCATTGCCTCGATCATTTTGCTGCAGCGTATCGGCAATTTGTCTAATTGCAGGTTCAACGTTTTCACCTTTTCGAAATTGCAACTTATAGATAAAAAATCTTGTGGGCTTTTGCACGCCGCCGGTTAAATGGGCACTGCCTTGAAATTGACGCTGCAACGTACCAGGGTTAAAAGATGTGTCTTCATCCAATTGATACAACCAGTTTCCATCTTTATCTTGCACCCAACGTCCTTTAGGAGCAGCTCCCCCATTAGCGGCACCAGGAGTAAAATTCCAATTGCCTTCGTTATCCCTGGCCCAAGTACCTGTCGGCGGGTTCGCACCATTTGCATTTTCGGGCCTGAACATCCAGTTCCCTTGGGCGTTAGATATCCACTGGCCGGATAAAGTCTTTAGAGGTACACGTGGGTTAATTTGAGCACCGCCTAACTTTAAATCTTTTAAGTTAAGTATGCGGGTAGCCCCCTGATCTTGGTCTAAATACTCTAAAATCGAAATTGTCCTTTCAACCAGAAAGGGAGAGGATACAATAAAAATACTATTTGTAGTAGGCTGTGGAACGAATGTCAAGGGTTGGTCGAGTGAAATTGGCAACATAATTTGTTGCACCATCGGAATTAATGTCTCGATCGGTGTGAGACGACTTACGTATTGTCCAATGACCAATCCACTGTTAGGAGCATCTAAGCTTTTTAGCAATATGGAAATCTTTTCCATATTGGCTGTAAGATCGGTCACAATCAATTGGTTCGATTCCTTTAACGGTTCAATAAGAGCCGCATCAGAAACCAAAGGGCGCAATATCAACACAGCTTTATCCGTATCTAAAGTATTTAAGCGAAATACTTTAGTAATGATATCTGTGTTTTTGTCGGTAGAATCCGGAATGTCTTCAGAGACGATTTTAGAAATACCGGCAACTTTAGGATTGCGATGAATAATTAAGTTATTGTTATCTTCAAGGAGCAGAAGATCATGAATTCGCAGCTCCTGCATTAGGGCTGTCATGATATTTTCAACGGTTGCCGGCTCTTCGGAAATAATGGTGACGTTAAACTGCAGATCGTTTTCATCAAATATAAAATTTCGATTTGAAATACGACTGACAAAACGGATATATTCGATCATGCTGACATTATTAAAATTAATCAAAACCGTTTGTTGATCATTCTCCTGACGTTTCAATGCTACAGGATCATCAACTGCACTTATTAAGTTATCATGATGGCCGGTTGAGGCTGGAATATTGAATTGTTCGTGTCCATGCACAGGAGGCTCAAAAACTTGATAAAATAAGACATCGCTTTTTGGCTTGGCTTCAGAGATCAAATTTTTAGGGGGATTTTGATTTCGCAATATGCTTGCCAAGTCAGCATCTAAATTTCCTTCATCATTTTCCAACCTATAATTATGATAGGAATCGATCCCTTTCACGGATTGCAAGGGAAAGATTGTTGCAGTAAAGGCTAGAAGGAAAGATATTCTTAACTGAAAGTTAATTTTCATGTGGCTGTGGCTTTCATTAATGTGTTAATACATAATCTGGCTTATGCACAATTCTGGGTGATATACCGAAATGAGTTCAAAAATTGGATTTTTTGAACTCATTTCGGTATATCTGCTTAAAATATTTTTTATCGTCTATAGGCTTCTGTATTTTTTACTCAATGGAGGATTCCTTATTACAAATAAAATATTTTTTTTCCATATAAATACTTCAGTTCGAAGAAATTCATTTTTCAATACATTAGGATAAAGGAAAAAAGAGATAAGCCGCAAGGATTTATCGCAAAAATTTCATCTAAAGTATTTTTCGCTCCTCTGAGGCCGAGAAAAAATAGAGATTCAGGGCGCTTTTAATATTTTTTTTGCATCTTTAAAAACGTTACCCCCATCCACAACGGAAGTAGACGTTGTAGGATGGGGCTAACGTTTTTAAAGATGCAAAAAAAATATTAAAAGCGCCCTGAATCTCTATTTTTTCTCGGCCTCTCTCTTCCTACCCTTGCCCGCACATCATTTTGATTAAAAAGATTTGACACTCCTTCAGCCTGGTGAAGGAGTGTCAAAACTTTTTAATCAAAATTACGTGCCCTTGCCCGTGCCCGTGCCTTTATCTTTGCGAATCTACTTAAAGTAAAAAAGCGTTGATTTGCATTGAAAAAAATTTAAAAACCCAGCTATTTTCTCTTGTTAAATGAAAAAAATACTCAAGCGCAGGAAATTCATATGAACATGCAAGTTGGACAAGTCATTGATGGAAATAAATGGGAATTAACTCAACTCATCTCAGGGCAAGCTAAGGCTCCAGAACGATCATTGAGGGCAATATTTGAGGGCATTGTAGAATGTTTAGAAGACAATTCAAAAACTATTAACAATTCATTAAAAGAAAAAGTATGGAATTCTGTTTCTACTGAAAGATTAACTCTCTTGAAAGAAGCATTTCTCAAAGTTTTTTGTGAAAGAATTTTCGGGAAAATGGACAATAATATGATAAAAGAAATGCTTGAAGAACATAAACAAAATGGTTGTATTATGAACAATTTCTACTCCCAACAAATCAAAGTGGCTTGTTATTTTGAAAAAGAATTTGTATTAAATGCTGTTGCTTTTGAAGCAGATTCTATGGCAGACGAATTTGCAACAGAAGTTATTGAAGCGTTCAAAAACGAAGGGATTGTTGTTTTCAAGAAATAACTATTAATGGTAACATCTGTCAATTAACTATGTTTTGACACCAAAAAAACGGGCAAGGACTTGATTGGAAAAGATTATTTCTTCCTTAATGCAATTAACGATAAAGTTCTCTGTTGTAAAGGTTTAGATATAGAAAGTCTGGCTTTCCTCAAAACCGCATCGACAATTTTTTGAGGAGTCTGGCCCCCGGCATTTTCTTGAATAATTTTCTCAAATGAAATCAGCGGATTTTCTTCAATTGCTTCCGTTGCAAAGGAACTAAGCAACAAACATTCTCCCAGTCCCCAGGGGATGCTGATTTCTGTAAATTCAGCATCGAGATCAATTCCCAACGCAATATTCTTATTTACAATACGTGTAATTTGACTGCGTTCTGTCAATTTCCACAAATTACTATACCCGCAAGCCAAATAATAGACAGTGCTTTCATCCGGTCGAAAAGATAAAAAACTTAAAGCAACCATCTGATCCATGGTCTCTATCAATTGCCTGTTTAACAAGGTAATCAATTCCACCGGCTTGTTAGTTTTCCGGATCAATGTTTGAATGATTCCTTTAAGCATTGATGTATAAATAATACCCTCAGCGCCTAAACACGATAATTCTGCAATGAGAACGCCATATGTACCGTCCCCTAATAATAAAAAATCATAATAAATCCCAAAAGTATTCATTCCTTTTAAACTGTTGATCCCAAACTCTATATTGCTCCAGGAGGGATGGATAGAAGGTAAAAGAAGTTGCTGCGTTAGCTTTAAACTTTCTGTTATTTCGCTCAATTGATCTCCGGCCTTTTTTTCTTTATCGAGATCGGTGGAATTCAAATAAGCTGATACGTCGGTAATAAAATCAACGATATCATGATAGCGATCCTGAGGTTTTGGTTGCAGGGTCTTTGTCAAGATTTTTTGCAATCCCTTAGGCATTAATGTAAGATGGATTTGACCATGCGAAAGCTTACCGAGCACAAGCTCATAAAAAATAATCCCTAAAGAATAAATATCGGATGGATAAGAAACTGATTCAGGATTTTCACGCTGTTCAGGGCTCATATAGATAGGTGTTCCTATCAGCCGTTGCGAGGGTGGGGCCATTTTCGATCCTCGCTCCGTCAGTAACTGTGCAATGCCAAAATCGATGACTTTAACCTCTCCTGTGTCTGTAATCAGAATATTTTCCGGCTTTAAATCGCGATGGATGACACCATGCGTGTGCAAATGACAAAGGGCGTATGCAATATCAATGATGATTTCTAGGGTTTTCTTTAAAGAAATGGAACTTTGTAAAAGAGATTGCCTGAGAGAAACCCCCTGAATAAATTCCATGGCTATATAAAGTCCTCCTTCCCATTCTCCATGCCCATATAATTTGACAATGTTGGGATGATCCGTCATCGCGATAATTTCAGATTCCTTAAGGAAACGTTGCACGACATCCGGATTTGAAAGAAACTTTGGAAGCAAGACTTTTATGGTGGTTGGTTCTTTGGTGTCAGGATGCACGCCAAGATAAAGCTGACTCATCCCCCCTTTTTCCAGTAAACTTTCTATTTTATAAGGGCCAATTTTTTGAGGAATATCAGAAGGGTGAGGCGAAGGGCGCACAACTTCAGATAACCCTTCCGGAAGAGTATTTTGTCTGTAAAAATCCTCTTTAGCCATTCCCTATAAGCTCCTTGAGAATTTGTTTAGGAGGTGTGCAATAATAATTTAGCGGATAGGACATCGTGAAAGCTCCCGCGGTTGAACGATCAAAAGTGACCCCACATTATAATATGGGGTCACTTTTGATCGTTCAACCCCGAGGCTTTGACGCTGTCCTATCCGCTAAATTATTATTGCACACTTCCTTAGGATAATTCTGTAATTCTCACCCCTAGGGCATCACCAATTTTTAAAAGTTCTCCTCGCGCAATCCTTTTACCGTTAACAACCATGTCTATCCCGGATTCCGGATGAATATCCAAATCAATCATATTACCGGGCTGCAGCTCCAATAATTTTCTGACAGACATTTGAATCCTTCCAACTTCCACAACGACAACTAAAGGGATATCATCGACAGTTATTGGAGGTTTAGAAGTGGAGGCTGCCTTAAGATCCTCTGAAATGGATTTTTTCGGTTTTTTTTCTAGAATACTTCGTGTTTCTTTTTCATTCTCATCATCAAAATCTTCTGTCAATTCATCATGATCTGTAGTATCAAGACTTGTACTATCTTGATCTGCATGACTATCCGAGCTAAGATCGTGATCTGTGTCCTCATCATGTTCATGGCTCTCATTATCTAGATCAAAATCCATGTCATCCAAATCGGTATCGTCTGCATCATCATTATTGTTTGGGGGGTTTGGCATAGTGATATCTACCTCATGCTGCAAAGGGTGTTCAAGAATTTTCAGACTGCCCTGTTTGATTTTTGCGCGAAAGAAAGGGTGTCCATTTATAACCAACATCACCCGTCCCTTATCCTCCTCCGGCTCCAATGAGCATGTATCCAGAATAATAAAATCTCCGGGAGAAATTTGTTGCCACTCCGAAGGTTTTAGATGGACTTTACCTGCTTCAAGGTGGACAATGACACTTAGGGAATCAGCCAATGGGGAAGAAAATAACGATTGTTTCTCTTTCATTTCATAACGTTGCATCCATGCACGTCTAAATTCTTGGGAAAGGAAAAGTCTGCCATGAATGGATTCATCGCCAAGCGCAATTGAAATATCTAAACAAAGGCAAGCATCTGAGGGAAGAGTTACAAGTTTTAGAACATTCGGCGCCAACTCTTTATCAAAACCAGTGGTTCCGAAAGCATTGATCACTTCTAATGCTAAAAATTGATAAAATGCCTTAAAAAATCCTTCATCAATTTTGTCTGAAAAAAACTCAGAATTCTGAGCAAGCATTCTATGCATAAGCCGTAACAGCGCCAATTCAGGCATTACCCACCAAACAGGACCTGCAATCGGGGTGATGGAGAGTTCAAGCGTTTTCAGTCGATCGCCAAGCCCATCAAACAATTCAGCTTGTTTACGCCACTCTAAATTACCTGGCTGAACCGATAATCCTTGAATTTGCAGGGAATTTGCTAAAGCGGTTGAAAAAGCTGCCCATGGGAATTCAGGAGCAAAACCCAATAAGGGTTTTTCATCAAGTTGATAAAGATCTCCGGGAATTCGTCTGAGCCAAGAGGATAGTGATTGTGTTTCTGTACTCACGCTTTTACTAAAATTTGTAATGGTTTTTAAACATAATGATCTTATAAATATCCATATTCCTGCTATCGGCGTGTTTTGTCAACAGTAAACTCTTTTTCTAGTAGTTTTTTACTAAAGGAGCACACTTTTTCGACTTTGTACGATTTTTGGCATCGCCTTTGTGAGAGAGAAGCCGAGAAAAAATTAGAATGCGAGAGTTTAGGAAGTGCGCAATAATAATTTAGCGGATAGGCCTCAAACGCTTAACGGCTAACAATATATTTTCTCTATGACTAAAAGCTGCTAAGCGCAAAAAATGTTCTCCCTCTACGCCAAAACCCAATCCGGGGGTGGTGATAATATGATATTTGTCTAAAAAATCTTGAAAACTATGCCACGAACTTTTACCGGAAAATCGTACCCATAAAAAGGGGGCGTTAATGCCTCCATAAATTTCATAACCTAATTCTTCCATCGTACTTCGAAGTATTTTTGCATTCTCCAAATAATATTCTATTAAAACAGCAATTTCCTTCAACCCTTCTTCTTCTAAAACCGCACAGCCCCCGGCTTGTGCAATATTAGAAGCTCCATTAAAAATTGTCGAATGAACCCTTCCCCAATCTTTACGAATAGGGAAGCCATCATCATAAGTCAATTCATCAGGGACTACTGACCAACCCAGCCTAACGCCTGTAAATCCTGCCATTTTTGAAAAGGAGCCCAATTCAATTGCCACCTCACGGGCGCCTTCAATTTCATAAATAGATTTTGGAAGCAGTGGATCTTTAATATAATTTGCATAAGCAGCATCGTAAATAATAACTGAATGGTTGGTTTTTGCAAAAGCAATCAGCTTTTCTAATTGATTTTTTGTGGCGGCTGCACCGGTAGGGTTATTTGGGGAACAAAAATAAATGAGATCAGTCCTTGGAATTTTCTCTAAATCAGGAAAAAAATTGTTCTCGGGATTGCTAGGCATATAGACAATATTAGAGACTCCGTGAATTAAACTACCGTCAACATAAACCGGATAGGTCGGATTTTGCACTGCGATAGAAACGTCACTTCCGAAAAGGGCTTGAAGCCTTCCTAAATCACATTTTGTCCCATCAGAAATAAAAACTTCGTCATGATTAATGCGATTCGGATAGAATTGTTCAGTAATAATTTTCCGTAAAGCTGGTAGTCCCTGCTCAGAACCATACCCTGTGTACCCTGCCCTGGTTCCCAGGCGTGATGCTCCATCGGTTAAAGCTTGGGTTATGTAAGGAGGGATCGGCTCTGTGGTGTCGCCAATTCCTAAACTAATTAATTGAGCATGGGGATTTCTCGAAAGAAAATCGTGTTTCCGCAAATTGATTTCAGGGAACAAGTAATTTGTTTCCAATTTTTTCATTCGTGGATTTCTTACTGCCATTGAAATACCTAAAAAGTTGCCGGAATATCTAAAAGCCATAAGGAATATGGACAACATGTACTTATGATTTCAAGTCCTTATGGTCCTTATAGAAATGTTTTCTAAAAGCCTAAGGTGAATTTCAAAGTATAGAACAACGAAGATATTCCATAAAACGTTAAAAAATCGAGTAGTCGAAAAAATAGAGAAAAACTTCTACTTTCTAACTAGTTAAATCTAAGCTGTAAATAGCAACTGGAATTAATATGCATAACTATGATAAAATCTTTGAGTTATGAATGAAATTATTTTTTTTATACAGGTTTTCGGGATTTTTGTATTTGCAATCGGGGCTTTAAAGCTTGGCAAAAGCTCTCTTACTGCATGGGTAACTATCCAAGCTTTGATTGCCAATCTTTTTGTACTCAAACAAATTACTTTATTTGGATTTAATGTGACTGCCAGCGATGCCTTTGCCATAGGCAGTCTTTTAGGATTAAATTTTTTGCAAGAACACTATGGAGAAAAAGAAGCCAAACAAACTTCTTGGATTTGTTTTTTCTATATGCTCTTTTTTGTCTTCGTTTCGCAGCTTCATTTACTTTACCAACCTAATATATTCGATACGGCACAATCTTCTTTTGAACACATTTTGTCCCCTGCCCCAAGATTATTGTTTGCCTCTATGAGCATTTTTTTCATCGTACAGCAAATAGACATCCGCATTTTCACCTCTCTAAAAAAATCTTTTCCAAACTTAGGTTTTACCGGCAGAATAACCATTGCCCTAATCATCACCCAATTTTTAGACACTATTTTATTTGGTTTTGTAGGTCTTTATGGCATCGTAGCTTCTGTGATCGATATCACGATTGTCAGTTTGGCAATTAAATTTATCGTTATCTTCTGTATCACCCCGCTTTTAAAATTGGCCAAAGCATGAAATCTTTCAAATTCGAACTTCTCCATCGCTCAAAAAAATCAAGGGCTCGAGTAGGGCGCATTCATACTCCCCATGGGGTAATTGATACTCCGAATTTTGTGGCCGTAGGTACAAATGGGACCATCAAAGCCTTAGATAATAGCATGGTTAGCGACCTCGGGTTGCAACTGATGTTCTGCAATACCTATCATATGATGCTCCAACCCGGGACTGAAATTGTCAAACAAGCCGGGGGCTTGCACAGCTTTATTAACCGTAAACTTCCCATTATCACTGACTCCGGCGGCTTTCAGGTTTTTAGTCTTGCTTATGGATCTGTAGCGGATGAACTAAAAAGTCGCGGCACAAAAAAACAAGGGGGTTCTGTTCTTAAAATCAATGAAGAGGGCGTCCTATTCCGCTCTTACCGCGATGGCTCAAAAGTATTATTGACTCCTGAAAGTTCCGTTCAGGCGCAAAAAAACCTTGGCGCAGATATTATTATTCCTTTCGATGAACTTCCCCCATACCATATCGCACCGGCTGAACTCAAAAAATCTTTGGATCGCACACATCGTTGGGAAAAACGCTCTTTAGATACTCATTTAGCCAACCCCCAAGAACAAGCCATGTATGCCGTTATTCACGGGGGCATTGATGCGGAAATGCGCAAAGCCAGTTGTAAGTATCTCACAAATCTCCCTTTTGATGGTTATGCCATCGGGGGAAGTGTAGGCAAGAATAAAGAAGAAATGCATGAATTACTTTCTTTTACCCTTCCTTTATTACCGGAAGAAAAACCGAACCACTTGCTTGGTATTGGCGATCTTCCCTCCATTGATCGCTCTATCCCTTTAGGCATTGACACTTTTGATAGTTCTTACCCGACTCGCGCTGCAAGGCATGGGGTTTTATTGACTTCTAAAGGCGATTTAAACATTACGAAAGCAGAAAATGCCTTGAAATTTACTTCTGTAGAAGGTTGTCCCTGCCCGACATGCTCCCGGTTTACTTTAGCTTATGTGCATCATCTATTCAAAGCTCGCGAAATGACTGCCATGAGCTTAGCCACAGTGCATAATTTACACTATATGGTGCAGTTAATGAACAATTACAGGGAAGCTATTCTGGAAGATAGAGTTTAGGTGTATGGAGTGCGTGTGGCTCTGAGGCCGAGAAAAAATAGAGATGCAGAGCGCTTTTATCAAGCTTTTTTGCATCTTTTAAATTT
>Ga0206928_1007_pt2 | contig 13738 bp, 8 predicted proteins | sample Alteio_BWOrgHeat_21_FD_152941 | JGI IMG/M metagenome (GOLD analysis project Ga0206928, IMG submission 152941) | Enriched cells from forest soil in Barre Woods Harvard Forest LTER site, Petersham, Massachusetts, United States -... | ecosystem: Environmental > Terrestrial > Soil > Temperate forest > O... | reverse complement strand
CGACTGAGCTACGCCCCCAAAATGCTATATATAAATGACTTATAACTATCTCGTTTGCCCATGAAAATAGGTGTTGTAACCCGTTTGTGTAACCCGATAGTATCCGGGCATGAAATTGACGCAAAAAGACCCTGAACGCCGGGACGAACGTACATATTCCAAAGTAGCAGAGTGCCTTTATCGCAGCGATTCATCGGGGATGTATTATGCTCTGCTAAAAAAGAGCGGCAAGCAAATCCGCCGTTCGCTCAAGACCAGCGACCGTAAGCTGGCCGAGCGCCACCTGGCGGAATTTAAGGAGAAGGTCAGCCGTCTCGACCTCACCCAAGGCAAGACCCGGATTGCCTTCGACGAGCTCGCTACGCTGTGCATGAGCACCTGGCGGACCCGCCTCAAAGCCCGGTCAGCATTGAGTCGGGAAAACAGCATCAACCAGTTGCGCCCCTTCTTTGGAGCGATGCCAGTCCGCAGCATAACGCGGCTGCAATGCGAGCAATGGGCTGAACAACGCAGTCCAGAAGTGGCGGCGTCCACCTTCAACTGCGATCTCGAATCGCTACGAGCCATCCTGGACTACGCGCAACGCGAAGGGCTGATCATGGACAACCCCGCCAAGGTGGTCATCCGCCGGCGCATGGGCAAGGCCACCGTCCTTATCCCCAGCCGCGAACAATTCGGCAAGATGGTGGAAACCCTGCGCGGCCTGGACATCCGTTATCAACCTGCCGCCGATTTTATCGAGCTCCTAGCGTACTCCGGTCTGCGCAAGGCTGAGGCGAACGCCTTCCGCCTAGCCGACGTGGATTTCAAGCGCGGGTCGTTCACTGTAACCGGGGGCGAGTTCGGCACAAAGAACCATGAAGCCCGTGTCGTGCCCCTCTTTCCGGTCCTCCAAGCCTTCCTCGAACGCCTCCAAGCCGAAAGCCCTCGTCCCCCCGATCAACCGCTGATTCCCATACTGGACGCCAAAAAAGCTCTCGAAACCACCTGCAAGCTCAACGGCTTCCCCCATTTTACGCACCACTGCCTGCGCCATTTCTTCGTCAGCAACGCTATTGAGAAAAACGTAGACTTCAAAACCATTGCCGCTTGGGTCGGGCATAAAGACGGAGGTCTGCTAGTCGCCAAGACCTATGGCCATCTCCGCGATACCCATTCTTTCGATATGGCCCAGCGCATGACCTAGAAGGGGCCCGCATTTAGCTGAGCTATACCCAATCAAGACTAGGCGGTTTTGGAGCGAATGGGTAGTCTCTTGCGCTGAGAATTTGTGCTCCAAAAAAAACGGGCCGCTCTTGCGAGCGGCCCGTCTCTACGGAATCTCCGTAGATAACGCTGTCTTGGGCTGGCGTGGTCGCATTGCGAGCCAGAGGCCGTACGCCTGCGTTACCAACTTTGTCTTGATTCCGATTGCAACGCTGGGACACATCACACATTCTGTCAAGTCCACACTGAGACTGTATGCAAACGGACACTTCATCCCTAAATCTCGCCTTTGATATTGGACATTCCTCCATCGGCTGGGCGGTCTTGCAACCACCTCCGAAGCGCAGTGCCGACCCCTCAGTGCTTGGCTGCGGTGTAGTGCTATTCCCGGCTGATGAATGCCTGAATTCCCAACGCGCCTTGTTTCGTCGCCAGCGCCGCCATATCGCCGCCACGCGCAACCGGATCAGGCGGCTCAAGGCATTGCTGCAACATCTTGGCGTGGTCACCGAAGCGCAATTAAACCAGCATCCATCGCCTTATTCTTCCCCCTGGCTGTTTGCGGCGCGGGTATTCGCCAGCGGAGGGCAAGAGGCCTTGTCTTGGCCCGAGTTGTGGGCCGTGGTCCGTTGGTATGCTCACAATCGAGGCTATGATGGCAATGCCGCTTGGGCCAGGGATGCCGCCGAAATCCAGGATAATTCGAACAAAGAGAAAAATGCCACCGGATTGATGGGGAAATATGGGAAGGAAACCATGGCCGAAACGGTGTGCGCCGACTTGGGTATTGACCCGCTCGGCGAAAAGAAGTCGTCCATGAAATACTTCAAGGGCAACAACGCCGCCTTTCCCCGCCGAGTTGTGGTCGCAGAAGTGCGCCGTCTGCTTGAAGCGCATTGTGGTAAACTGCCTAAGCTCGACGAGGCATTTATCGCCGCATTGCTCGAGGATTGGAAAAAGCTCCCCTGCCCCTCTATCCGACTTCCTCAACGCTATCATGGCGGGTTGCTCTTTGGACAGTTGGTGCCGCGCTTCGACAACCGCATCATCCCCAATTGCCGCATCACAGGGAAAAAGACTCCGCTCAAACATTGCCGCGCCTTTTACCGCTATCGCTGGGCGATGCTGGTCAAAAATCTTCGAGTCAAGGACCCGACCGGGAGCCGCCCCTTAACTCCCATAGAGCGGAAACAACTTCATGCCCAAATAGAGACGTCAGGCTCCCTTAGCAAAACTGAGTTAAAAAAGCTCCTGGCAGAAATCACCTATGCTGATACGTCGCCCCTCGACCAGATGTTTTTGACCCCCGAAATGGAAAAAGCCCTGGTACTCGATCCAGTCAAAACTGAACTTGCCAAAGATTATCTGGCCTCTCTGTGGAAATTGATACCGGAAAAATTTCAAAAAATCTTTGCCGGGCGCTTGTTTCACGAACAAACGGCCTCTCTAAGCGAATGGCAGGCCCAAATGGAAAAGGCCGGCGCCCTGCCGGCCAATTGGAAAGAAAAAATCACTCAAGCAGCCGCCACGAAACGTGCGGCCAAGCAAAAAAAGAATCGTGACGCCTATAACACCGATGTCTTCCTGCGCGAACCCGTAACCATCGCCGTCGCCTCGGGCCGTGCGCCTTACACTCTTGAAAAGATGGAGGAGGTGTTTGCTTGCGTGTTCTCCAACGATCCCAATCACAACGATCCCCATGCCCCCGACGGCCCGCTCTACGAAAACGAAGAAGTGCGCAATCGCAATCTCTCCATGCCCATTCCTCGCCAAACCAACAATCATCTTGTCCGCCACCGCTTGTTGATTCTTGAGCGCACACTCGCCGACCTCGTTAAAAAATATGCGCAAGGAGACCCCCAGCGCATTGAAAAAGTCACCATCGAGGTCGTACGCGACTTGCAAATATTCTCCGGCAAGTCCGCCAAGGAAAAGGCCAAAATGCTGGGGGAACAACTCAGTCACCACCGCAGCGTAGTCAAAAAGCTGGAGGCATGGTGTGAAGAAAGCCCTAAGAAATTTAAGATTAACTACAGCCTGATCAAAAAAGCGCGCGTCGCGGATGATCTCGAGTGGAAGTGTCCCTTCACGGACATGCATATTAGCGTACTTGATTTGCTGCCGACAGGGACCATGGATCGTGAGCACATCATTCCGAAGTCATTGCGGCCTTCTGATTCCTTGGAATCGCTGGTTATCACTTATAAAGCGGTGAACGAAATGAAGGGACAGCGCACGGCCATGCAGTTTATGAAGGAATGCGGCGGGCAACGCGTCCCCGGAACCTCATACGAATTGCTGCCATTGAAAAGATATTTGGATTTTGTGAATGGCCTCCCCACGAAGGGCGCACCTGATGACTTTCGTCGCCGCATCCGCAGAAAGGAATTTCTGTTGCTCGAAAAATATAATTCTCGTGATGCTGATTTTACAGGACGCGATCTGACTCAAACCGCACACCTAGTAAAGCTAGCCAATCTTCAAGCACAGGCATGGTTCGCTAAACAAGGCGCGACGCCACAAATGGAGCCCCTCGCTGGCAGCGTGACCGGAGCAACTCGAAAATCTTGGGATGTGCTCGGCTGCCTCGCTAAGGCCTGTCCTCGCATACTCGACGAGGAGGGCAAGCCTCGTATCAAAACTGAGATACGCGACATCACCAATTTGCATCATGCTCTTGATGCAGTTGTGCTGGCTTTGGCCGCCCACTATTTACCACGCAATGGCAACATCTGGCCGCTTCTTAATCGGCGCTCGGTGGACGACTTCGGACGAAAATTGCTTGAGAGGACTGGCTTCTTTACCTTCGCGATGGGCAACCGGCCTCAGATGAAAGACCTACCGAAAGATCTGAAGATGCAAATTGCCGAGCGCCTTGCCGAAAGACGCGTGGTCCAACACGTCCCTGGTAAAATGTCAGGTTTGCATCTCGAAGAGACCATGTGGGGCATCCACAATACCAGAGAAGATGGTAAAGTTAAAATACGACAGCGAAAAGTGGTCGGCAAACGACCGGATGGAACTCGAATTTTTAAAAAAGACGAAAACCCCACCTTGGAGTCCAAGGATAAACTTTGGGGCTTTGAATCTCCAATTGGTGGCAAACTCAAACGATTGAACGCTGCTTTTGTTATTAAAGATAATTTCGGCGTAGCGCTGCTGAGTCCCGAGCCAATTGTGCTACGCCACGCCAATGTGTGGAGGCAAGTCCAAGAATTGAAAAAATTACAGGGCCAAACAAAAATCCGTTATTTGCGTCCTGGTCATACCATAACTGTTCCACAGGGCATTTACACTGGCGTCTGGCGCGTCCGCCAAATTATTGGTCGGCCAAGAGGAATTTCGCTTCAAATATCTCAAGTTGACAGCGTTCCTGCCATAGACCCGGTAAGTGCAAGAGAAGCATTGCTCAAGACATTGCTTCGAGACGGCATGACAATAGCAGACTCTTCTTACATTGGGGCACGATAAAATTCATGACGCATGTCCTACCACATCGTCAACATTGACAGCCCACAGTGCGAAGTGCTGTGCCAAAAGGGTCAATTGGTTTGCCGAACTGACGGTCAGCCCGACAAGCGCCTGCCATTGGAGGACGTGGCGGCCATCGTCATCACCAGTTTTTCTGCTCACCTGCATAGCCATTTACTTCTGGAAGCGGCCCGCCATGGGGTAGCATTGGTAATATGCGAATCCTTCAAGCCAGTCTCGCTTCTGCTTCCAGCCAATCGCTCTAGCGACACGCTGCTCACAAAAGCAAGTGTCGCCCTGCCCAAAGCGATTTCTGAGGGAATGTGGCGAAAGACAATTGATGCCAAATGCACCAATCAAGCAGCCGTAGTGCTTGAAATCGCGCCTGCGCATCCCAAATTGTCTGATATTCAGCGCGTGGCCCGAGGCCGCAGCCAATTCAAAGAAGCCGCCTGCGCCCGCGTTTATTGGAGCATTTACGGCAAAATGCTCGCTGATGCCGGATTCCGTCGCGAACCGGGTGCCGAGGGCCTGAACTCCCTGCTTAACTATGGCTACGCCGTGCTGTTAAGCCTCGTCCTACAAAAGCTCTTTGCCCTCGGGCTTGACCCCACCTTTGGCCTTGCCCATGCGCTACGCGAGCGCAGCACTCCGCTAGCCTATGACCTGATGGAACCGTTCCGTCCTGCCGTGGACCGGCGCGTGGCGCAATGGGTCCAGACTCAAGCACAAGGCGACTATAAACTGACGCTCGAATTTCGCCGCTGGATTACGGGGTTTACTTTGGAACGCGTCGGGCACCTCGGCATTGAGCTGCAATTGCATCATTGCGTTGAAAGTGTGCTGCGTGGTTTCCGCAAGGCCGTGCTTTTCAAACAGGCCCGTTTTTACCGGCCATGGATCTTGAACCCCTCCGATTCAAAGTGGGCTGGATGATTGTAGCCTTCGATCTCCCCGTTGTGGAGAAAGACGAGCGGAAGGCCTACACCAACTTCCGCAATTTCCTGCTGGAAGATGGCTACCAGATGATCCAGTTCTCAGTCTATGCCCGCTCAATGGTCTCCCAGGCACGCATGGAAACCCACCTCCGGCGACTGCAATCCAACATCCCGCCGGATGGCAGCATTCGGGCCATCTATGTTACCCATGCCCAATGGGAAAGGTCCTACGTCCTTCATGGCAAACCCATACAAAAAACTGACCCGGAATCGCTTCCGGGTCAGTTGCAGTTCTGGTAAACTGCTGATTTTCAGCGCTTTTCAATCTACGATATTGCTCTACCCAGAAGTGGAATCAAGGCAAAGCATCACCGGCAACGCGACGTTCGCTGCAAATATATTGCTCTACCCAGAAGTGGAATCAAGGCAAAGCTAAAAAAGGAGAACGGCAATTCAACGGTACATATTGCTCTACCCAGAAGTGGAATCAAGGCAAAGCAGTAGCTTTATATTGCCTTCTTTCGTTAGGATATTGCTCTACCCAGAAGTGGAATCAAGGCAAAGCGGCAATCAGGAAAAGCCGCTTGCGGATGGTATATTGCTCTACCCAGAAGTGGAATCAAGGCAAAGCTGCCGGTGTGGGCATTTCCAGTCATCGAGAATATTGCTCTACCCAGAAGTGGAATCAAGGCAAAGCGTTGAACCTGCACGGGCGGATTGCCTCCCTATATTGCTCTACCCAGAAGTGGAATCAAGGCAAAGCTGGCGATGGCGTCCTGGGGCGACATGGGCGATATTGCTCTACCCAGAAGTGGAATCAAGGCAAAGCCGTGAATCAGGACGAGACCCTGCACCATCTATATTGCTCTACCCAGAAGTGGAATCAAGGCAAAGCGAGCCGACTTCTGAAATGTAACTACACTTTGCTATTATAGTAGATGTTGCCAGAAAGTCGACTTAAGCAAAACTGGCCATTGTTCCTATAACCAGCTTCGTAGAGGAGACCTCTTAAATCGCTTCCTAAAGATCAGGCCGGGCATAAGGATTTTCCAGTTCCACCCCATTCCTTCTGGTAATTCATCGACCGGTGCCAATAATAGCCTCAGCCATGAATTCGGAAATGCCATCGGAAAGAAAATCCACCGGCACGCCTTCATCGGCTCCTCCTCTGCGGCCCTTTTCCTTTGACGGTCCACCAGCGGAACAGCCAGTCTGGCCTTGGAATTTGTGGAGATTTGCGAATGCCCAGCAACTCACCACCCACTCCACACCGGACGCGGCCAAAACCTGCCACGACATTGGCATTGTTTGCATTCTGGCACTGCATAATGCCGCGCGTCTTGGCAGTCCTCACGCTGCTTTCTTCCTGCAAAACTTGCTGCGCATGGGATGCGACGCCTTGGGTGTGGTCGAAAAGGCCGTGCCGGACTTCGTAAAGCCTATCGCCGCTTGCGCCAATGACTGGCCTATCCTCGCTGGCCCCAGCAACCCTCAGCTTGGCGAAGTTGAACAGAGGCTGAGAGGCTTAGGCGTGGGCACCCAGGCACCTTCAAGAGTCACGCAGATTGGCAAGCTGCCAGATTTCAATCATGAGCCCTATCCTACCCTCGCCAAATTGGAGGACTATGTCATGTACGTCCGCGGCAGGCACCAGCTTTACGGAAAGGTCGTTCTATCCGAAAGCGATCCAGCCTGGGCAAAACAAGCTGGCGAACTCGATGCCCTCTCCCTTGATTCTGTAAATGCTTGGTTCGAAGTAATGTGGGATGTACTACGCAGTGCCACTGGCGACAAACCGGAAAGCTGCCCAGAACTAATGCGTTTGGGAAAGGCCCGCGCCCTGGACAATCAGAAATATGGCGCCCACAATAACCCTTCATACGGCACGCAAATGGCCAGTGTCCGCAACGGGATCAAACAGCGGATGAGACGGGATTACATGAATCTATTGAAGATCAGACATCCGCATACATCTGCGCCAAGCGTGAAAGGATCGGCGACATGACCCAATCGACAATATTCGTTCGATTTCTCATGGGTCAGGACCCAAGAATGTCGCAGATGCTCCCCACATCTATCTGAGGGTTTTAATTCAATGAAGCCTAGGCTAAATTGAGGCTGCGCAAAGGCTGCATTGAGGTTGTAATTGAGGTTGCAATTGAGGCGAAAAACACCGGGCTTTGGAGCAAGTCTGCCCATGGGAATCCCCATAGTCGTTTACCGGTGCCTCGGCCCCTAGTTTGTGCGCCTTTCGGCGCGTGGATTCGGCGTTGTTTGCATGAGGTGCCAGGGCATTCTACGTTTGCTTCAATCGTTGCGCACCCCGTTCCCCAGCGTTCGCAGAACCTCCAAGATGGCCTGTCCGCGTTGCAAACCATCAGAGGTGGAAACACTTCCTCTCCGGCCTTGCCGCCACTTAGAATAGGCTCCAGGCGCGTTCTGAGGCCTCTTTCTGACGAGAATCTCACCCCGGAAGGCAAACAAGCCCTTCATTCTAGACGACCGGCGCGTCCGACGGGAAAAATGACGGACGAAATACGAGGTTTTCACGGAGAAAACACGCTAAAACAACGGGAGGGACAACGAGGCCGAAACAAGCGGTTAAAACCCAATCCCCACACTGAGCCACCGAGCGAATCGCCGTCAGGGGATCCATTGGTCAACCAGTCACGAATTATCTTAAAAACGCCATAAGAATTCCATATGCCACGCCAAAAAAACACCATCTCAACTGCATGAAAATGCTGGGGTGAACGCTCCATAGGCCTCCACTTTCTAACTTGCGCTACTTCCCCTTGTCGGCGGCCTTAGGAATGACTTCCCAGACCTTGAGGTTGTCGTAGGTGACGACATCAATCCCTTGCATGGTGCGGAAGCCGATGCGGCCCGCCCCAAGGGGCTTCTCGGGGTCGTCCCATTGCACCACCGTCTTGCCGTCCACTTCAACGGCAATATGCGGCCCGATTTTGAGGTAACGCAAATGGTAAACGGGTGGCGGCCCGGCCGAGGCGTTGACATCGCGGGCCATGTTCTCTGTCCCCGGATGCTGGTCGGGGTTGTCCCATTGCAGCATCTTCTTGCCGTTGACCGTGATGGCGAAATTGTTGCCCGAACGCGTCAGGCTCACGTGCTCGACCGGCCCGCCCGTAAAGCTCTGGCCTTGGGCGACCTCCCGCAACCCCGGATTCTTCCGCAAGCGGTTCGAGTAGCCGGCGGGCTCCGTGTTGCGAGCCCAGTAGGCGTCGGTGTAGTTGAGCAGCGGACCATCGTAGTAGGTCGCGTAAATGGCGCGGCGCGGCGGCAGCGACAGGTCAAACATGTCCACGCCGTCCTTGCCCGCCGCGCTGAATAGTAGCATGGCCAAACCGCTGTCGGACTTGCCGGGACTCATGTCGAATTCCAACAGGAAATTCTCGGGAAACACCTGCTTGTTCCAAATCACCATGTGCGAAAGCACCGCCCCCGGCTCATGGGATTTGGGGATGCCCTCGGCATCGAACGGATACGGCGCGACGCGCAACTGGCCATTACGAATCTCTACACCGCCCCAACCCTCGGCAATCCACTCGGCGGACGGGTCAGGCCGACCCGTCCGAATCCAAGTGCCGTCGAGTTGCTTGGCAATGAAATCCTCCTCGCGGGATATGGTCTGAGGCTGAATAAAGTCATTCATATATAGCGGCTTCAAATCGTAATCAGACACATCAATCGCCGGGCCGACTGGCGAGCCGCGCTGGGGCCCGAGGCGACGCATCGCCTGCGCCACCGCCTCACTCGGAGCGGGAGCGCCGGACTGGGTCGCGGGAGGTACTTCGCGAAACAGCAGGGCAAAAACTAACACCAGCGCCAACAGGCCCAAGACCTTGAACACCTCCCGTCGTGGGGATGACTCCGCTTTGCTCTGATTCCTTGCGACCTTGCGGTTTGGCGCGAGTATTCCCATAAAATCTTAACCGAAGATTAGGTGGTTAAGTGCGACTGGGAAAGGAGAATTTCACCTCTAAACCAACTAAGCACTCTCTGGCCAACAGAACACTAAAATACCCTCTATCGTGCCAATTACTTTTGACTCGTCGGAGTCCCAGGGCAAAATTGCCCCTGACATAGCTTGGACGGTCGCTCCTTTCCCGAGTTAGACCGGGCCCCGAACGCATGTCCCGTTCGGATACCCCGCATGGTTCACCGGGACAAGCAGCACGAGGCGGGCTAGCTGTTGGGGAGTCCAGAGGGTAGACTCACTTCACTCCTGCAATTATGGAGGGTCACGGTCGAGGAGCTGCCTAGTGACGCAAAAATAATGGCACGGATCCGGGAAAGTAGCATGCGGCGCTTCCGATGCTATGGTTGGCGCGTGGATTCATTTCGGGTTGCGGGGCGTGTGGTGTCAGGATATTTTGAGCAAGACGTGGGTTTCTTATCGGTTGGCGGAAATCCGCGACGAACGGCAGTTGTCGCGGGAGGTTATTGCGTCGTACTTCGCCGTCACCGTGCTCCCGCCCACCGTGAAGTTGCCATAGTCCGTGTCCGTCTGCGTCAGCCGGTCCACCCCGCTGAAATCAATGTTCCCGTTCCCGTTCCCGTTCAAGTCCACGCACGTCGCGTTCATCACGCCGCGGAAATGGTTAAGGCGCGGATTAATTTTTTACTAAAAATTTGTTATGACGATTCGTGGTCGCATTTCAGAATTCAAAACTATCAGATATATCCGATAGCCCTCAACCTCTTGATTGAACTTTACAAGCGTCTTAACATTCTCCTTCCGGATTTTGCCCAATGTCTTACCGTAACCAATTACCTCTGTATAAGCTTGCGGCGGCCCTTCAGGCGTATCCACATTTACAAAAGTAGATTTTCCCCAGCCCCCAGGCATATTTCCATCAAAATCGGATAGTTCAAAAACCAAAACACGATCTCGAGAGCCAATAGCCTGATCGGATTCACCCAAATAAGTGACGTTTCCGTAAGACAAATTATGACTATTCAACATAGAAATGAATTCATACCTGGACGAGTAGTCCATGCCAAAGTAAAGCGCTATAAGCGCTAAAACAACCAAGCATAAAGATGCTAGAATACGTAAGAATATTGATTTAATAATCATTTGCTAATGGCTTACTCCTCCCGGAGGGCAAGTATATGAAACAAGAGACCATTGGGCTCGAGTTATTGTAGACGTAGGCGAGTTTATCCTCCTTAAATACAGGGAGGGGTTCCGCCCTGAGCCTGCGAAGGGACTGATGCCGAGACGCCGACCAGTGACGCAAATATAAATAGCCGGGAAGCGTAAATGTGGCACGTGGCACACCCTTTGCTATTGGTTGGCGCGTGGGTTCATTTATTTTTTTATGCTTCAACATCAGATGCATTTTATAAAACAAATACGACAAAAAGAAATTTACAAAAGACACCGGGATGAGAGTTGCGAATGGATTAAGTATAACGTTTGTTGCATTCATGGAGTTAATCCATGATAGGATTATTAGGATTCCAAAACAAAACATAATTATAGATAAAACCAAAACGACGAATGATCTAAATTTTCTCATGGTCAATATGGTTATTTAACGGCCACAATAATCGCACATCGCCTCTATTCTATTCAAAATTCTCAATGTGTACAATGCTTGCTGGACGCGGGTTTCCTGAGTCTTGCAATAGGAGTTCTGCGCCTCGACGTCCTCTTCTTTCAAGACCTTGAGTTTATATTGTTCATATCCTCCTATGCCAATCGAGGCGGCAGCGACGACTGCTGCTGAAATGGGATTTGAATCAGCAATCAAAAGACCAACAATGCCCAAACCTCCGCTTCCAATATGTTCGGAGGCGTCACCATACTCTTTATTATAAAGAGCATCGCCAGCCTGTACCGCATCAATACCTATCCCCACATAACCGGTCGTCTTGCCAACATGACCTAAAGTTCCAATAGTCGAGCCTTCGGGTGCATTACCCATAGTCCTTAGCCAAGGAAATCTCGACCCGGGTGATGAAAGTGCCTCCAATTGCTTCATTCCCGCATATCCGGCCAAGCCAGTTCCAGTTCCAGTAATGGCATTTGCATCCGACAATGCAGTAACCGTTTGTTCAACTAAATCCGGGATATTGACCTTAGACTGGGCGCAGCCACCCCTTAAAATCGAAGTCATAGTGCGGCGCAGCGAGGCGCTAGTTGCCCTGATTCTTTGCAAGATTTCCTGGCATTGCTTTGCATCGAGCAATCCCAGTGAGTCGATGCGATTCACCAAATTGTTTCCGCAAGCAAGAGATAAATTCTCGCCCCCACTCTCTTCTATCGGGTCGTTATTGAGGAAGCGCAGCAAATCCAAGCTCAAATACCTTCGTCCGTAGTAATATAGCCCTAACTCCCTTCCGTTCAGCAATCCGTCAGTTTCAAGGCACTTCGTGCTAAAGCGGCACGGATTATATGCGGCCAGATTGCCAGTGATCGTTATAGTGTTTCCAAACGGGTCGTAGTCATAACTTGCCACAATGTTTCCGCTGTTGGCCTCAGCCAGCGTGATGACATTTCCATTGCCATCATAACCATAGAACACCCGGCTAGTCGTCGTATTGCCGCCGCCAGTGGGAACCTTCAAATCGGCCATCACCAAACCGCCGACACCGCCTGCGCCTTGATAGCTGCCGCTCATGTCCAAACCCCAGGCATAGCTCCGAACAACGGCATTAGTATTCAAAGCGTCCAATTCTGCCACCAAGTTCCAGCCATCGTAAAGGTACAAAATCGACACCGCGGGGTCATGCTCCATAAGCGATTGGCCTGCCACCGTCTGCCAGTGGAAAACCTGTTTGGTGACGCGGCGGTTTCCACTATCGTACCCATAGATGATCCGTTCGTGAGGCGCCCCCGCGGCCACTGCGATGTCACTGGTTTCCATGCGGACTAGCCGATTTTCGCCATCGTACCAATAGTGCCATTTGCCATCTTCAATCAAATTGCCATCAGCGTCATATTGCAGGTGCGTGGGTTCCGGCTTCAGATAATCATGGGCAAGTTCTGTTGAGCTGTTGCCACCGACAACACCCGTAATATTCAACGCAATCCACTGGGCGTCGTTGCCACTTAGGGCCAGGTTGCCATACCAGTACTTTCCGGCGCGGGTGACATTGGCAGAACCGGAGGATGGCGTGATTGTAATATTTGCAGAGGAGTTAGCTGACCCTAAAATTTCCAACTGGCGCGGGCCGGACCAATCCTCATATTGGTTCAACAGATTCGCGCCGGTATCGCCGGTGTCCCGCAGTTTTGGACCCCAGGTGGAACCGTTCTTGGTCATGGTTTGGAGATTGCCGATGTTATCATACGCATAGGCTAGATCCGTTCCAGGGATCGCAGTGCTGTTGCCCAGCTTCTTCACCGCCGAGACCACCTGCCCGACCGCCGCAGCCGCGCCATCTGAATCATACCCATACGTCCAATACTCCCCAGCCTCGTTGGTGGCGGCGGTGCGCTGGTTGCGATTGTTGTAATCGTAGCTCATGTTTCGATTGCCGCCGGTAAGGGTGTTTTCCATCGCCGTTAACCGATTCAAGTTATCCCAGGTCCTGGTCGCCGTCAACTCCGTGGTGTTGGAATGCTTGGAAGTGACCGAGGCAATCAGCGTGCTATTGGCCACATAGGCGTAGCTGACCGAGTCGTTGCCCCAGGTGACGTTGGCCAGGCGGCCGGAGGCGCTGTCGTAGTCGTAGGCGAGGGTGTAGTTGCCGACGGTGAGGTTGGCGACCCGGTACTGGGAATCCAAGCCGCGCGAGAGGGTCGTGTTGGCGAGGACGCCGCCGCCGTAGGCCTCGGAGGTCAGGACGCCGTGGGTGTAGGTGAGGCTGCGCGCGCCCGCGCCGTCACTGACGTTCCCGGCGCGGCCCAGGCGGTCGTAGTCGCTGAAGGTGACATTCGGCGTCAGGCCGTCGTTGTAGGCGATGCCGACAGGGTCGCCGGTGGTGCCGTTGTACGAGAACGTGGCCGTCAAGGGCGCGGTCGAGGTGGTGTTGCCCGAGACGGTGGTCACTGTGCGCGCCCACTGGCGGGTGAGGGTCCGCCCCGCGCTATCGTAGGTGTACGCCGGGCCGGAACCGTCCGCGTAGCGCTTCTGCGTCAGCATCCCGGC
>Ga0206928_1194_pt1 | contig 13748 bp, 7 predicted proteins | sample Alteio_BWOrgHeat_21_FD_152941 | JGI IMG/M metagenome (GOLD analysis project Ga0206928, IMG submission 152941) | Enriched cells from forest soil in Barre Woods Harvard Forest LTER site, Petersham, Massachusetts, United States -... | ecosystem: Environmental > Terrestrial > Soil > Temperate forest > O... | reverse complement strand
CGAGCCGTGACCGACGGCGGGCGGTCAGTGATCGCGAACAACACCAGCGGGCCACAGAGCAAAGCCACGGTTTTCGGATGCTGCGCGTCAATCGCTTCCAACCGCAATCTCATGGGAAGATCCATTTCGATGCGATCGCCATTCTTCCATGAGCGGCGCACCGTTGCGAATTCACCGCCTGTCCCGGACATCGGCACGGTCGTGCCATTCACAGAAATCGAAGCTCCTTCCGCCCAGGCCGGGATTCTTAAGTGAAGCGCAAACTCCGTCGTTTTTGAAACCATCAGGTCAAATGTCACCGCACTCGCAAACGGATATTCGCTTTTCTGGGTCAAGGAAACCTGGGCGCCATTCTGCGTCCATCGCAGGGTTGAGGGAATGTATAAATTGACGTGGATGCCGTCGTGGTCGTAAAAGTAGGAGTTAATGCGGTAGTCCGCCGCCACTTGTGGCAAGGTGCCGGAGCAACAGGGCCAGTGATCATGCTTGTAAAATTTGCTTCCGTGGGAATTGTAGTCGGAGTAATAAAAAGTGCTGCCGTCGGCCAATAGCGGCTTCGCGCCCAGCACTGTATTATACATGACCCGTTCCATACTGTCGCCATACCGAGCATCGCGCGTCACGCGGAGCAAGTAACGAGTCAGCTTAAAGTGCGCATAGGAGCCGCAGGGCGTTTCAAAGCTGCTATGGGTGTTTGCCAGGCTGGCCGCAAGGTCTCCGCCATCTGGCGCGCGAAGAAGTTCGTCCGGCCCCCAGCCTCCGGTGGCAAAGCTCTGGGCGGTCAGCATTTCGAAGGCGTTGCTGGCGGCGCGCAAATGTTTCGCGCTGCCCAGCGTTAAATACGCCTGCATCGCCGAACATAACGAATTTACGTAGCTGTAGGCGTGCCGGCCGGCGAGCACGTTGCGGCCATCCGCCAGCGGATCGTAATACTCATGGTCGAGATACTGGCTCCCAAGCGCGCGATAACGGTCGCCAGCGCCGCGCTGATAGGCGAGAAACAGGTTTTCCGAAATCGTGTAGGACTCGTCCCAGGTATATCCCACCGCCGGGTTTTGGCGCCAGATTCGGCCATGTTCCACGGCTTTTCCAGGCAAATGAGGCAGCGCAGTATCGGTTGTGCGCTCCAGAATCGAGAAGGCGTCAGGATCACCGACAAACTGATGTGAATCTATCAGCCCGCACACCAGCTTGTCGTAGCAGTAGGCCGGAAACCGGTTCTTCCCGTAAAAATCACCCGAGATCGTTTTGGCATACAGACGGTTCAATCTTAAGACCTTGTCCCGGGTGGCTGGATCACCCGTGATCGCATAGGTCCGTGCCAGCGCTGAAACCCACTGGCCAAAGGTGCAGCCCGGGGCGAAACCCGTGGTAACGGTGGTCGGGTCGTAGTCTGGATCGTAGTGATACCAGCCGCCCAGATCTGCTCCTGGTGCCGGCTGCCCGGCCATCTGGCGAAGCGGCTTGAGCAAACTATCCTCGCTCAGTTCCATCAATACCGCATGAGTTTCATGAAGTTGTTGCTCGTGCAAATCGCTGGTCAGTGTGACATCGCCATACCCGAACTCTTTCAGCGGCGTTTGACCTGGAGTGATTGCGCCATTTGTAGAAAGTCCCAGGGGAAAAGTTACCGCGCCCACAGTCGCCAGTGATGAAGATTGGAGAAATACTCTCCGTGAAATCTTCTGTGAGAAGGCCATGTCATCTATCTTTTCGCTCCGCACCCAGCATTAATTGGGCACGCTCGCGCGGGTTTCGACCCACAAGCCATCGGCTGCGCCAGCTCCCGACGGGTCGGTGCTGAATGCGGGCCACGAAGGCTTTGTGAGAGGATATGTCACGGGTAAAATGGTGCAGACACGGCTTTTGAATTTATGGACTTCTGAATGCCCATCGGCAAAGGCGAAGCCGCAAGCGCCGTCGTGATAGGTAGCCGGCAAATCGTTCCACGCCGCAGAGGTCGGATGGGGATCAGTTTGGAAAAAGCCGTCGTTAATGCTGTCAGGGTGTTCATCCAATGTCACAAAAAGTCCCGATGGATTGGGAATGGCGGCCGATTTTAGAAACTGGCGGTAGTCCGTGTATATATTGTTGGCACCATTGTTTTTAGGGCTCGCCTCGGGCGGCGCATACTCGCCAAAGAACATGTTCATCGAGTACGAGCGCGGCCGGGCCGTAATACCGGCAGCCCGTTGAACCGTACTGAGATAATTATCGGCCGGGCACCGGTATATCCGGAGGCTGCCGGCATACTTATAAAACGCTGCCATCGTGATGGCGTCGGTATTATCTATCGGGGTGCCGCCCGGGTCGGTCTTACCCCAACCCATGTAGTCGTTCACCCAACTGCGGTAAGTCTTGTTTTGTTCCTCCTGATAAGAATAAATGCCACCGTAATTATTCACCAACTGGTCGTCGCTGTCGTTGTAATATTGAATCCAAGCCAGCATCAGTTGCCGGGAATTGCCCATGCACTGGATCGCCTGGGCTTTGATTTTTGCCTTGCTCAAGGCCGGCAACAACATCGCGGCAAGAATGGCGATAATGGCAATCACCACCAGAAGTTCAATCAGCGTGAAAGCCTGGCGTGGTCCGGACCGGGATTTGATCCGGTCAAAACCGGCTTCGCCGGGACAATTAAGTTTTTTTTCTAGCATATTGTCATCAATTATTTAAAGAGCGACTGGTTACTGTTGCAGCCGGTAATACTGCTGGGCGCCGACGATGGGATTGGTAACGACGTTTTGCCCGTTGATGATGACCGGCGCCGTCGAATTGGTATTCCAAACCACCGCCGATCCGAGATTAAATGTGTATTCCAGGAAGGCAGTGGTAAAATTGGTCGGCCACGTCAAAATGACGTTCGCGCCGGCCTTCTGGATATTCAACGCGAACGGGGCAGGCCCCGTGATCGTCATGCTCTGGATATAGAAATCCGTGCGCTGAGGGTTGACACACTCGCTCGGAATCCCGTTGGTGAAATTATAGAAGTCCGAGTCGGTGTTATAGAGTTGATACGTTACCCAATTAATGGGCGCGTTCGTCGCCGGAAAAGTTCCATCCTCCGTGTAGGCAATTCCAGGGTTGCCCAGAGGCGTCATGACGAGATGATAACTATTTGTGTCGGTCAAGGTGACGTCAATCTCCATCCCGTTCGTGGTGGTATCCGTGTCGAAAAGGCCGGTGCCGCCAGTCGAGAAAGTCTGCGAGGTGTACCAGCCGCCAGGCACAGAATAGTCAAAGACTCCCACCGCAACAGAGGTTCCAGCCCCGCCATATGCGATGTTATCGCCGCCATTGGAGAGGACAAGGGTATATCCGCGGAAGAATTTGCGTTCAGTGGGATTTGAAATAATTGTACTGAACGTTTGACCGACTTGCAACCCGCCGTTCGGAATGGCGCGACCGGCCCGGGAGATATCGCCTGCGAAAGCACTACCGGTATCCGGAGGGTTAGGGCTGCCAACGGCCGGAGCGATGGGATTGTAGAGTGTCCACGCCACACCAAACGGGTCGTAAGGCGACGTTCTGTCCATGGCATTCTGGGGTGACGAAGTGGAAGTATTATCCACACTCCAAGGTCCGAAGCCATGCCCGCCGTTTTGCCCCGCTGCCCAGCCGCCGGCGTAGGTGGAATTGGTGGCGTAGTCGGCGGCAATAAAGGTTTGTGCGGCGCAGTTGCCGTTCATCATCATGGTTGAGGCGCCGGCAACGGCACAGGCTACGGCGACCCCGCCATTGAGTGAAAAATGACTTCGCATGCTGGTATTTTAATTGATTTGGGCCGAATTGATCCGGCTGCTATTTGGTGTTAATTGAAGTTAACAAATACAATCCGACCCCGCTATTGCTCAATCGGACTATGCTCAATCGGACTATATGCCGCCAAAACCCAATCAGCGCCCTTCACCACCCAATCCGGCAGTCATGGAGTTTGAAGAATTCAAAAACTTCTTCACCGCCTCCGTCCGCCCGCGCACGTGAAGTTTTTCGTAAATATGCCGAAGGTGCGCCCGCACCGTGTCGTAACTGATTTTGCCCCGATCGGCAATTTCCTTGTTGCTAAGACCCTCGGAGAGCAAAGCGAGGATTTCGGATTCACGCTGGGTGAGTCCGTCGCTGGATACCGGGCTGGCCGGTTTCTTTTGGAACACCTCAACCAGCATGCGGGCAATTTCGCTGGTCATCGGCGCCCCGCCGGATCGCACCTCGTTGATCGCCTTTAAGAGCTCTTCCGGACTGGACCGCTTCAACAGATAGCCGCAGGCACCGGCTTGCAACGCCTGAATAATCAATTCGTGATTGCGATAGACGGTCACGATAATGACTTGAACGGCAGGCAGGGCTTCCTTCAGCCGGGCCGTGCAGACGATGCCTGATTCTCCGGGGAGATGAACGTCCATCAGCACGACGTCCGGTTTGAGCCGTGGTATTTCAGCCAACGCTTCCTCGGCGGAGCCGCAGGCAAAGACACAATGAAACCCCGGCGCGGCATCAATCCACTGACGAAAGGTCTTTCGCATTACGGCGTTGTCTTCAACGATGGCGACGGTGTTCATGGCGGGTTATGCGAGACGGGCAGCGGCAACTGCAAGGAGACCGTCGTGCCCGCGCCCGAGGAGGATTCCAGTTCGCACTGGCCGTGCAAGCGTTCCAGCCGGTTGCGGAGATTCGACAGGCCATGTCCGCTGGAAGGCCCGGAAGCCTCAAAGCCGCTTCCGTTATCGGTGATGGAAATCCACAACCGGTCGGCGAGAACCCGCACGCGGAATTCAATCTCGGTTGCCCCCCCGTGGCGGAGGGCATTGTTGAGGGCCTCCTTGACCGCGAGAAAGAGATGGTGACGATCCTCGCCGGAAACCTCCTGATCGGGAAACGAATTTGGAATCTGCACGCGGCAGACGATCTTCAAACCCGTCAAGAATTCCTCCGCGTAGCTCGCCAGATAGCGGACCACCGAAGCCAGGTTATCGCGTTCCGGATCCACGGCCCAGACGATTTCATCCAAAGCGTTCACCAACGTCCGGGATTTTACCGCGATGGTATCCATGCGTTCGGCGGTCTCTTCCGGGGGTAATTTAAGATCGGGGCTGGCGGTGGCCAGCATGGTGATTTCGGTCAGGCTGCTGCCCAGATCGTCGTGCAAATCGCGGGCAATGCGCGCGCGTTCCTGCGCCAGGCTTCGCTGGTTTTCGGCCTGTTCACGGTGGTGCATCTCTTTCTGGAGCTGGGCCGTGCGCTTTTGAACCCGGTCGTGGAGCAGCCGGATCCAAATCAGCGCGAGGCCGAGCACGCACAGCAGCGCGCCGACCAGAACCAGCAATCGTGCCAGCGTCAAAAACGGAGGCCGCTCCAGCACGACGATGTCCGCCGGCGAATTCAACAACAACTCGAAGTTGGCAACATCCGTGCCGGTGGTCTGGTTTCCGCCCTGGCCCGCGTAAACGCCGGTCAACAGCAGCCGGCTTCCCAGGGGCACATTAAGGCCGTGCAAATTACCCGCTTTGGTTGAAACGGGCTGGGTGGCAGCCGATTTGTCGTCATCATCCAGGCGGGCGACGAATCGCCGCAGACCAGCCTGCAACTCCAACGTTTGCAAGTCGGCGCTCAAATTTAACAGGACGGCCTCGACGCTCACGCGGGTGGCATCGTTGGCGGCCCGGAACAAATTTTCCGCTTCCAGCGGGTGGGCGTCACGCAAGGGAGCCACGCCGTTTTTTCGCGCGATGGCCTCCTGCAAAACTGGCGACGGTCCCGTCAGGCTCGGAAAGCCGACGACTTCCACCAGGTCACCGATCGCAAGACCTGCGGTTTCCTTGGGGATGAATCGAAATCCGTTTGTCCCGTCCATGGCATAACATTCTCCTTCGCGCTTTAGGACGATTTGTCCGGAGACTTTCACACGTCTCAGTGAGCTTCCCAGAGGATCGAACCGAAGCAAATCCGGCTCGCTCTTCGGCGCGACCGCGAATGCATCCACCGGCGCCGGGTCATCTATCATCACCGTCGGAGTGAACATGCGGATTTCACCGACCCTGACCTGATGGGTTGCCGAATCCCAGGACGCAAACAAACAACCGCGCAGCCGGATGAGCGCGTCTTCGCATCCTTTCAACTCTACGCCGTTTGTGCCGCCGTTCGTGTCAAATATCAGAACATTTATCTTGCCGCCGTGCGTGAGCAACGTTACGCCGTCCGCGTGAATCGAGGTGGCAATCCCCTGAATCTCCACGAACTCCGTGTCCAGGCTGCCGTTAATCAACTGGTCCCAGTAGGGATGGATGGGGGGTGGCAATTCTCCGGTTCCGAGCCGGGTAATCCTGTCGGCATGCACTCGCGGCGCGAAATCGCCGGCGTCAGTCAGCCCCCCAACCTCCACCAGCTCCCCCACCTGCGGCGGGCCTCCGAGCGATGGATCCCACTGGTGAATGTAAATTCCCCCGGTGCCATCCTGGACCACGGCAGCTTTGAAATCGTTGAAATCGGGTAATGCGCACGTAATCACACCACGGAGCAGCACACGCTGGCCACCTGCCGCCTCCTGGGGAGTCAACCGGTGAACCTGTTCTGCATTCGTTAAAATCAGAAATTGCGGCTCAACTCCAGGAGGTGCGGAACCACTCATTTGCGCCGGATCAGCAGCCCTGCCCGCATTGGCGAGAGCCAGGATCAGAAACGCGAGGATCAGGAACGTGAAATAGAAAATCGCGTTGAAACGAGGGTGGAGCGCAATGTGTATCACGGGCAGTTATTCGGGGGCTGGTTAGGCCTGAGGATAGCACAACCGCCTGGCGGGGAAAAGGCAATTAAACCAAAATTCAGCGCTCGGGCGCATCCTAACACTGCCCCTGGCTTCGAACACGGTGGGGGACAAGCGGAGCAAGTTAGGTATGAGAACGAAGCACCTCACCCCGGCCCTCTCCCCATTTTGCTGCGCCGACTCCGCAAAACGCGGAGAGGGAGAAACGCCCCCAGCGTCCTGACAAATCATGTGTCCATAACTGGCTCACCTCAAATCAAGAACAGTGCCAACATGTGTCCCAGCGCCCTCCGTCCTGAAGCAGCACCGGCGAATTTGGGTTCTGAATTGCGCCCGGCCAGCTTATTTCACCAGCTCGAACTCCACCGGCTCGCCGGAGGCAGAATCTTTGGAAATCCATAATTGAAATTTCCCCGGCCCGACGACCCAGTTGCCTTCCGTGTCGTAACAGCCGAGGTCATGCGACGCGAGGGTGAAACTCACCTCACGCGTTTCGCCCGGCTGCAGCAAAATTTTCTGGAAGCCTTTCAATTCGCGCACCGGCCTCGGCCCGGCGGAGCACGCCGGGTCGCGGATGTAAAGTTGCGCGACTTCCGTGCCGGCGCGCGCACCGGTGTTTTTGATGGTCACGTGCGCGGTGAGTGTCCCGCCGGTTTCCAATTTCGGCGCGTCCAGTTGCACTTTCCCGTATTCAAACGTTGTGTAAGCCAGACCGAAACCGAACGGGAACAGCGGCGTCCTCGGACCATCAACGTAATTGCCCTGGACATCGCTGATACCAGGCCGGCCGGTGTTGGAATGGTTATAGTACATCGGCACCTGCCCGATGCTGCGCGGAAAGGTCGTCGTCAAACGCCCCGCCGGGTCAACGTCGCCAAACAAAATGTCCGCCACGCCGTTGCCACCCTGAATGCCGGGGAACCACGCCTCCAGAATCGCCGCCGCCCGGTCCTGAATTTCCGGCAGCGCGAGCGGACGGCCATTGAATAAAACAACGATGACCGGCCGGCCGGCCGCGGCGACGGCAGCGAACAGTTCCTGCTGGCGGCCGGACAGGCCGAGCGTGCTGCGGCTGCCGGCCTCGCCGCTCCAGTTGCGCGGCTCGCCCAGCGCGAGAATCACCACGTCCGCGGCCTTCGCCAGCGCGACCGCGTCGGCGATTTCATTCGTGCCGGTCGGGATTTCGGTGATCGGTGCAAAATTTTCGAGATGACTGCGCGCTTTCCCGCTCCCTGGCTCGATGACGGCGCACCCGCGCGCGATGGCCAGTTCAGCGCCGGCTGAAAGTTTTGCCCGGAGGCCGTCCGCGAGCGAAACAATGTCGCCAGCATGGCCGCGCGAAAACCACGGCCCGACAAGTTCCTCCGCGTCCCCCGCAAACGGCCCGATGAGCGCGAGCTTTTTGATTTGCTTTGACAGCGGCAGCGCGCCGTTTTCATTTTTCAGCAGGACGCAGGATTTCGCCGCCGCCTCCCGCGCGAGGGCGAGGGCGTCCGGGCGGAGAAATGCGGTCTGGCAGCGCGTCTCGTCCGTGTAAGGATGATCAAACAGCCCCTTTTCAAATTTCACGAGCAGCACGCGCCGCACGGCTTCGTCCAAAAAAGGTTGCGAAATTTTTCCCGACTGGATTTGCCGCTTGAGCGTGGAGGCGTAGTTGGTCGAAAGCATTTCCATGTCCACGCCGGCGGTAAGCGCAAGCCGCGCGGCCTCCGCGCCATCCGTCGCAACGCCCTGCGGAATCAATTCGCCAACCGAATTCCAATCGCTGACGACGAAGCCGGGAAATTTCCATTCGCCGCGCAAAATTTCCGTGAGCGTGTGGCGGCTGGCGCTCGCCGGCATCCCCGAAAGTTCGTTGAATGCGCTCATCACCGTCAGCGCGCCCGCATCCACGCCGGCTTTAAACTGTGGCAGGTAAAAATTGCGCAGCGTGAACTCTGAAATCTCCGTCGTGTTGTAATCGCGCCCTCCCTCCGCCGCGCCATAACCGGCAAAATGCTTCAGGCAGGCGACGACGCGATCCGGGTCGGCGACATTGGCACCCTGGAAGCCACGCACGCCCGCCGCCGCGTCGAGCGCGCCGAGCCACGGGTCTTCACCGTAGCCCTCGGCAATGCGGCCCCAGCGCGGGTCGCGCGCCAGATCCACCATCGGCGCAAACGTCCAGTCAACACCCGCCGCCGTCGCCTCGCGCGCCGCAATGGTGCCCGTCTGTTCAAACAGCCCCGGCTCCCAGGCGCACGCCTGCGCCAATGGAATCGGAAAAACCGTGCGAAAACCATGAATGACGTCATTCCCAAAAATCAGCGGGATGCCAAGGCGGCTTTCCTCGACGGCGATGTGCTGCCATTGGTTCCGCGTCACCGGTGTTTCACCCTCTTCGCCGAGGAATGTGCTGAGGAACGAGCCGATTTCTCCGCGGCGTAATGGAGCGGCAAATTGGTTATCCGATGGTGTGCCGAGTGCAGGCTGCCAAAGCTGGCCGATTTTTTCGTCCAGGGTCATCCGCTGGAGCAAATCATTCACGCGTTTGGCGACCGGCTGCGACGCATCTTCGTAAACGTCACGTTTCCCGTTTTTATTCAGGTCAATCCACCCGTCCTGATAAATGGCAGGAGAATTCGCAGCGGACGCCCCAAAACCTAAAACCAAGCCGGCGGCAAGAGCGGTGAATTTCATACGCCCAGTTTGAGCGCAGACACAAAAAGTTCAAACTGATTTCGCCCGAAGCTCCTGCGCCGATGGCGTTGCCAACCACTTAACTCAAGCCACTTAACTCGTTGATTTAAAACGCTCTGCTTCATTATGTTCCATAAGCTTCCATAAGCCTCCCCGACCCAGTTCGGAATTCGGAGTGCGGAATGCGGAATTATGAACTACGAAACACACGAACATCATTTTAACCGCTAATGTTCGCCATTTGCCGCTGATTTTCGCCTCGCCCAGTGTTCACCAGCCTTCACCAGGGTTAAATAAGGTTAAATAGCCTTGTACCAGCCTGGCTCAACCAATCCTCCTGGCACGGTGAAGAGCTTTCGGAATTGAGAACGGTTTGGTTTCAACAGTCGTTGAAGCGACCTGAAGGTTGCGGTCCAATCCAAAAACGACAGGGCGGACGCGCGGCACACGACCGCACCGCGCGTCCATTTCTGCCACGCATTACACCTCACGAACTCAAATTGTCAAAGAACACGAACCGCCCTACGGCAGTCCAACCCGACGAGAATATCACAAAGTCTCGAAAAGTGTTTCTCCGCGGAAGGGGTAAAATTCAGGGGGGTGCTAAAAAATGATTTTTGCATTTTAATTAATTGTTGGAAAACAACTTGTAAGAATTCTGGCGAAAGTTGTTTCTGCGCGGCGGGGAAGGAAATCGGGGGGGGTGCTAAAAAAACTTTTCCGCTGTAGGGGACGACGTGAGACTCAAATTAAATGCCAAACCCTCGCGAAGAGTTCTGACTATGATGCCGATCATCGGACGGCAGTCCTCTGCCGCTTTCGCGCGTCTGTGATCATGAAATGCCTTTCCACGTTCGTGCAATCTTTGATATTCCTTGCGCAACCACGTTCAAAAGCGGTGCTAAAGCACGCGCACTCCAGGCGCTACCGCGTTGGCCATGCGTTTGAAACCTCGTCGCGCAGCGCTTGGTGCGTACGGTTAGCCGATCACCGGTTTAAGCCCTTCCGTCCCACCATCGCCACATTGTCCGCCAGCAGGAATTTCCCCAGGACGGATTCGCCCACCCGATAGGTGATTTTGACCGGATACATCCAGCGGGAACGTTTGTAGCCGGTGGTTTGTTTGAGCAATTTTACCCGGTCCGCGCGGGACACCTCGCGTTCACCGCCGCGAAAGTCCTGCCAGATCACCAGCGGATTGAAGTGGGTGGATTTTATCTGCGCCACGGCCAGTTCCGTCTCCGCGAATTTCCTCATTGTTTGCGCCGTGAAATAATTCAGGTGTTCCGGGAAGATATAACGGTATTTTGCGCCGATGAGCCGGACGGCCAGCGAATTCAGGTTCGGCGTCAAAATGAAACAGCAGCCGCCCGGTTTCAGGACTGAGACCGCCTTTCTCAAAAACGCTTTGGGATCGGACAGATGTTCCATCACCGCCCAAAATGTCACCGCGTCGAATTGGGCTTCGAACGATTGCGTCAAAAACTCGCCCCGTGCCACCGGGACCCCCATTTTGGCCGCATGCGCCAGTGGTTCGGTGGAAACATCGGTCCCCAGAATTTTGTAATCGTCCGGAAAACGTTGTTTCAACTGGTACAAAAATCCCCCGGAAGAACATCCTACATCCAGCACGGAACCCCGCTGGCAGTGGGCGCGAAACAACCGCAGCTCGCGCTCAAAGCGCACATCGGCATAGTCACTCTCGAGTTTTTCCGGCGTAAGATATTCACTGCCGGCCCGGTCGTAAAAGTTTCCGGTGGCCATCTCCACCGGCACCGGATTCGCATAAATCATGGAGCACTGGTCGCAGCGGACGAGTTGAAGGTTCAGTTTGCGAAGGAACGGCGTGGCGGACGGTTCATCGCAAACCGGGCAGTTCCGGTTCAGCCAGCCATGGGATTCGCTCATGCGTTTCGGGCCAGTATATCAAAGACGGCAACCATCGGCCAGAACTCACCGGCCCTCCGTTTCCCTCCCGTTCAAATTTTCTGGATGCCTTTTTTGCCACGGTTCGGTTATGGTCTGGATATTATTTGAATCTGGCGACCATTGAACTCCACCATTGAGCAATCCGCGAGATCGGGGCCACCAATCCGCACCTGGCTGGCGGCGGCGCTGATTTTTTTCGCCGGACTCTTCGTATTTCTGCCGGGAATGTCCGGTGATTTCATCTACGACGACAACATCGAGGTCCGGAATGTGGACGATGTCTTTACGCCCGGCGCCTGGCCCAAGCTTTTTTTCAACGCCTATCAGCGGCTTTATCGTCCGGTCAAATTGTTGTCCTTCTATGTGGACAATGCGCTGTTTGGCTGGCACCCGCTGGGCTGGCACTGGCAAAGCGCCTTCTGGCATGCGTTCAACGGCGTGCTGGTTTTTCTCCTGGCGCGGCGGTTGAGCGGTTCACTGCTGGCGGCGTTTATCGGGGGCTTATGGTTTGCCATCCATCCGGTCCATACCGAGGCGGTGGTCTGGATCAACGGGCGCGGTACGCTCATGTCCACGTTCGGCGTGCTGGCGGTCCTGTTGTTCTACGAAAGATGGCGGCGTCAACCTGTCTGGTGGGCCGGCGCGGGCATGCTGGCGGTGGCGTTCATCGGATTTTTCAGCAAGGAAGACGCGCTGATGGTTCTGCCGATCATCGGCTTGTACGAACTCTTTATTCGCCGGGAAAAAATTCCCGCCTTGCTGAAACAAAAATCTTTTCTGACGGCGATGCTCGCTCTCGGGGCACTGGCGGCAGTTTATCTGGCTTTGCGGCAGTCCATCATCCCGGGCGTAAGCCAGGGCCGATGGGAGGCTGGATTCAGAGGCTGGATATCCACTCAGCCGGTCATCTTGACGACGTATCTGCGTCAGCTCATCTGGCCGGATCCGATGTGCGTGGATCAACCGGTGGATTACACCGCAGGTTTCGGCGTGGACTTCTGGCTTTCCGTCCTGCTTCTCGCAGTATGCGCCAGTTTTCTTTTTTTGCGCCGCGGGGTCTGGTCGTGCTGGCAGTTTGCCGTTGCCTTCTTTTTTGTCGCGCTCATTCCGGTCATGGGCCTCATCCCCATCAACCAGCCGCGCGCCGACCGGTTCTTATATCTGCCGAGCGTTGCCGGCGCTTTGGCCGTGGCCTGGCTGTGGGAATGGGCCGCCACGCAATTGCGCTGGCGTCCGGCCTGCGTCGCTTTTCTGGCGGCTTCGCTCTCATGGTACGGCTGGCGTTCGTGGGATTATTCAAAAACCTTTCTGAATGAAACGGTGCTGTGGAAAAACGTCCTCGCCGCCAATCCACAGTCGTACCGTTGTTATGCGAATCTCGCGGCTATTGACAACAACACCGGCCAGCCGCAGCTCGCCCTGCCGCTGGTGGAAAAAGCGCTCGCGCTGAATCCGGATTATCCGGAAGGCCTCGTGATCAAGGCCTACGCCCAGGAAGTTCTCGGCCATCTGCCGGAGGCGGAAACGGGTTACCGCCGGGCCATTGAAAAAGGCGGCGAAGACCCGCGCTGGCTGTATCTGCTGGCCGACCTGCTTGCGCGCGAGGGGAAAAATGCGGAAGCGGAAAAATTTTATGACCGCATCGCCCAACTGCGCCCGAACTATGCCGAAGCCCGGTTCGCCGCCGGAATCCTCGCCATCCAGATGAATGAACCGGCCAAAGCCGACGCCGACATGACGGCGGTATTGCAGGCCGACCCCGCCAATCAAAAAGCGCGTGAAATTCTTGATTTACTCCATCAAAAAGAATCTGCCCCGACCGGCAAGTGAACGCGAATCTGTCCGTTCATCGGGCATTTCAACCACAGAGCCGATGATCGGCGGCATAGCGGATTCTTTTTGCCACAGACACAGAGGCCAGCCGGAATTTTAGCCATGGGCTCCATGCAACGTGAGGGTTTGGAATCATTCGACTGCCCCTTTCGTTTTCACGTTGCTGCGGCTGGTGCTGGCGAACACAGCCGCGCTCCGGGCGCATCCTGATGCGCCCATCAGGCATTGGGCCATTTTCGCGCCATTTACTTTCCGGCCATTCCTCGTTTAGAATCTTGGCGTGCTTGATTCCGCTGACATCTGGAAAAACCTCAATTCGCCGGGCCGGCTGTTTTTGATCGCCGGCCCGTGCGTCATTGAAGATGAGAAGCTCTGCCGGCAGGTTGCCGCGTCACTCATCAAGACCTGCAAAAAACTGGGCATTTACTACGTATTCAAGGCCAGTTTCGACAAGGCCAACCGCACTTCCGGCAAGGCTTTCCGCGGGCCGGGAGTGGAAGCGGGCCTGCGCATCCTCGGCGCCATCCGCCAGGACTTCGGCGTGCCG
>Ga0206928_1189_pt1 | contig 13789 bp, 14 predicted proteins | sample Alteio_BWOrgHeat_21_FD_152941 | JGI IMG/M metagenome (GOLD analysis project Ga0206928, IMG submission 152941) | Enriched cells from forest soil in Barre Woods Harvard Forest LTER site, Petersham, Massachusetts, United States -... | ecosystem: Environmental > Terrestrial > Soil > Temperate forest >... | reverse complement strand
CGTCAGGGTTGAAACTGTGCCAACCGTATTTGTGCCTGTCGTGGCATGCAGTGTTCCCGCGCCTATGGAGTTGAGAAATTGACCAATGCCGCTTGCGGTTACGTTCACCGTAATCTGGCATTGATTATTAGCTGGGATCGACCCGCCCGTCAGAGTCACCTTTGAACTACCTTTAACTGCCGTGAGAGTTCCACCGCATGTGGTAACGCCACCACCGGAGATGACGACGCCAGTTGGCAAATTGTCGATGAATGGCGCGGTCAATGGAGCGGCCACAGTTGCATGATTAATCAGGTAAATGGTTAGGAGCGAGATTCCATTTGGTTTGATAGCAGTTGGAACGAAGGTTTTAAACACTCGGGGTGTTGTCGCGCCCGGAGGATTAACAATGGTCAAGGTCGCGGAAGCAGGCGCGGCATTGTGTCCTTTGTCCGTTATTAGCGCTCCTGCCGGTATGGTGTTCACGTGTGGACCGTCGCAGTCCGTTGTAGTAACGCCAACCGTCACAGTGCAGGAGCCTTTTGCTGGGATCGAGCCGCCAGTCAAAGTAACTTTTGAGCTGCCTTTGACTGCTGTGACCGTGCTGCCGCAAGTGTTAGTCCCTCCACCGCTCAGAATTACGTCGAGAGGAAATTGATCAACAAGTGGCGCGGTAATTTTGTCAACGGTGCTGGAAGCGTTATGCAGAGTAATGGTAAGAGTCGAAAATGCACCCATATTGATGGTAGCTGGACTAAACGCTTTTGTGAGCGTTGGGGCAATGACTGGCACCGGAGTTGGTGTGGGGCTAGGTTTTGGCGTAGGACTCGGTGTCGGTTTAGGTGTTGGACTGGGCGTCGGGCCGGGAGTAGGACTCGGCGTTGGCGACGGTGTTGGTGAAGGCGACGGGGTAGGTGATGGCGTTGGTGAAGGTGTTGGGGACGGCGCAGGCGTTGGGGACGGTGTAGGTGTTGGTGACGGTGTAGGCGTTGGCGTTGGCGTTGGTGTTGGGCCAGGCGAGGTAACCGTCAGGGTAGCAACCGCTGGGGCAGTATTGTTCCCCTTATCGGTCTTCAAATCACCAGCTCCTATCGAATTAATGAAGTTACCAGGATCAGCCGCTGTTACTTGTACATTCACCGTACAAGAACCATTAGCTGGGATCGCTCCCCCACTCAGTGTGACCGTTGAACTGCCTGCATCTGCCATCACCGTTCCGCCGCAAGTGTTGGTGGCGTTCGGCGGCGAGGCAACGAGTACACCTGTCGGAAGGTTGTCGATGAGAGGTGAGTCCAAGCTCGCGATTGTGTCGTTGGCATTGTTTAACGTCAGGGTGAGAGTTGAAGTCCCGCCCGCAATGATCGTCGATGGACTGAACGCCTTTCCGATGGTCGGCGGAATAGGTGTAACTGGTGGCGGAACGCAGGCAGCAAAAGATACCCTATTGCTATCCATTGTTACGGCACCATTCTGTGCCAGAACTCTGCCAGAGACAGTCGTATTAGTCAAAAGGCTAATGCTAGTAAGCGCCAGGATATTTCCCACGAATGTGGTCCCGGTACCGAGCGTGGCTGAGCTGCCGACCTGCCAAAAGTCGTTGCATACCTGCCCGCCGTTGATGAGAAGTATTGATGAGTTGCTGCCCGTTATCAGAGTGCTGGCTACCTTAAATATCCACACAGCATCGGTCTTGCCTCCGCCATCAAGCGTAAGTGCTCCTGTCAAAGAAGCGGATGAAGAGAAACAATAGACACCGGGGACCAGAGTCATACCGACCAAATCCGTAGGCACGCCGAATGTGGTATCACACGCCCTGCCCGCAAGATCATTGTAGGCAGCCGTGGTATCAGCCTGCGCTTGAAGCGCAACCGCGTCAGCGGCATGTATCGATCCTCCTGTTACCGTGCCTGGAGGGAATCCAGTAATTGCTGTGCCCGGACTTACACCCAGATTCCCAACTACAATAGTCGGGCCTGTATTAGTCACGGTTGATCCGCCTAGCACAGCAAAGGTTTGCGCTGTCCCCAAGGTTGGCGCAGTCTGCGCAAATGCTGCTTGAATTGACACTGTGGTAAAGAGTGCTGCAAGGAAGCCGATAACGATAAATCTCGCCATCAACCCTTGAAAGGATTTTTCGATTCTCAAACTAATCATTGGTTTCCCTGCGGTTCGCGTGAAGTCCGTCCGCTGTCTGCGGGTCTGCGCGGCGCATTTGCGCACTCGGCTGGTCAGAGCGTATCGAATCTGATGTGTTTGGGCTCGGTAATTCTGGCTACAACAGTGCTTTGACCAGCATAGGTCGATATGAATAATGATTCTGTGTAATAACGCTCATTATTGGTTGCAATTCCTACCTTAGGTCTGGAATGTTTGCGATTCCCTATTCGGGAAACACAAAGATTGGTGATCTCTAATCACTATTGAGAACACATATCTAATATTTTACTTATAAGAGAGCTACTGTTCTGAAATGAACAGCCTGCTCCTTTCGAGTATCTATATGCTACGCAGGATGAAAGTCAGCCATATTAAACGTCTCGCTGTTGAACCTGAAACGCTTCTCGTTAGGAGTGGCGCTATTCGCACGATCATGGTACTACCCAAAGGCAAAACCATCTTTGCACAAGGCGATACCAGTGATGCTGTGTTTTATGTTCAAAAGGGCAAGGTGAGACTTACTGTAAGTTCGCCCCAGGGTAAAGAGGCAACAGTCGCGTTTTTTGGCGCTGGCGCTTTTGTAGGCGAAGAATCCATTACCGGCGCACAGTTACAACGATTGACCACAGCGGCAACCGACACGGCGGCAACAATTATTCGCATTGAAAGAAAAGAGATGATCAGAGTGCTGCATGAAGAACCTACCTTTTCAGAATTGTTTGTCTCGTATCTTCTCGCCCGCAACGCAAGAATCCAGGCTGACCTCATCGACCAACTTTTCAACTCAAGCGAGAAGCGTTTAGCACGCGCACTCCTGTTATTGGCCCAATTCGGCAAAGATGGAGCACCAGAAACCGTTATTCCCAAAATCAGCCAGGAGACGCTCGCTGAAATGATTGGAACCACACGATCCCGCGTGAGTTTTTTTATGAACCGATTTCGTAAGCTGGGGTTCATCGAATACAACGGTAAGTTGAGTATCCACAGTTCTCTGCTGAATGTCGTTCTGCACGATTAACCGAATCGTGTGCAATAGAGGACAGACTTCTGACGGTACGATAGCTGACAATGGATTATGACCCACCCAAATACATTCCGGCCCATTTTCTCGCCATCCGTCGATCTGACTAGGCAAAATATTACCCAACAACTCAGCAGCCGTTTCAGTAAATTTGGAAAAGCACTGATATTGATTTTCTGCATTGGATTCATTTTCCCTGTCTCCCTGTTAGGACAGCAATCACGACCTGCCGATAAACGCGATCTGCATGGGATCAGCGCTCATCGTTACAAATACATCTTCTCGGTGGCCGGAGGAACGGCTGTCGGCGCTGGCCTTGGTTTTGTTCTACCCGGTGAAAAGACCCCTCTTAAGCTGGCGATGATAGGCGGCGGCGGGGCCAGCACATGGTTCTTGCACACGCACAAAGCTGAGTTAGGCAAGTATCATGACTGGGGCATGATCACCTCTAATACTGCTCTAGGCGGCGGCATTGGCTGGCTGGGCTGTAATTGCGACGATGGCTTGATCGGCGGCACCTTGATCGGCGGAGGAGCTACTGCGGTATGGGAAGCTTTAAAGAATGACAGCGCCGCTCACGACACATTCAATCGGGTTAAATAAAGAATCCTCATTCAGAAAGTGCAGAGCACCATGGCAGTCATAGCGAACTCTCTTTTCACTTCAGACACTCGCGGCCTTGTGCTCTGCATTGATGATGACCCAAATATTCTTGAACTGACAAAATGGGCGCTGGAGAAGGACGGGTATTCCGTTATAACGTCTTCCGACTGGCGTCTTGGTCTGGACATCCTCAAAGAACAGGCCGTTGACCTGGTGATCATTGACTATGAAATGCCGGAGATAAAAGGTCACGAAGTCGCGACATGGATCAGGCTGGCAAAACCGACCGTGCCGATTATCCTGTACTCCGCTGCTCCCGATGTGCCGCAAGCTGCACGAAAGCTCACCGACGCCTGCATCTCGAAACAGGCAGACTCATCGCTCCTGCTTTCAAGTATCTCGGACTTAATCATGCAGCACAGAGAAAGTCTCGACCAGAAGCAGCATGCCTAGCAAGTAGGTCCGTATCCGCTATTGCCTCTTGCCAAAATGCAAGCCATAAATCTCTAGGATTTACGGTCATCTACTCTTCAGTGTGCAAAAGTGAACAGACACATTTCATCCACAATAGATAGACTTCCGCCAAATTACCCAAGATTAGCTAGAAATTCTCTTTTGACCCGATTGTTCACGGAGGCAAAGAATGTCCACAGTTCAATCATTCCCGTTTGTGCACTACGCCCATGCTGAGAATAAGACTCTTACTGAATCTCATTGTTCCCTATGCGGTATGCTTGTAGCTGCAAGCCCTCAAAAGAAATATCTCGCTGTCGCTGAGGCTGCCCATAAATGCCCAATGACCGAAGGGCCACACTAGCCGTGAGGAGCTGGCATCTGCGGCTATTTATGAGCCTGACTCTCGCCTTGTTTCATCTTCTTTAGCCATGGCTGGTGGAGTGTCACGCGACCGTCGTCATCCCATTTGACCAGAGCGTCTTCCTCATTCACTTTCTCAACGGTACCGAGTCTGCCAGTCGGCACACCAAAGTCGCCCAGTCCCTCCACACGATCTCCGGGTGTTAGTTCCTCGTAAGTAGCAGGAGGATCAACTAGTGCCGGACGCCTGGCACGGTCTGAATCTGACACTGCGCTTGGATACGGCAACGGCGGCTGGAGTGCTTTATGCAGTTTGTATTTCGATTTGGCCTTTCTATTAGAAGTGCTCATGACTCAGCGTATCTGGAAAGGCAGTTCTTTACTGCTCCAGACTGCTCAGTGGGGTTCTGACTGAGCTAAAAAGAGGTGTGCGAAAAGAGACAGACAACATGAGGAGCTCTGAATTAAAGTTAACTGAGATACATCCGACAATCGAAGACCATCCTCTGCTGAATCCTTCAGCACACTCTGAGCCTTCAAGCCACTTGTAAGTCGGCCAAAGAAGGTAACGCATGACAGTACCGAGATCCATCCTCATCATCAGCCGCGATAGAATCCTGCAACACACACGCAAGCTTATTCTGGAGCACTCCGGCTATCACGTTACTGATGTCCACAGCGATGAGGAAGCAATCAAAGCGGTTGAATCTTCTGTTTCGTACATTCTTGCTCTGCTTTGCCACACAGTGCCCGAAAGAAGCAGATTATTCCTGGTGGCCAGGCTCAAGGAGTTGCGACCGAAGCTGCCAATCCTGATGCTCTATAACAGCTACGATCTCACCCAAGCAAAGGTGGACGGCTCGCTACATAGTCTGGACTCACCTGCTGAGCTGCTGGAGATGATTGCGCTATTGACACAAGACGCCAGATCGGCAAACGCGGGTTAGCGCATCTGATTTGATCGAGAGTAATGGTACGGATGCCAAAAGCACAAATAATTATGGTTGTGTCCCATGACCCCAAACTGGGGGACGTTAGGAAAGCTGTTCTTGAAGCTGCCGGATTTCAGGTCTTAGCGGTCAGCAACATAAAAGAGGTGAAAGCGGCGTGTCAGAAATGCCCACAACTGGTAATGATTGGATATTCACTCCCTTCATCTGCAAAACGGCAAGTGTGGGCTGAGGTAAGTGATCTCTGGCATCCTTGGCCATTCAAAAGTATCACTGGCCATGGACGTTTACGATCATGCTAATGTGGACGATTTCCAGCAGCCACTTGCCTTCGTTGCAGAAGAGTTGTTACGTAATGTTACGAAGTCCGAGGCCGCCGCGTGAACCGATGTTGATTTTAAAGGAGATGGTGAGCGCGGAAGGAATCGAACCTTCAACCTACTGATTAAGAGTCAGTTGCTCTGCCAGTTGAGCTACGCGCCCTTGCATGTGGATATGAAAGAAGGGACCACAGGAAGACCGTATCAGTGTAACACAGGAGAATGCTCCGCGAATCTAAGCGCGGTCTCATGATGGGTTCGCAGATTTTTTAATGCTCTATTCACCATGTATTCAAATGGAGCCTGTAGAAATATAAATGTCGTTTGAAGCACGGACAGCTTGGAACGGCAGATTCGACCAGATTTTTCTCTCTAGAACCACTCCTTGGAAGGGCCCTTCGACCTCGGGCCCTTTTTTTATTGCGCCAGTATCTTTAGCGAAAGATCCGCACATGGTCAGCGAGTTTCATGGCGTCGTGAATAAAATTCCGCTTCAGCGCCTTGCGGAATGATTCGTAATCGGCTTCCACGCGTTCAGCATATTTCAGAGCAAATTGAGCCAGAGCTTTTTCTGCCTTTCCAGGACGGCCCAGATACGCGGTGTGGACAGCAGGTTCGCCGGAGCGGGCGTGGCCTTTGGCCAGCAGCTCGGCGCAGATGCGGCTGTATTCAATCAGGCGGTCACCTTTGAGTTCTTCAGGAGCCACGGAGCTTTTGTGATCGCTGAGCTGGCGCACGAGATAATCACGACCTGCAATAGAGCACCAGCCCAGCAGTTGATCAGAGAAAACCTGCAAAGCCCGCTGACCCCCTACGACGCGCTGTCCCTGCTGTTTGGGAGATGACCTGTCTTTGTAATATCCCGCGTAGGCGGAGCGGCACTCTTCTTTGATCTGGAGAAAGAGTGGGTCATCTTCATTGCCATCACGTCCATTACGATTTCGCCCATCACCATCGCAGCCCAACAGAAGAACCACATAATCGCGAGTACCCACGCTGCCAGTGCCAACCACTTTGAAGCCGACATCGACGGGAGTATAGCGGTCAAACAGAAATTGGCGGTCCGGCGCCAGGGTTTTGCGATAGTCGCTCAACGCGCGCACCACGGCTTTTGATTTGGCGCCTTTTACGTCCCAGATGGTTTCAGGCTTATAGATAAAACTACGGCCGCTTTTGGTTTTGCGCGTAAGCTTTTGCAGGTTCACGAGCGGGCTGACGCGCTGCGCCTGCTTAAGCGCAGAGCGGATGGCCGGATCGCGCAAATCGCGGATGATGTGGTGCCGCGCCACTTCAATGGCGGGAATTCCGGCAAAATAGCGTATCCACTTGCAGTAGCCGTCGATAAAGACATGTACGGCATCTTTGCAGCAAGCGTCATTATCCCCCGCAAGGCGGCCGGCAAGGACGATGCTGGTGGCGAGTCGTTTTACATCCCATTCCCAGGGACCACGCTGCGTCTCGTCAAAGTCATTCATGTCGAGCACGATCTCCGCGCTGGGTGTCGCAAAGAAGCCGAAGTTTTTTACATGAGCGTCGCCGCACATCTGGACTTCAATCCGCGTGTGCTTTGACTGACCCAGATCAGCGGCCATGATCTCCACGGAGCCGCGAAAAAATGCGAATGGCGAGGTGCTCATCAGGTTGAATTTTTTGGGCAGCAGTTGGGCAATGTGATTTTTTGCGGCTTGCAGTATCAGGTCCAGCGGATTGAATTTGCGCTGCGGTAGATCTGCCAGCGCTGACCGGCCCAAGTGGGCGCGCAGGGCAAGACCACGTTTTTGAGCTTCTGATTTACCGAGCATTTGCTTTCTAACCTTTAAACTTAACACCATGATCGCTTCTAAATCACTGATTTATTAGCAGATTAGGTTCTCCCATTATTTACGGGATATTCACACTCCTGTTGCATCAATTTAACCTTCGATTGCTACAAATATAGTGCATGCAGGGAAGCTATTTCGAGACAGTCATAATCTCTGATCTGCACCTGGGTTCTGAAGTCAGCCGGGCCGGCGATGCGCTGGCGTTTCTGCAGTCAATCGGTTTTAAACGATTGATTCTTCTGGGAGATATCTTCGCTGACCTGAACTTTCGCCGCCTTACCAAAGAACACTGGAAATTTCTGGGCTATATTCGCAAGCTTTCCAACCCCAAGCACGAAATCGAGGTGATATGGGTGGAAGGCAATCATGACCACGGGCTTACGGAGGTCATGTCACACCTGGTGGGTGTGCCGGTATTCCAGGAATACGGTTGGCAGTGCGGAGGGAAAAAACATCTGGCCATTCACGGCCACCAGTTTGACAGCTTTGCCGTGAAGAACGCGTTTTGGAGCGCGGTGGGCCAATTCATTTTTCTGCAATTGCAGAAGATCGATTCGAAGAAACAAAAGTTTGCCCGTTACCTGGACCGTCTTAACACAAGATGGTTACGTCTCTCAGAACAGGTAGCGAAAGGCGCGCTCAGCTACGCAAAACCTGGCAAAGCTGAGCGCATTTTCTGTGGACACACCCACGTCCCACTCTCCCGCGTGGGAGACGGAGTTGAGTATTACAACTCAGGCGCGTGGGTGGACCAACGGTGCACCTATATCACCGTTGATCCGGAAGGAGTTGCTATCCATGAATACATACCCGAATTTGACAATCGTGATTCCAGCCAAGAACGAATCGCGGCTTTTGCCGACGCTCCTGGAGTCGCTGTGCCGGCAGGACTATGGGCTGATGAAGTCTACGAAGGTGTTTCTGGCTGATGCCGGATCTACCGACGGCACACAGGAATTGGCGCTCTCTTTTGGCGATCGCCTGAACATTGAAGTGATTCCCGGCGGACTGCCATCGGTTGGCCGTAATGCCGGAGCGCGTCGCGCGACTACACCATATGTGCTTTTTATTGACGCTGATATGGAGCTGAAAGATCCCACTCTTCTGCGCCGCTCAATGGCATTGGCAGAGCGCCGCAAGCTGCACTGTGTGACGACAAACATCTGGTGCCCACAAGGGACAGTACGCGACGATGTTCTCTACTTTCTGAACAACGTGGCGCAATACGGATCATTGATCTTCAAGCCATTCAGCACTGGCATGTTCATGCTGTTTGATAAAACGACTTTTGACCGGCTGGGCGGCTTCCATGAGCAGGCGCTCTACGCGGAAGATTATCTGCTGAGCAAAAAGGTCAGGAACCGCAAGTTCGGTATTGTGAGCGGCAGCATACAGACCACCAATCGCCGCTTCCGCAGCATGGGCCACTGGAAGATCGTAAGCATGTTCCTGAAAACCATGTTGAATTCCTGGAACGATAATTATTTTCTGCATGATCACGGCTACTGGCGGCAGAAGGTCTAGAATCCAACTATAGGAATGGATAAAGACCCACGCGATCAGAATTCCCGCTTCCCTGCTGACTTTGCCTGGGGTGTAGCGACGTCGTCTCATCAGGTTGAGGGCGGTAATCTCAATAACCAATGGGCTGCCTGGGAAAAGCTTGGCCGCATCAAGTCAAAAGATTCCGTGGGCCGCGCCTGTGACTGGTGGCAAAACGCGGAACAAGATTTTGACCTGGCCAAGTCTTTTGGCGTAAATGCGCTCCGGCTCTCTGTGGAGTGGAGCCGCATTGAGCCGAAGGAAGGCATATGGGACGAGACGGCGCTCGCGCGCTATCGCGAGATGCTAAAGGCGCTGCACCAGCGCGGCATGCGTCCGTTTGTGACGCTGCATCACTTTACCAATCCTCTGTGGTTTGAAGAAAAGCAGGCATTCGCCAATCCGGATTCTATCCGGTTGTTTCGACGCTACACGCAGCGCGTGGTCAGCGCGCTGGGCGATCTTTGCCAGGACTGGGCAACGTTCAATGAGCCGAATGTTTATGTTTCGCTGGGATATTTTCTGGGCGAGTTTCCTCCGGGCAAAAAAGGCCAGTTCGTGCTGGCTGCGCGTGTCACGCGCAATCTTTGCCTGGCGCATGCAGCTGCGTATAAAACCATTCATTCATTGCAGTCGAATGCCAACGTAGGATGGGCGCAGCATTATGTTGTCTTTAAGCCGCGGAAGCCGGAGTCTGCACTGGATCGCTGGCTGTGCGCATTCATCGATCGGCGATTTAATGACAACTTTGCTGAAACAATTCGCAGCGGACGCGCTCCGTTTCCTCTGAACAAATTTGGCCAGAGCCTGCCGCATGTGCAAGGCACGTGCGACTACATCGGAATCAATTATTACAGCCGGCTGCGCGTGGGCTTTGCCTTTACCAGTCCGAAGACTTTATTTGTGCAGATTACAGTTCCGCCGCATAAGCCGCAGGGAGATTCAGGGATTGAAGTTCCTTATGGCGAGGTCTATCCGGAAGGGCTGCGACGTGCGGTTGAGCATTTTGCTGACTTCAAGAAGCCGGTTTACATTCTGGAAAACGGCGTGCCTGACCGCGAAGACCGCATACGGCCGTGGGCGATTGAGTCAATTGGTGAGCAGATGCATACGCTGCTGGCGGAGGGCGTGGATCTGCGCGGTTATTTCCATTGGACCCTGGCTGACAACTTTGAATGGAATGAAGGCTGGCATCTAAGATTTGGGTTGTTTGAGCTTGATCCCGAGACGCAGAAGCGCACGCGGCGTGCCAGCGCTGACGCTTATGCAAAGTTGATCAAGGAAAGTATGGAGCAGAGCGGAGTAGCTGGCGGGTTTGAAGCCGAAGCTGCTGGCATGAGCCGGAACGAGATTCATCCGGCAGAATCAGTTCTGAATAGTGAGCTATCGAGCAGGGTTGTGGCTGAGAACGAGAGCGGCTTCAGCAAATAGAGCTATCAGGACCAAGCCGTCGACAGCGTCAGGCCAGCCGAGGCCACAGCGCAGAACAGCCCAGGCAGTAAGACATACTGCCAAGGCAAGCCAGAAAAGCCTGCGGCTGAAACGGCTGAGATGTAAATGAAAGGCGTTCATAAATTCCCAGCAGAACGCGAGTTGAAACCCTTATTCGCCGCCGACAGGACGCCGTACGCTGGCGCCGGCAGGATCAAGCCGGGCCAATTCCAGAAGAGCAAAACACTTTGCATCTTCCTTGCGCGCGGTTTCATGTAAGACCACAACTTCTCCAGAGCCACCCTGAATCACGCAACGCCAAAGGTTGGGTGCGCCGGGGCTTTGTGGTTTGATTTGAACCTGATATGGGGGCTGGACAATTCGCATGCTTCTCTCTCTCCTAGGAAGACTTGCAGGGTCAGGAATGAACTTCTCCTTGATGCTGTCTATTACACTCTTGTTTGGCAGCCCCAAATGTTAAGAACATGTTAAAAAGAGGACACGTCTGTGGAAGATTTTCCAGAGTAAGACCTTAGAAGCCAATGGCGGACAAAATCATGATAAACACATGATAATAAACGTTTTATCTAGAAACTTCGGCGCGAACCGGCTCCTTGGGAGCACTTAGGGTTTTCTCTGAGCTGGAGTCCAGAGGCTTGATGTTCCATATATCGTGGGCGTATTCGGCTATGGTGCGATCGCTGGAGAAATAGCCGGTACGGGCCACATTCAGAATTGCCTTGGCTGTCCAGGACGGCTGGTCCTGATAGCCTTTCTCAGCTTGATGACTGGCTGTGACATAAGAAGAGAGATCAGCTAAGTGGAAGTAGCGGTCACCGCGATCGAGCAGCTCGTCAACAATCCAGCGAAAGAGATTAGGCTCGTCCGGGCAAAAGCGGTTTGAGCCAAGGCTATCCACTACGCGGCGGACGATAGCATCATTGTTGTAAGTCTCGCGCGGATTGTAGCTGTGGGACTCCTGGTACCAGCTCACCTCTTCACGGGTAAGGCCAAAGATGTAAATGTTCTCTTTGCCCACGGCCTCCATGATTTCAATATTCGCGCCATCGAGAGTTCCCAGAGTGACGGCGCCATTCATGGCCAGCTTCATATTGCCGGTACCGGAGGCTTCCATGCCGGCGGTTGAGATCTGCTGGCTGAGATCGGCGGCGGGCATAATGCATTCCGCCAAAGAGACCCGATAGTCTGGAACAAAGACGACCTTGATCCGCTCTTTCACGCGGGGATCAGTATTCACAATATGGGCGACATTATTGATTAGCTTGATGATTTGCTTGGCGGCCCAGTATCCGGGAGCGGCCTTGCCGGCAAAAATGTAGGTGCGCTGAACCAGAGGCTCAACGCCATCTTCCACCATGCTCAGGTATTCATGGATCACGCGCATCACGTTCAGGAGCTGGCGTTTGTATTCGTGGATACGCTTCACATGGACATCGAACATGGAATTTGGGTCGATGGTGACGGCGGTGGTGTTAAAGACTTCACGCGCGAGTTTTTCTTTGTTGCGGCGCTTGATGTCGCGGAACTCCTGTAAGAATGCCGGATCAGAGACATTCTTTTCGATGGCGCGCACGCGTTCAAGATCGGTGATCCAATCTTCCCCGATGGCGCGGGTGAGCAGGGCCGCCAGTCCGGGATTTGCTTTAAGCAACCAGCGGCGCGGAGCCACACCGTTGGTCTTGTTGCTGAAGCGTTCGGGCCAGAGCTGTGCAAAATCAGGGACCAGAGAACTTTTGATGAGATCGGAGTGCAGGCGCGAGACGCCATTGATGGCGTGGCTGCCGACAATTGCCAGATTCGCCATGCGAACGTGTTTTTCCGGACCTTCTTCAATGACAGACATGCGGTTCTGGCGACCCAGGTCTCCGGGCCAGCTACGCGCTACGGTGCGGAGAAACTGGTGATTGATGCCAAAAATAATTTCCATGTGGCGTGGCAGGACGCGCTCAATCAGCGAGACGGGCCATTTTTCCAGGGCTTCCGGCAGCAAGGTGTGGTTGGTGTAGCTGAGTGTGGCTACGGTCAGCTCCCAGGCTTTGTCCCAGTCGACAGAGTAGTCATCCACCAGCAGGCGCATCAGTTCGGCGACGCAGAGGCTGGGATGCGTATCATTCATCTGGACGGCGACTTTGGCAGGAAGATCGTCGAAGCCGAAATGAGTGGAAACATAGTGGCGCAGAATATCGCGCAAGGAGCAGGCAACGAGAAAATATTCCTGCGTCAGACGCAGCTCTTTGCCGGAGAGGACAGAGTCAGACGGATACAGAACGCGCGAGATATTTTCCGAAGCAATCTTCTGCTCGACAGCGCGAATGTAGTCGCCGCGATTGAAGATCTCGATATCGAAATCTTCTGAAGAGCGCGCGGTAAAGAGGCGCAGAAAATTTACGGTCTTGCCACCGTAGCCGGCCACCGGCATGTCATTGGGCACGCCAACGACGATCTTGGGATCGACCCAACTCTGTCGGCGATTCCCCTGTGAATCACGAGAGGACTGGATGCGGCCGTATAACTGAACTGGGCAGAAATCCTGCGGACGCTCAATGTAAAACGGCGTTCCTTCCGATTTCCAGCGGTCTGGCTTCTCACGCTGAAAACCGCCGATGATTTCCTGGCGGAACATGCCGTATTCGTAGTCGATGCCGTAACCAAATCCGGGCATGCCCATGGTGGCCAGCGATTCAAGAAAACATGCAGCCAGGCGGCCCAAACCGCCGTTGCCCAAGCCAGCGTCAGGCTCAACTTCAAGGACGTCTTCCAGCTTCACATCGAATTCCGCGAGCACGGCGCGGCAGGCATCATCCAGGCCGAGATTGCAGAGATTGTCACTGAGCCAGCGGCCCATGAGAAATTCCATGGAGAGATAGCCGAGACGTTTCACGTTACCCGCGCGATACTGCTGCTCTGTTTTCAGCAGGCTGTCAATCAGGTGATCGCGAATGGTAAGCGAGAGCGGCTTGAAAAGTTCCTGTGGAACCAGATTTCCGCCGCCGGGGCGTGCGAGCGTGTAATGAATATGCCGCAGGATGGACTGACGCAGCGGTTCTTGATCGAACGGGATTCCGGTCAATGGATCAGCGGGCATTCTGAACAGTTAGGATGCCTGTTTCCGCGATGCAGCGGAAC
>Ga0206928_1193_pt1 | contig 13822 bp, 15 predicted proteins | sample Alteio_BWOrgHeat_21_FD_152941 | JGI IMG/M metagenome (GOLD analysis project Ga0206928, IMG submission 152941) | Enriched cells from forest soil in Barre Woods Harvard Forest LTER site, Petersham, Massachusetts, United States -... | ecosystem: Environmental > Terrestrial > Soil > Temperate forest >... | reverse complement strand
ATGGTGTACAAGAACGCTAGAATTGTCTTTCTTCTTTCAATCGATCCCAATAAAACCGACTAGAATCCGCATGGGAGTTCTTTTTATCTAAAGGAAAACGGAGATTTGTTGTTTCCCAATTTTTTGTAAAGTTATAATGATTTATTACTGTGTATTTATTTTTCGGCCATCCAAGCTGCTCTTTTCCAAAATCCATAATTTTATGATATAAACGTAGTGTTTCCCACTCAACATAATCAAGTATTCTCACATACTCTTCTCTATCTAACTTACCCTGAAACAATTTATTGTTAACTTCACTTATCCGTTGGTGCTGAAAAGCATTAGCAGTCTCAAAAATTAAGGCTTCCATAGCCATTCGTTCAGATAGTCCTTGGTAAATGCATATTTGTCTTACACCGAAAATAGGACTATAACAATACGTTGCTAAGGAAATGTCTTTTTCGGACATTCCGGGTCTTAAAAACAAAGATAGTGAGGAAAACTCTAGGTCGATCTTAGATGAGGCTTCCGCTTTTTTCCATAAGACTTCATACAGTGGGTTTTTCAGCGCTTTTGCATGCAAACGTTGCATGTCCATTCGATTTAAGGGGGCTATTGCAGCAATAATTAATGGAGAATAAATAGCAATTTCAGCAATCAACGTAATGCGCAAATCTATAGATAATGACGGCAAGATAACCCCTGCTAGAAGTGAGGAAATAAAAATCGGCAGTAGAAAAAGGAATGGATTTTTATTGATCTTTTCAGCAAATGGTCGGAGGTGTTCACGGACTGACAAATATAGGCTTGCTTCCGTGTTTGGACTTTTGGATGTTGCGATTCCTTCATGAGGAACTTCCAATTTTACTGCAGGAGGTAGCCAATCAGGAGTTTCCCAACCAGCAGGAAGCAAAGTCTCAAAATCAATAAGCTCCAACCCCTCTGAGGCCGAGAAAAAATAGAGATGCAGAGCGCTTTTATCAACCTTTTTTGCATCTTTCAAATTCCCTCCCCTTCCACAACGGAACGTGAACGTTATGGAAGGGAAGGGAATTTGAAATCTGCGAAAAAATCTTGATAAAATCGCTCGCATTCTAATTTTTTCTCGGCCTCTCTTTGCTGACCATAACCCTTTCACGTAATTCTTCCGCACAATGTTCCCGTAACCAAGCTAACCCAACAGACCACTTTTTGAATTCAGGAGAAATTCCAATTCCTTCCTTGATCAAATCCCGAGCTTTTTTAATTAAAACCTCTTCATTTTCATCCTGAGTTTTAGAAATTGCAATGTGACAGATCTCTGCTAGCTGTGACTCAGGATTATGTATAGCCATTGGTAAAGGAATGGATGCAGAAGAACTATTTCTATTTTCTGTGACTCTTCCAATTATTTGCGTGTAAGCTCTGTTTAGGTTGGATTTCAAAGAGCTGAAGGCTGTAGAGATTGATTCGTTAATGTTATTTTTAATTGTCTCGTGGTTTATGTATTCAATCATTGGAGAATATAAGTTATAACCGGTAATTCTAAGACAGTGTGAAGTATTCATAAACCTCCAAAATTAACAAATAAGTATAATTATAACATGTGTTTATTAATTTTTAATAAAGATGGTAAAAATCATGAGTAAAAATCGGTAACTGCTCAGAAACTACTTAAGCCAAATCTAAGGCGACTAAGCTCCGACCTCAGCTGGGTGTCAGGCACTGCCATGTCAATAATCTTCAATGAATTTATGCTCAAATGAATAGTGAGAAGATTATCAACATGGCAATGCCAGACACCCAGCTCATAAATTTAATAATTGACAAAGCTTTGTTTGCTAACCGCGGTAGTGGTGAAAGATATTAGCCCCGTGTGGAGGCTTCCTGCCGGAACGCGGGGTATAAGGTTAAAAAGAATGGAGCTGCGGCAGCAGTGAAAGAGCGACTCCATCCTATTTACGACGAGTCCGACTCTTCCGGCGAGATCATTTAGGAGGCAAAGAAAGAGGCATCTTTGGATAGTCCTTAACAAAATTCAATCTGCTTAAAGATAGTATCCCATAGTTTTTAAGTTTAAATGAACCAAAGGCAAAGATATCGTCAAATGAATTGATTCTCAAATGATCTCGCCGGCAGAGCCGGACTCGTCGTAAAAGCGGTAGCAGAGCCACACGCACTCCAAACCGAAAGGTCAAATCCCCTCCCATGAATTGCGCAAAGCGTCTCTATCGATCTCATACGTTAGCTTAGAGAGGGCTTGCTCAAAAGTACACCACACTCCCCCACTTACTTCCTCTTCCTGCAATTGCAGGTCGCCTTTGACTTCTGCCGTAAACAAACTCACTGTCTTAAAAACTAACTGTCCACGGAAAGTATACTGATAATGCTCTTCTTGCGGAAATTCAGAAAAAAAATGCACAATTTCCAAATTTGTTTCCTCCCGCAATTCTCGAACGGCTGCTTCTTTAGGACTTTCCCCTTGTTCTGCATGCCCTTTTGGAAAACCCCAATATTTGGCCCGCTCATGCTGGATGAGAAGCACTTTCCAATCATCCCCTTGCATTTGCAATGGGATGATTCCATACGAATATTCTTTAAACGACATGATATCCGCTTTTAAGGAGTGTAAGGAGCCAGCACGATTGTTGCATTGTGTCCACCAAATCCAAATGAGTTAGAAATGGCTACTTTCACTTGATACTTCATCGCTTCTTTCGGAATATTAAAATTAATGCCGGGTTCCGGATTTTCAAGATTGATCGTAGGATGAATCATGCCGGTTGTAATCGCTTTCACAGTAGCCACAGCCTCCAATCCGCCAGCCGCCCCTAATGAATGGCCAATCATGGATTTAGTCCCATTCATGACAATTTTCTCCGGATGCTTGAAAATCATTTTCAAAGCGTTGACTTCTGCCATATCACCAAGCGGTGTCGAGGTAGCATGGGCATTGATGTAATTAACATCCTCGGCAGTGACACTGGCATTGTCCAAAGCATTTTGAATGCAAAGCGCGACCCCTTCGCCATCTCCCCTTGGTTCTGTCATATGATAAGCATCACACGACACCCCCCCGCCCAGATATTCAGCTAAAATCGTTGCGCCTCGTGCTTGGGCATGCTCTAATTCCTCAAGCACAATCACTCCAGCCCCTTCGCCCATGAGAAAGCCATCGCGATTTTGGTCCCAAGGACGGGATGCCTGTTCGGGAGCCTCGTTACGTTCTGAAAGGGCTTTACAGGCACAAAATCCAGTCAGGCCCATCCGGATCAAGGCAGCTTCTGCTCCTCCGCAGAGCATCAAATTCGCATCGCCATTTCGTATATGATTGGCTGCGGCAATGATGGAATTATTGGCAGTGGCACACGCAGTAGAAATGGAATAGTTCGGTCCCATGAAACCGAGATCCATGCCGAGCAATGCCCCTCCCATATTCGATATGATAAACGGAACAAAGAAAGGGGTAACTTTACGCCATCCTTTTTGATCAAGGCTTTGAACGCCATTGACAAACACATCCATACCACCCATTCCCGAGCCGATAATGATCCCGCATTTTCGTTTGTCGAGTTTTTCAAAAGCCTCGTGGGTAAGGCCGGCTGATTCTACAGCTTTTTTCCCTGCTACCATCGTATAGGCGATATATTTATCAACGCGGCGCGCTTGTTTTTTATCTAGATAATCACCCGGATCAAAATCTTGTATGATGGCCGCAAAGCGTGTGGGCAGATCATCGCATTTGAACTCGGTGATGGTTTTAGCGCCGCTTTTGCCTGCCAGTAATTGTGAATAAAAATGTTCCACATCATTTCCAAAACAAGAAACAACGCCCATGCCTGTAATGACTATTCGTTTTTTTTTCATTTTATACCTGGGTTTTTAGCATCAACGATAATTTCCACATCGACAATTTTAGCCTTATTCCAAAGCTCTTCTAAAGCATATTTTTCACGCATTTCAGGGGTCAGCAAATGTATGGCTGTATCCCCGTAGTCCATGACTATCCAATCACCATCTTGTTCCCCGTCGCAATGATAAAGAGTTCTTCCTTCATCATTCATAACCCCCCTGATTGCAGCACAGATGGCTTTTACGTGACGTCCCACAGATCCTTCAGCAATAATGCAATATTCGGTCATGGTTGAAATATTCCGAAGGTCCAAAGCTAAAATATTTACCCCTTTTTTATCAAAAATCGTTTGGGAAATAAGATTTAACTTTTTTTTATCTTGCTTTGCCACAAAAATCTCATTGGTTATAGGAATCTTGTTTCATTTAAAGAAAGAGAGTATAAATGATTAGTAATAATGTAGTCCATTACTTTTGCTGGCACTAAATGATAACAATATTTTTTATTAAATAATCTTTTTCTTATTTCCTGACTGGAAATTTCCATGATTCTTGTTTTGGTAAGTCCTCGATTAAGGGCATCTTTGACAGCGGTATTTCCTTGAAAAGATTCGAATGTATGTTTGCTACCGGGTTTACCTTCAGATTCTTGTCTTGCGCCGATAAAGATAGGAACCAATTTAACGATCTCTTCCGGTTGCTTCCATTGGTGAAAACTATGGGCTGCATCCTCCCCCAATATTAGCGAAAAAGTATGTTCATTTTCTGTATTATGCAACGCATTCAGTTCATTAAGCGTGTCAATGGTATAAGAGAGACCCGTGCGATTAATTTCTAATTCAGAAATCTTAAAACGAGGTTCTTTTTCGATGGCAAGTCTTAGCATATTAAGACGGTGCTGGGAGCTGACTTGGGATTGGTTTTTTAGTGGGTTGATGGCTGTAGGGCAAAACCATACTTGATCAAGTTGATGGGTTTCCATTATTTCAACAGCAAGGTTAAGGTGTCCTAAGTGAATTGGATCAAACGATCCTCCATAAATACCAATTTTTTTCATCCGACCTCGCAATAAAACAATGTCTCGTTATGCTATAGTCGTTAGGATTTATTGCCGTAAACATTTTAACGCAGAGACGCGGAAGACGCAGAGCGCTTTTATCAACCTTTTTTGCATCTTTCAAATTCCCTCCCCTTCCACAACGGAACGTGAACGTTATGGAAGTGGAGGGAATTTGAAAGATGCGAAAAAATCTTGATAAAATCGCTCGCATTCTAATTTTTTCTCGGCCTCTCTGCGTTAAAGTTAAACGACAATAAAATTTAGCGACTATAGTGTCTTAAATATTCTATAGTTTCTTAAGTATATGGCGAAAGTTTAAATGATCTGCCAATTATTTTCACGGCAAATGCGGCTTAATTTCCTATCGGGATTTACCCCACAGGCTATGCCGGCAGCCTCCAAAAAAAGTAAATCCAAGTAACTATCGGAATAAGCATAAGTCTGTTGTTTAGATATCTGATACTTCTGCATAAGCTCATCCATGATCACTGCTTTTCCATCCCCAAGCAAAAGTTTGTCAATTTGACAAAACTTTTGATCTTTGTCAACCCTATAGCAAGTAGCATTCCACAAATCGACATTTAATCTTTTTGCAATAGGTTTAACAAGGAAATCCGGAGCGCTAGAAAGAATAATAGTTAAATGACCAGCTTCTTGAGCCAGTTTTAATCTGTCGATGGTGGGTTGATAAAGCATTCCGTCAAAATTTTCATTAAGAAAATCATCTGCCCATTGGCTGACCAAAGAAGACGAGCGACCTAAAAACAGGCGATTAAAAGCACTTTCATGAAGTTTATCGATAGGCAAATATCCGGCAGTATGCCGGATATGACACCCAATTATAAAAGCTAGTGAACTAAAAGACAGTATACGTTTTTTGCAAAGATAGCATCCAAAGCGGTAACTACAATTCGTGGATAACAACGTATGATCTAAATCAAAAGCACTGAGCGAAAGTGGTTTTTTTGATACCATATAATTATTTATTAGCAATATCCCAAAAAACAGAGGAAATTTCCAAATCGTTACAGGGTGTAGGAGGTAGTTGCTGTGAGAGCCACAAAGCGGCCAGCAGCAATTACCTCCTACACCCTGTGAACGCTTACGTTAACGCTTGGATAGCTGAGCAATTTTTTGTTCAACTTCCTGAATACCATGATTAATTTTCTCAAGGCGTTCTTTTTCGGCTGCAACTTGAGCATTGAAATTCATTGCTTGTTCAAAATCAAGACCGGAAGTTCCTGCTGTTTTTCTTAAAGCATCGATTTGCGATTTAATTTCTTGCCGTCTTTCTTTTCTTTGTTTTAACACTTCTTTAAGTTGCTGAAGCGATTGTCGATCATCATCAGAAAGAGTAAGGAGAGAGCTTTCTCGTTTCTCAGAGATAAGATCGCGAAGAGGTTTCATTTGCCTTTCAATTTCTTGCTTATCTGCTTTTGCCATTGAGGAATTGCTAATGAGGTCTATAATGGCATCGCGCTGCCGTTCAATCTCATCGGCTTCTAACAATTCAGTACCTTTTAACAACTGCACAGCTTGTAATTTGATGTCTGTAATTTTCTGACGTCTCTGTCTCTCTCTTTCCTGATCTTGATTGAGACGTTCAGTTTCCTGTGCGTGCAATTTATCCAGAATTGGCTTCCGAGCTAATTGCACTTCAGCTTTCAAAGTGCGAAGTTCATCTCGGCCATGTTCTAAACCACGAATGTGTGCAATCAATTCATCCAGCTGCTTTGTAGCTTCGGCGTGCGTAGGCTGTTCTGCTTGATACTTCTCTTTAAATTCTTGCAATTTCTGCATCGATTCATCGAAGTTTTGTTTAAATGCAGTTTTCTGGTGAGCCCTTTCTTTCTTACGTTCTTTATCCTCATTTTTAATACGATCCCAACATTCACTTAAGCGCATTCTTGTGTGCGTAAAAGAGTGTGTATTTAGCGTAAGCACTTTTGCCATATTCTGCAGGGTTTTAATTTCTTCGCGTAAAGAAAAGAGGGAATTATCAAAATTTTCACTGACAAAATAAGAGTTGATAAATGAATCGACATCGCCGATAAAATTTTGACTCACTTCTTTAATTAATTCTTTGCGTTTAGGAAATACTTTATCACCGGCAGCAGATAAACGTTGGAAAAATTTATTTTTTTGACGCACGCGCATTTCTGTACGAATCAATTCTTTTCGCATCGCATTAATACGAGAGGCTTGTGTATTAAGTAAATTTAATTCACGCTGTAAACGTTCATAAAGAGGAAGGTTTTTTTCCAATGCCATGCTTGCCACTTGAAAATCAACTTTTGGCATTTTTTCCAAGTTTTCTTCGAAGCCAACAATATCGTCTTCTAAAGCTTTCACAGCCATCTCAATCTGCTCGACAGCAAAGGCACTTTGTTCATCCAAAATTTCTTTTAAGCGCCGTGCTTCTTTGGAAAGATCGTTATATTTAGCCCACAAAATCATACGCACTGCTGGTGCAATATTTTCTTTAAAGATTTGAAGGCAAATATTGCGTGCTTCCCAAAAGCTTTTAAAATGAGGGGTTCCACCTTGGGCAAGCGATGCTTCCATGAAATCAATCACGAATTGCAATTTTGATTCTTGATCAGGTAATTTTGCTAAATTGCTTAAAAATTGCTCATATTGACGACGGTGTACGCTATGCTTACCGGATTCTTTTTCTGCTTCTTCGGAATCTGAAGCATGGGGAGATTCTACGTCGTGTGACTCGGCACACTCAATATTTTGAGATTCTGCATCTTGAGGTTCTGAATTGTGAGATTCCGGACTGGATGACTGTTCCGTTTCAACATTTACATTTAATTCGCAATCTACATCCATCTCATTCATGTTCTTTTCCTCATGAGAATTCTCTGCATGGGGAGAATTGGAATCGTCATGCTCACCTAAATGAACAGAATTTTGAGGTAGTTCTGGGTGGTTTTCAGTTGATTCTTGTTCACTTAAGCTCATAGATCCCGTCTGGTTTGTCAATACGTTATGTTTATGAATAGTTGATTGCAGCGTGCGGAATGTGCAAAAAACGACATGTTGCAGCATTTACAGTGAAATCATAGTTCATTGCCTTTTTTAGGTAAAGGAAGAATTGGTAAAAGTCAAAAAGGGAATTAAATATGTCAAGTAATGGACGGCATGGACGAACACAATGGACGGTATGAGACAATTGCATAAGTGTAAATAAATTTATTCAAACACAAATAAATGGATTGCTGGAAGAAGGTATGTTGTTTACGGGGTAGGCAACGTAGCTTCTTCCAGGGCTCCTTCATTGAAGGCATTTTTATGCATTGAGAATCGATTTTTTCCAATCCCAGGTATAGATGACTTCTGAAAAATCGCTGCAAAACACGTGAAATTCTTTTGCAATTGTCTCGCATGGACGTTCCATCTTGAAATCTGAATTATAGAAATTATATCAAAAGTTTTGTTAATAATGTTATATCAAAAGGTTATGTTAATAATGTTATATTAATAGATTATTTTAATAGGTTGACATTATTTAAAATATATTTTAATATAAATAGTATCTTCTTTAAAAAAAGGATTGCAATGATACCATATTCTTCTTCACAATATAGTCAACCAATAGTGAGCGGTAAAAGCCAACCTTTTTCAAATTTAAACAATTTTATCTCTCAGTGGGCCCCCAATAAACAAGCAATGATTTATGGATTTAATCATTGCGATTATACAAAAGTGATTGATTGGCTTCGAGTTTGCACGAAAGTGGGAGAGTTCAATGATGTGTTTTCTTATAACCTTGGACAACCAAGAAACATAAAGAAAATGGTATGTGGACATTTAGAGAGTGATATCACTTCGGAGAAGAGGAAAATTAAACGAATAAATCATGATAATCGCAAGGCTCAACCTTATAAAGCTGGACTTGTAAATTTAGTAATAGAAAACTATAAAAGAACTTTAGTAGATTTGCCAATTATTCCTATTATTTTTATTGTTGGAAAAGACAATACACAATTAGATATTTCACTTATTTTCGATAAAACAAATGGACCAAATCACACAGGCGCGGAAATCAAACAAGCTTATAAACTTTGTTTCGATAAAGGCGTAAAGAAAAAAGTTCGAGCAGTTGCTAAGCAAACATTTATTTTCCTTTCGCTACAAACTAATGATGGTCAATCTTCAAAATTTAAATTCGAAAAAGTTTTAAGCCCTTGGCTATCTGCAGATTGGGAAATGCTTTGGAAAACCCGGGCTCAAAAGCCAAAAGACGAAATTGCACAATCGCATTGGAGAAAAGAAATAATCAGGCTTACTACCTAGTACACTGAATCGCCTGTCGTCTAAGAACCTGTTCAATATCTATGATCAGGATGCTTTGAATAAAACAATCTTACTATATTTGCAGTCGCTTTTTTCTTTTAGGCGAAGCCCAAAAAGCCAATGCTGCAACAAACATTGAAATAACACTCCCCCAAACTGCTGTCACAGGGTAAAACCCAACTAACGCACCAAAAAACAAAGGGTTTAGTCCCATCGCAAGCGCTTGAATCGATTGAAATATTCCCAACACTTCCCCTTGACAATCGTCTGTGCACCGATTTGAAACGACAGTAGTAGCTGTCGGAAAGCCGATTGCGAGAAGACTGACAATAAATGGGGTGACAATCCAGATATAAAGGGGATTTTGAATAAGACTTAACAAAGAAAGACTAATACCACAAAAAATTGCGGCTAATAATATAATTTTTTCGGGGGTAAAAATCTTTAATAAAGGGGTAACAAAGAATGCCGCACTAATGGCATACCACAGTCCCGAATACCCATAAAAATTCCCAATGTCATTTGCAGAAAACTGGAAACGCTCAATCCAAAGTACAGGTAGAAATTCATTAAAGAATGACCATCCGGAAGAAAATGCAAATCCACCAAGAAAAATCCATTTTAAATTCCCAAATTTTAAAGTTTTAGCAAGGTCCTGCAGCTGCTTAAAAAATTTGAATTTAAGATAGGACTTTGGTTTGTGTGTTTCAGTGAACAGAAAGTAGACCAAAATGAGGTTGATTGTCATCATAATTCCCGCTGCAATAAACGGCATCGAATAACAATTGATCCAACAGGCAAATTCAGGATCGGCCAATTTCCCTCCGATGAAAGGACCTATGGTAAATCCAAGACCTAAACTGGAGTTGAAATATCCAAAAAGACGGGCTTTGTTTTTCTCATTGCTAAGATCTGCCACGACAGCTTGAGCAACGGCAGCAGAGCTATCGCACACTCCGGAAAGAATGGTGTAAAGAAAAAGAAGAGGTAATGAACTTAACCAGATGCCGAGAATGGCCACGGCATAGCCGGCACATCCAAAACTAATCCCCCACAAAAGAGCCAGGCGCCTTCCCTTAATATCTGAAAACACCCCTAGCAGCTGAGAGGTAAAAAACTGCGAAAGAGGAGTCATGCTAAACAAAACACCGAGAAGAGCCCCTCTTGAGGCGAAAGACATTTCCGGATCCACTAAATTATAACTTGGATCGAAAAGCATGACAGAAAAAATCGGATAGACTAACCCTATGCCAATATAGTCAACAAATCCTACCCACAAAATAATAAGAAATTTTGTATTAAAGGGAGCTTTCATAGTCTTGACGAATCATTTCCATAGCAACTTCCGGATCGTGCATATCAAGATCCAGCCATCGGAAAAGAGGTTCCCGCCTAAACCAAGTAAACTGCCTTTTTGCATAATTTCGCGAGGCTTGCTTAAAATTCTCGACAAATTTCCTGTAGTCTTCTTTTGATTGTTTAGAATCCAAAAATTCAATGGCTTGTCGATAACCTATGGCCTGGACTGCCGAGGTATTTTGGCGCAGCCCCCGCTCGTCCAGAAGCCTCACTTCATCCAGGAGTCCATTGGCAATCATTTGATCACAGCGATTTTCAATCCGATGATAAAGAAGTTCTCTCGGCCGATGCAAAAACCAGCAACGAAAATCATAATTTTGAGGTTTACGTCGCCCTTTCCAAGACAATTTACTGACTTTTTTTCCCGTTAAAGTAATAATCTCAAGAGCCCTTACGATTTTTTGCTTATCATGATTGGTGATCGTAGAAGCATATTGGGGATCAAGTTGAAAAAGTCTTTCATAGAGGCATTCAAAACCGATTTCTTCCCCTTCTTTTTCCAAGGCGCTCCTTAATTCAGGAACAGATGGGGGGCCACTCGGAGGGCCGAAAAGGAGTGAATGTAAATAAAACCCCGAGCCGCCTACTATTAAGGGGATGTTTTCACGGGCAAGGACCGCCTGGCAGCAATGCCTGGCCTCGTAGTAAAAATCCACAACGTTGAAATTTTCTTTTATATCGCGAATATCAATCAAATGATGTTTAACCAGTTCCCGTTCTTCCTTGGTCGCTTTAGCTGTACCGATATCCATGCCACGATAGACTTGCATCGAATCGGCCGAAATGATTTCACCCGCATGAGATTGAGCTAAAGACATCGCTAAAGAGCTTTTTCCACACGCTGTCGGCCCTGCGATAACAATAATCTTTTTTTTCGATTTTTGCAGATTGGAAGTCAGCTGTTTTTGAGCTTCGATAGTAAATCCGAGAAATATCCTCTCGATTTCTTTTTTTTCGACTGTTGTTTCGCTAATTGTCACTAATAGCCTCTAAAAAAACTTTAGAGCCTCTTCTTCAGTTTTAAACAAATTCAAGGTATGGTCAAATCCTGACATTTTCAAAACATCCACCACGTTTGTTGTCACACTGCAGATGGCTAATTTACCGGACATCGTGCGTAGTCTTTTTGTAATCGAAAGTAGCATTCTCATTCCGGCACTGCTCAGATAGATCACTTCTGCCATATCTAGCAGCAGGTTGTATTGCCCATTATTAATCGCTTCAAAAACTTTTTTTTCAGCTAAAGGAGATGTCACAGCATCCAAGCGTCCTTTTATGCGCAGAATCAGAAGATTTTCTTTCTGCTCTATTCTCAGATTTGACAAGCTATCTGAAGTACTCATAATTCTCCTATCCGGTGCCTTATTATTGCCCACTTCCTTATACAAAATCAAGCTAAGATGCACATTTTATTTTGTTTTTTTCAAAAAGCTCTTCCAAAAGAATTAAGATTCGGCTTTTTATTTCCACTAGCGATCCTTTCCAAAACAACCCCGTAGCATTAGCGTGCCCTCCACCCCCTAGGCTTTGCACTAAATGGCTAATATCTAATGCCATTCGCGAACGAACCGAAACGCGCACACGCTGTCTACCAAGTTCTCTTAATAAGACAAAACATTGAACATCTTCAATCATATTGTTAAAATCATGGATATATTCTAAATCAATATTTTCTAAATCTGTGGTAAAACCTTCGATTTGATCACATTCATCTTTGCTCAAATACTGGATCGCTACGCGATTATCCAAATAAATCTCCATCCTCTGCAAAGCCAAAGCAAATAACTTAATTTCCGGCAAAGAGACGTGTTGGAATAACTGCGCATGCATCAAATCCGGATCGACCCCCAATTTAATACACTCATCGGCAATTTTATGCGCTTTCCTAGTTGTTGAAGAATAACTGAACCGGCCCGTATCACATATAATACTTGCGTAAATGCCGTTAGCAGCTCGCAAATTCAGATCAAACCCACTTTCTTTATATAAAGTGTATACCATTGCCCCCACAGAGCAAGCTTTAGGATCAATAGCTAAATGCTGAGTGAATGCCTCGGCCACTTCGTGGTGATCGATGCAAAGTGTTTCAACCCCTGGATTATCAATCAATTGCGATAATCGTCCAATACGCTCCCTCTTATGAGTATCAAGCACTATCAAGACTTGCCATCCAGCATAATTTAGTTCAGGTTGATAAACCTCATGGGTATGATGATAATCTAAGAAAGCAAATTTTCGCGGGATTGGACTATCGCAAACAAAACATACTTTTTTGCCCATTTGAAGCAATAATTCCGTTAGAGCACAAGCCGCACCAATTCCATCTCCATCAGGGTTAAGATGAGTTGTCAGCAAAAAATTATGATGCGATTGGATAATTTTTTTTATATCTCGCCACATAGCCCTAACCTTGATAAACTTGAACAAATTTATTGAAAAGGCGTTTGTAACCGATCTTAAAAATTAAATCAATATGCGAATTAAAATGCAGCTGATAATTCAGGAGTTTTTTCTGCCGCGCTTATTTGTTTTTTTTCTAAGAATTGAACTCTTTCAGCAGCAACTCGCAACTTGCAACGCTTTTCCCCTTCTTTTGTATGCCAAACATCTAATTGAAGGCGTCCTTCAACCAACACAGGTGAAGAACAATCTAGTGAATTTACGCAACCTTCAGCTTGCTTGCCCCACACAACGACATCGACGAAACATACTTCTTGTTGCTTGTCACCTCCGAGAGTGACAAAATCCCGATTAAGCGCGATGAGCAAATCAGTTACCGAAATTCCATTTGGAGTTTTCCGCAACTCAGGCTTACGAGTTAAACGTCCGGCTATTAATACCTTATTCAGAGCAACCATTTTGAAACCTCATTTTAATAAAGCTATTAAAACCTCACGATATCAAATATATATTTTAAAACAAGATTAATTTTCAGAATTTCCATTTTTTTTAAATCTTTTCTAAAAAATAAAATACGATTTTACTTCTTGACTTGGAAGGAAGTGAAAGTAAAAAAAGTCAGGTTTATCAATAATTTATCTATAATTTATCCATAATCCATTTTAAGGTCGTCTCAAAATGCTTGTGGTAAGAAAGTGGAGAAGAAAGAAAAGAAAGAAAAATAGGCACACAGAGTTCTTTCGTTTAATTAAATGTTGATGATTCAACGCAAAGGAAGAAAAGAAAAGTAAGAAAGAAAAAATATAGGCTCAGAATTTTTTCGTTTAATTGAGTTTTGATAATTCAATGCAAAGGAACAAAGATTTAAGTTTGGCCACATGGGAAAAA
>Ga0206928_1192_pt1 | contig 13877 bp, 11 predicted proteins | sample Alteio_BWOrgHeat_21_FD_152941 | JGI IMG/M metagenome (GOLD analysis project Ga0206928, IMG submission 152941) | Enriched cells from forest soil in Barre Woods Harvard Forest LTER site, Petersham, Massachusetts, United States -... | ecosystem: Environmental > Terrestrial > Soil > Temperate forest >... | reverse complement strand
GGTGATGGCAAAAGTCGCGCCGGAATGGCTGAAGTCATTAAAGCTGGCGTAATTTTGGATTCGGCTTTGTTCGACCGTGTGGCAAAAGGCGTGAAACTGGACGACGCCGATTTGGACGAAATCGTCGCCACATGCGTCGCCATCAAAGCGCGAATCGTTGAAAAAGACGAATTTGAAACCAAGGGCCAGCGCGCTTTGCTCAACTTCGGCCACACGATTGGTCATGCGATTGAAAAAGCAACGAAGTACCAGACTTACCTGCATGGCGAGGCCATCTCCCTCGGGATGCGGGCCGCAGCCTGGCTCTCCGTGTGGCAGGCAGGCCTACCCGAGTCCGAAGCGCGCCGGATCGAAGCGGCACTCGTCGCAAATCACTTGCCTTTGGCCCTAAAACCCGACATTGACCGCGCCACGATTCTTTCCGCGCTCGGCAATGACAAGAAAGTCACTGCTGACGGAAAGAATAAGTGGGTTCTTCTCAAACGGGTTGGCGAAGCCTCAGCGGGACATGAAGTACCTCCGCAAGATGCAGAAAAAGCAATCGACCTGCTTTACAAGCCACTTTCTAACTAAAATAGCTAAATGACTGAATCCGAGGCTTATTTTATCGTTAACTTAGTGTCTGGAATAGGCCCAGTCAAGGCAAAACGGCTTCGGGAACGCTTTGGCTCCCTCGATATGGCTCTTCTAAAAAGGGAGTCCGATTTACGGTCGGTGGAAGGAATTGGGCCGGAATTGGCCTCAACGCTCGCCTCGTGGGAAACGAGCGTCGAAGTTGAGAAAGAGCGCCAATGGGTTCAGGAACTGGGACTGACCGTACTCACATTCGCAGATGAAGCTTACCCGGCATCGCTGCGCGAAATCTACGACCCGCCGCTCGTTCTCTATATCAAGGGGAAGATTCCGGAAACATGGCCGCGCGGCGTTGCGGTGGTCGGTTCACGCGAAACGAGCCACTATGGCCTCGAAACCGCAAAGAAGCTCAGTTACCAATTGGGCTACGCGGGCGTGTCGGTGATCTCCGGCCTGGCGCGCGGGATCGATACCGCCGCGCATCTCGGTGCGCTCGCGGCAAAAGGGACGACCTGGGCCGTGCTCGGCTGTGGTCTCGATAAAATGTATCCCCCCGAAAACGATGCGCTCGCGGCCAAGATCGTCGAGTCGGGCGGCTGCCTCATCAGCGAATTGCCGCTGGGAACTTCGCCCGACAAACGCACCTTTCCGATGCGCAACCGACTGGTCAGCGGTCTCAGCTTTGGCGTGCTGGTGATCGAAGCCGGACGACAAAGCGGCGCGCTTATCACAGCCCGGCAGGCGCTTGAGCAGGGCCGCCAGGTCTTTGCCGTGCCGGGACGGATCGACAATCCTCAGGCGCAGGGCTGCCATCAATTGATCAAGGACGGCGCAAAACTGGTCGAGGGCGTCGAAGATATTTTGACCGAACTTGAATTCTTGATCCCGAAAGAAAGCATGATGACGCCGCGTCCCCTGCCCACGAATTTAAACGACGAGGAAGAAAAAATTTACGCGGCGATTGAGTTGGATGAAACGCCCATCGACTCGATTACGCAAAAAACCGGGTTGCCATCGGGAACCGTCTCCTCGACGTTGCTGCGCCTCGAAATGAAAAAGCTGGTGCGGCAGTTGCCCGGAAAAATGTTTGTCCGGACCTCGTAAGGCATTTTCGGTTTAGATAGACACAGCAGAAGCTGAACCCTCTGCAAAACTCACGATCAACAAGCTGTCATCCCGAGCGAAGGTGAATCCCAAGGCCTGTTTGAGCGCAGCGTCAACCCGAACTGCAGTCGAGGGATATGGCTCGAATTTGGGTTAAATCCGAGCAACGGCAAAAGATTTATGCGCTCGTTATGACTCTCCTTATTCGCATGAGCGACAAGCGGGAAGCTCTTCTGATGCTTGAAAATATTGTGACGCCAGCCTCACGTTTGGTTTATCAAGCCATGTCCTTCGACTGCGCCTCGGGTAAGCCTTAAGCTCGACCAACACTTTTTGCCTCGGCTCCGCTCAGGATGACTAGGAGCGAAGTGCGTTTGTGTTAATCGAAAATGCTTTAGAAGAAAATCGTTTCGCCCGAGTTCTTCGCAAGAGAGATCTCTATCGCAAGACGCCTTTTTTACAGAGATGCCAAATGTAAAAAATAATCGCGAGATTGATTCCCCAGGCGAGAGCGAGTCTCAGATCAAATTCCAAGTGTAAAAGTATGCTTCCCCGCGTTATGACGATGTTATAACCCGCCCAAATCAGGGAAATGACGAAAGCACCCGCGTAGAGAGAAAGTGCAGACCGCTTGAGCAGGAGGAGCAGGACCGCCCCGACCATCTGGGCGAAAATTATAAGCAAGGCGATGCCAAAACTCATATAACCCATGGAGTGAAATGCGTCTCGTTGGGCATCTTGAGCCTGGGTCGATTTCAAAAAGTTAGCCCACATCCAGATCATGCTGAATAGTCTGAAACCCGAATAGCCGATGGTAAAAATGGAGATGATCCAAACCAACGGGGGGCGTTCGCCTGGGATAGCCGTCAGGGGAAAAGCACCCGAGCCGGAAGAAACGAAACCGGGAATCTGAAAAAGTGGAATCCACTTGGAAAGGCCCTCATACCAGGCCCAATCGGTGGTCAAGACCGTCCCTGCCGTCACGAGCGCCTGGGCCTCGGCGAGAGTGTACGGGCCCAAACGCTGCCCATTTTTCATAATATAAAGTGTCATCCGTACTTTTCTTTCGCTCCCGCATTCATAGCGGAGTTTGGTGATGAGGAAAGGCAAATGGCTTGGTTCGGAAGGTCTCAAATGGAGGGGTTTGACGGCAGTATCCAAAAAATGCGGGTTGCCATCGGCAGTCATGTCTTCTACGTTGCACGGCTTGGAAATGAAGAAGCTGGTTCGCCAGCTATCGGGCAAGGTTTTTGCCCGGACTTCATAACTAACTATGGGAAAAGCTCTTATCATTGCAGAAAAGCCGAGTGTCGCTGGTGATATTGCCAAGGCGCTGGGCGGTTTCAAGAAAGTGACCGATGGCAAGGAGGCCTATTATGAAAGCAAGGATTACGTGCTTTCCTCCGCCGTTGGACATCTGGTCGAGCTTTGCCTGCCCGCCGAATTGGACAAAAAAAAGGGGAAGTGGAGCTTCGCCAGTCTCCCCATTATTCCCGAAGAATTCAGCCTGAAACCGATCGAGCGAACCCAGACCCGGCTGACCCTGCTCAAGAAGCTGATGAAGCGCGAGGATGTCACCAGCCTCACGAATGCCTGCGACGCTGGCCGCGAAGGCGAATTGATTTTCCGTTACATCGTCAAGCTGGCCAAATGCAAAAAGCCGATCGAACGGCTCTGGCTCCAGTCGATGACTCCGACCGCGATCCGCGATGGCTTTACCCATCTTCGTCCCGGCGTGGAACTCGAATCGCTGGCCAGTGCCGCTGTCTGCCGCTCGGAAAGCGACTGGCTCGTGGGTATCAACGGCACGCGCGCCCTGACCGCCTTCAATTCCCGCAACGGCGGTTTTCAACTGACACCAGTGGGTCGTGTCCAGACGCCGACGCTCGCCATCGTTGTGGAGCGCGATCTCAAAATTAAAAGTTTTGATCCGAAAAGTTATTGGGAAGTCCACGCGATCTTCGGCGCGAAGGCAGGGACTTATCCGGGACGTTGGTTCAAGGAAGATTTTGCCAAGGACGAAGCCAATCTCGATGCCAAGCCGGAACGGCTCTGGACCGAGGAGGCAGCGCGCGCACTGGAGGAAAAATGTCGTGGCAAAGATGGCATCGTCACCGAGGAGAAAAAACCGGCCACGCAACTTTCCCCTCCCCTCTATGATTTAACCACGCTGCAACGCGAAGCCAACGGTCGCCTCGGACTTTCGGCCAAGCGGACACTTCAAATTGCGCAGAGACTTTATGAGCATCACAAGGTGCTGACCTATCCCCGAACTGATTCACGTGCACTGCCCGAAGATTATATCGACACGGTAAAGCAGATCCTGGGCAACATGCGCGACAACCACCTTCGTCCCTTTGCGACTGAGATTTTGCAACGAGGCTGGGTCAAGCCGACCAAGCGCGTGTTCAACAATGCCAAAATCTCCGATCACTTCGCCATCACCCCAACGATTGAAACGCCCGACAAGCTGGATGAGATCGAGCGCAAAGTCTATGACATGGTGGCGAAACGGTTTCTGGCGGTGTTTTTCCCTGCTGCGGAATTCGAGGTGACCACGCGCATTACCCGCGTCGAGGAGGAACCGTTTAGGACGGATGGCAAAATTTTGGTTGTCCCAGGCTGGCTGGCAATTTATGGCCGCGAGGAACAGGACGCGGACGATCAAGCCTCGCTGGTTCCTGTTCAGGAAAACGAGAGCGTGAAAACCAACGAAATTGAGGTCAAGGCCCTCGAGACGCGGCCTCCGGCGAAATTCACGGAAGCGACACTACTCAGCGCGATGGAAGGCGCGGGCAAGCTCGTGGAAGATGAAGAATTACGCGAAGCGATGGCGGCAAAAGGACTCGGCACACCGGCCACGCGCGCGGCAACCATCGAAGGACTGCTCGCAGAAGAATATCTCCGACGCGAAGGACGTGAAATCACTTCCACGCCCAAGGCGATGGCGCTCATGGAATTGCTCCATGCCGTCGATATTCCCGCGCTCGCTTCGCCCGAAATGACAGGCGAGTGGGAATATAAACTCAAACAAATGGAGCGGGGAGAATTGGCGCGCAGCCGCTTCATGGAAGAAATTATCGGGCTGACGCAGAAGATCGTCGAGAAGGCGAAAAACTTCGAGGAGTCTAATTTTGAGCCGAAGCAACTCGGATTTAACGCGCCGAATGGCAAGCCGATGGTGGAGACATTGCGCCATTACCAGGCCAATGACGGAACGCTCCAACTGCGAAAAGTGGTGGCAGGACGATTGCTCGAACCGTTCGAAGCGAAGGAACTGCTCGAAAAGCGGTTGATTGGGCCGTTGCAAGGATTTCGCAGCAGGCTGGGGCGTCCCTTTGCCGCTGCACTGAAATTGAACGATGCGAACGAAACCGAATTCGTTTTTGATAACGCCCCGATCAACGCCGATGGCACCAAGCTTGATCTCGATACGCAGGAACCAATAGCCAAATGTCCCATTTGCGGCGGACGAATTTTCGAGACGATGATGTCCTTCGCCTGTGAAAACACTTTCGGCGACGCACCGACCTGCAAAATGAAGATCGGGAAGAAAATCCTTTTGCAGGACATCGACCGCACACAAGTGATGAAGCTTTTGACCGAGAAAAAAACCGATCTCTTGCGGGGCTTCGTTTCCCAACGGACGCGACGCAAGTTTTCCGCTTATCTCGTGATGGCTGCGGATGGCCGCACCTCGTTTGAATTCGAGCCGCGTAAAGATGGCGCTCCACCGAGAAAATCCTTCTTCCGCAAGAAAGAGGCTCCGGCAGAAAATGGAGCCGCCCCTGCCGCAGAAACAAAAACCAAGACCAAAGCCAAGCCGAAATCCAAGACCAAGGCCGCTTCAGCTTCACGAGCTGCGAAGAAGAAAAAAGAGGCTTAATACCCTTTTCTGCAAATGGGTATTATTTAGGATTCGCTGGCGCAGCCGAATTAGCGCCAGCGCCCATTTTGTTCGTGTCCGAGACTTTTTCTCGATGCTGTACGGCTCCGACATCGTTGGTGTCGCCTCTTGCCTGACCATAAATATCCGTTGTCACCTGGGGTAAAACCACGCCCTTGCCAATCAGGGGACTTCCACTCGCAGGATAAAATTTATCCTTATCGATAAAATAACTGTCGGGCGCGGGGCCGTTTAAATCCACATTATTGGATTTATTTAAGACAGTCCCCGGCAAGCCATTGAACTGCACCAGATAGCCGCGCGCGTCATGATCCGCACCCGGTTTGCCGTGATCCTGCCCCTGCGTGCCATCGAAGGCCACGCAGTTTTTTATATCCGTGACGTATTGCTTTTTACCATCGGTCATATTCCCGATCACCAGGAGCACAGTGATATAGTGAGTGAAATTTCTTTTATCACCCGAGGTCACATTATAGATGTGCATGTTGCCGCCGACGAGAGGTATGGGCAGGGGCGTGGTGTCACTTAAGGCAAGGGATCCGGGATCAACCCGTGAATCGATCGTCCCGTAGTTGGAGGAATTGACGTCCACACAATTATAGACGTAGCTATCGGTAGGTTCACCCAGGCTGACAATGTATAGCCGCATCAAGTAACCCCAGCCCCCATTCCGATAAATATTCTTGAGGGTGACGTTTCCAAAAATACTAAAAACGCCAGTGTCTCCGGTATCGTTGAGCGTGGGGCCGGTAATTTTCCAGCCGTCTGCCATCATTTTGTAGAGAGAATGCCCAAATACCTTGATGGTGTTTCCCGTGCCATCATTTACACAGAGAACATTCTTGAGAGTCATGCCAATATTGACATTCCAATAACTTTTCGGAGGTTCCCACGTTCCACTATATAAAGTGGTTTTGCCGGTGATTTTGACCGTATCCATGGTCAAATTATAAAAAAGGGTGGTCTCAGGCGTTCCTTTATAAGTTATTATCTTGCCCCCCGCCTCCACCGCACCTGAAATATTGTCAAACCACACGCCTTGGATGGTCACATTCTGATTGTTCCCAATGGGAACAAATCCCCTGCCATTAAATCCTGAAAAGGTATAGCCATAAAGCGACGATTTATCAGTAGCCTGATTTGGATTTTGAGGTTTGTCCGGCGATAAGCCATCAAAGGTAATTTTATTGTCATGGCCAATGGTGACGGGGCCATTAAAAACAACGGCCTTTGCCTCTGGAACAATCGTTATCCCATTGAGATTGGTAAAGGTGCCTCCCGAATAGGCACCCTTGGCGATGATAACCGTATCGCCCGCTTCGAGGCCATTCATGGAATCTATTTTAATCGTTCCCTGGCCATCCCCGACATGGACGGTTTTGGCATTGGCCGACGGCAAAGAACCAAGTGCAAGCCCAAGGAATACTAAAGACTTTAGAATCAGTCCAAATTCAGGCGATTTTAAGCGGTGCATGGTTCTTGATAAACTTTACCCAAGCCCCAAAGTTGCGTGATCATTACATTCAATCATGAGTCTCAATCCCTTCGCGCTTTTTGAATTGGAACCAATTCCGGCACTGGATGCCGATGCGCTGAAGGAACGTTTTGCGCGCATGACCTCGGAATCGCACCCTGACAAATTCCAGCAGGCACCCGAGGTGGAACGCACCGCAGTGGAAACACGTTATGCGGAATTAAATCGCGCCTACCAAACACTGATCGATCCCCGGCAACGCCTGCTGGCCCTCTACGAATTGACCAAGGGCGAAAAACCGCGCGACGTGCAGCGAATTCCGCCGGGAACGATGGATCTATTCATCGAAGTGGGACAGATCTGCCAGCAATTTGATCAATTGATGGAACGTAAACGAGCGGCGGATGGCGCACTCGAACGAGCCACGCTCATGAGCGAGGAATTAACCTTGCAGGACACATCAATGTCGCTACGCGGCAAGCTGGAAAAATTGAACACGACACTTGAAGGCGACTTGATGGCCCTCGACGCTCGCTGGCGCGCAGGTGACAAGGATCTCGGCGCACTTGAAACGGTTTATCGAAAATATTCCTACCTGGCGCGTTGGCGTCAGCAGTTGGAGGAACGGGAAATTGCGTTGATCACGGGGTGAGTAAAAAATCCGGGAACAAACTTCCATGAATTAGACTCGAGAGCGAAGAGTTAGACCCGAATGCAAAAGACGGGGAACAAGAAAGACAGGAAATCGATGATTAAAAAAATATTATCCCCTATTGCCTGTTTTCAATAGGGGATAATAGATTATAACTATAATGCTCTTTGTACCGGAATGATTTTTCACGGTCAAGCCCTGACCGCTCAACAGAAATTTTCTACTGAGGTTTGCTCGACGTCTTTTTGAGAAGAATGTCTCCGTAAAAACGAAGGGGCCGAGGCTCGGCCACCTTGGTGACATTCATTTTGAGGTGATACATATTCTTTTTGGATTCAAACGTACCCGAACCTTCGTTGCCGAAACTATCCTTGAAAGTGAAAGAGAGAACACCCGCGGCATTAACCTGCCCCTTGCCGTCGCCGTCCGGTGCTGCGCCGGAACCATCTGCCATCGCAGCAGAAAAAGAGATATCCGCATGGGAATCGGCCTGGGTTATATCGAGCGAAAATGATCGGTCAGCTTTCGCGTCGGCCAATTCGTAATGGCCTGAAATTTTTGCTGGTGCCGGTGCAGATATGGAAGTCACGCTCGTCACCACAAAAACCAGAAAACTGGCCATAAATGCGATAAAGTCTGATCTTTTCATAAATCGGGACGGGAAGCACTTGTACCATGCCCCAGACCGGCAAACGAGTCATTCTGTATAGAATGACTTACATTACCCGGAATTAACTGTAAAAATTGTCCGAAATCTGTATGGTAATCGGCGTGCCCGGCACCGTACTGAAAAAACTGGCGGTAGAATCCCGTTTGGGAGACGAAACTCTTATTTCCGAAACGGTCGGAACCAACCTGTCGCAACAAGGCTCGGTCATTGGTGAACTGCTCGAAAAACAATTGGTTAACGAGCAGGAATTTCTGCGACATCTCGCCGCTGAATTCGGTTTGCCCCTGTGGGATGCCGCACTCCCCGCCATGGATGAAAAACTGCGTGTGCAATTCCCGGCGCGCCTTGCTCTCCGCTATCATGTCTATCCCGTCCGCCTGAACGAGAACGATCTTTACCTGCTGACCTACGACCCGTTCAACCTCACCGCACGACAGGTAATCGCCCACACCATGAACGAGCCGGTCACCTGGTGCATCGCCACGCGCCGAAATATTCTTGCCGCATTACGTGCTGGCTACGGCGTGGGCGCGGAAACTTTTGACGCGATTCTTGAAGGTCGCGAAGTCGATGACGCAACCTTCGATTTAAAGCAGGAAGTAAATGTCGTTGATGAAGAGGATCCCGAGGCAACTGTCGTCAGTTTTGTAAACCAGATCATGCGCGAAGCACTCGATGAACGCGCCACCGATATTCACGTCGAGCCGCTGGAAAATGACCTGCGCATCCGTTACCGCATCGACGGCGTGCTGCATGAAGTGCCCGTGCCGTCGAAGATCAAGATGTTGCAGGCCAGCGTTCTTTCCCGCATCAAGATCATGGCGCATCTCGATATCGCCGAGCGACGCATGCCGCAGGATGGCCGTATTAATCTCGAGATGGAAGGCCAGCCCATCGACGTTCGCGTGGCCACCATTCCCACCGTCAGCGGCGAAAGCATCAGCCTGCGACTTCTGGCGCGCAACCGGTTCGATTTTTCGTTACTCGGACTTACCGCTGAGGCCGAGAAAAGCATCCGCGATCTGATCGCCCTACCCAACGGCATCATCCTTCTCACCGGCCCGACTGGTTGCGGCAAAAGCACGTCACTTTACACCTTTCTCTCGATGCTCAACACGATGGAGCGACGCATCGTGACCGTCGAGGATCCGGTCGAGCATAAGCTGACCGGCGTGATGCAGATCGCGATCAAGCCGGAGATCAATCTCACCTTTGCCACGGCGTTGCGGAGTATCCTGCGCGGCGATCCCAACGTGATCATGATTGGAGAAATGCGCGACTTTGAAACGGCCGAAATCGCCATCCGCGCGGCGCTGACCGGTCACCTTGTTTTCAGCACACTCCACACCAACGATGCCATCGGCGGCATCACCCGTCTCATCGACATGGGCGTGCAGCCCTTCCTGGTCTCATCGTCGGTGCGCGCTTTTTTGGCCCAACGTCTCGTGCGCGTCCTTTGCCCCAGTTGTAAAAAACCAGCGGAACATCGTCGGCCTTTCCTGGAACAAATCGGATTCCCTATGGCCTACGCGGACCGCATCCAGCAGGCGGTGGGCTGTGAAAAATGCCGCCAGACCGGTTACGAGGGTCGTGCCGCTCTTTTTGAAATTTGCCTCGTCACAACCGCCATGCAGGACATGATTTCCCAGGGAAAATCAGGCGAGGCCCTGCGCGCCAAGGCGTTGCAGGAAGGCATGGTGCCGTTGCGCCAGGATGGCTGGAACCGCGTGATCGCGGGAGTAACCACGGTCGAAGAGGTGGTGCGCGTCACGGCGTCGGATCTCTCCGTGCTTGATGAATAAACCTCGATCCCCTTTTTTTATCATCAATTATTATGGCTGTCTTTGCCTATCAGGGAACAGGTGACCGTGGCGAACGCCGGTCGGGTGAAGTGGAAGCTCCCACCCGTTCGGAAGCGTTGCGTCGCCTCGCGACGGATCGCATCCAGCCCCTCTCGTTGATTGCGAAAGCGAATGAAGCGCCAGGCAAGAATAAGAAAGCAGCGCGGGATCAAACCAGCGCCACTCCAAAAAATCGTCGTGAGAAAACTCAGGCAACGGGAGAAATTCGTTTATCGAACGCGCAGTTGATTCTCTTCACCGACGAACTGGCCGATTTCCTCAATTCCGGCCTTCAACTCGAACCGGCACTGCAATTGATCGAGAACCGCGAAGAATATTCTCCCGTCAAGACCGTGGCGACCCGCATCCGCGAAAAAGTGCGGGATGGCACAAGCTTTTCCGAGGCGCTGAAAACGGTCTCCCCAAGTTTTGGCGAACTCTATTGCAACCTCGTGGCGGCAGGCGAAGTCAGCGGAGCGCTTGCGCCCCTGTTAAGCCGACAGGCCATCTACCTCGTTGCCATGCAGGATTTGCGCAGCCGCATCAAACTGGCCCTCATCTATCCCGCTTCCCTGGTCCTTGCGGGACTTGGTGCGATGACTGTCTTCATGACCGTGCTGGTTCCCCAGATGACCAAGATGTTCAACAAAGAGGGTAGCGTCATGCCGCTGCCCACTTATATCCTGGTTCAAGCCAGCAATATGACGCACAAGTACGGACTGGCAGTCGCCGTCGTGCTCGCGACGCTCATCGCCGCTTTTGTCACCTACATCCGCCAGCCCAACGGTCGTCGCTGGTGGGACGAGGCCAAGTTGAAAATTCCGCTGGTGGGCCCGCTCATGAGCGCCTCGTTCTACGCGCAGTTCTGCCAGACCATGGCCAATCTGCTGCAAAATGGATTGCCTTTGCTGACCGCGCTCAAGCTCATGAGCCGCGCGACCGGAAATGCTTTCTTTCGTGCGCTGGTGCTTCGCGTTACCGATCTGGTGGGCGAAGGCGCTTCACTCACCCGCTCCATGAAATCCGTGGGACATTTTCCCGCCAATCTGCGCGACCTGGTCAAAGTCGGCGAACAAACCGGCGATCTCGGCTCAACCATGGAAAAAGTGGGGGTGCGTTATGAGAAAATTATTCAGGAACGCATCGACCGCATCATGTCTCTCGTTCCCATCGTTATCATCATGGCGCTCGGCGTCATGGTTCTGCTGATCGCCTGGTCGATGCTCGCGGGCATCTTTGCAGTCATGCACGGCATGGATATGCAGAAGCACTACTAAACATTGCATAACTGTAAAAACATCGTGATGTGAATCTTATAAGTATAGGCTACAAGATTAAAACCGCCTCGTGAAACTGCCACTCAACTTTTATTTTTCGGCCCTGCCGAAGTTTCGCCTCAAATTTTCGAGGTGGGCCTGTTTCCTTGTGCTTTCAATTGCCTGTCCGCTGTTACGGGCGTCTGATCTGCCATCGCCCTATACTTTCGATCTCCCCTTTCAAGCCAACCAGGCCACACCCATCTGGCTCGGCCATCCCGAAACGCCGCATCATGCCTTCGCCACGCTGGATTTGCCGATCATTCCTCCTGACCCGGACGCATCACTATTAGTCACGGTTTATTTCCAGGAAAAGGAAGGCGGTTTTCTTCGCATCAGCTGGCAGCAATCAGGAGCCGCGCAAATGTTGTCGGATAATTTTTACGAAGGCATCGGGATGAACAACCAGCGCACCCTGCTTATCACGCCGGAGACATTGCAGGGCGAAGGCACACTCCATTTTCAATGCGATGGCACAGCTCTGGGAATCCATCGCATCAGGCTCGAATGGCTGGAAAATCGCGCAAGTCTTGTTTCACCACTCCTGCAGGATCTTCTCGTCACGCCGTCGATGGGGTTGACCCAGCCCTCCCCGGCACTGAGTGGTCAACCCAGGCAGACCGATGAAGCGGTCTGGCACAATCAAATCGTCACCGTTCCCATCACCGAATTGCCGGAACGAATCGAGCAGGGAGTCGAATTTAGCGTGCAGTTGGATCACGCCCCCGGTTCGGCCAGGTTGGCGCTCAAGGAAACGGGATTGCCCTGGGGCCAGCACATCGTCGTATGGATCAACCAAAAACGCGCGGGCACCATCAGTCCCGCCGTGCCCGATTTGCTGGACGACGGTTTTCTTGCGCTGGCGAATTCGCCGGGCGGTTACGTCGGCTGGCGCGATGGATCGTTTTACGTGCCGGTTGCCCTGCTTAAAACGGGTGTTAACGCGGTGCAATTCTCGGCGGAAAATGATGCGCTTTCAGAGAATGAAAATTCAAGCTACGCCTCGACTGGATCGCTTTCACCCATGGCCATCAAGGATGTGGTGCTTCAACTTAACTATCCGCCGCCACCCCAGCCGCCCGCGCCCTCCACACCGTCCACAACCCCGCAGGCCGATTCGCCGACACCGGTTGCCTCATCGACCGATTCGTCGGTGCCATCGCCCCTTTCCCCTTAACAACCCCATCAACCTACACCGAACCATTACACCGTGAAATCACCCCTCTTCTCCCATTCCTCCTTAAGATCCTCCCGCCGCGGTTTCACCCTGATGGAAATGATCATCGTCCTGACCATCATCGCACTCCTGATGGGACTGGCCATCGTCAATCTCACGGGCTTCAAAGAAACGGCTGAAAGACAAAAGGTGCAAGCCGACATTCTTACCTTCAAGGACTCGTTGGCTCTCTATGAACTGAACAGTCATTGTTTACCTACCACTGAGCAGGGACTGAAGGCACTTTGGAGCAGGCCGACGGCTGAACCTATTCCACAAAATTGGCACGCCTACGCGAAAGAAGAAACAAAAGATCCCTGGGATCATTCCTATCAATATCGGTATCCGGCTAAACACAGTTCGGACGAATACGACATCTTTTCTCTTGGACCCGATGGATTACCCGACACCGAGGACGATCTCGGAAACTGGAAACAGGCTCCCACTTCCGCCACGAATCCATAACCATTTTTTATGAGACGACACGCGCCCATTCATCATGGCGCTCCCCACCCCCAGGAGCGTCCGGGGCAATCGTCTCTCGCATCGAACAAATCCCGGCACGGCTTCACCCTGCTGGAAATGTGCATCGTTCTTTTTATCATCGCGCTTCTTTTCGCCATAACGATACCTGCCATGCAATCCGCTCTTGCGGAACAGGCGGTGCGCGCTGATGCCCGTCAGATTTCGCTCATGGTCAAGACCGCGCAGTTGCAAAGCTCCGACCAGCATCGGAACTACGTCATCGATTTCCATTGGGCTGCGATGGTGACGCGGAATATGCCGGGGACGGGTTGATTTTTTTGATCCTTCATTTGCTCCTGCTCAACCTTGAGGTGATAGGTGATTCCGGAACCGTCATCGGGCAAATCCTTCTCCACGGGAGTAACCGGGGTGGAGTGGATCAGGTTTAGTTGATTTTCCACGCCGCTAAGAGCCGCCTCGATGGCATTGCGTTGCTTGGCCGCATCCATCGCCGTGTCCAGCGCCATGACGAGCGAGAAGGCGACCATGGTGAAAATAAACAAAGCCGTGACCACCTCGATCAGCACCATGCCGCGACGCATCTGTCCGTGATGAGGGGAGGGGCGATTCATGGGAAGTAAGAGGCTTCGTCCTCTACG
>Ga0206928_1153_pt2 | contig 13881 bp, 11 predicted proteins | sample Alteio_BWOrgHeat_21_FD_152941 | JGI IMG/M metagenome (GOLD analysis project Ga0206928, IMG submission 152941) | Enriched cells from forest soil in Barre Woods Harvard Forest LTER site, Petersham, Massachusetts, United States -... | ecosystem: Environmental > Terrestrial > Soil > Temperate forest >... | reverse complement strand
TGATTCTTTCGAAATAACTGCCTTGCTCGCATGCCGCTCGAAGAAGCGCTCGATATGATCTTCCTTGCGTAGTGAAAACAAAAGCAACTGCAGTCCAGCTGCCCATCCCTCACTCATTTCGTGAAGGCGGCGTATTTGGGAAGAATCGAGGACAGCACCTTGGGCAACAACAAATTGCTCTGTTTCTTCGACATCAAAACGAAGATCCAAAAAATCTAGTTCAGCTAGTTGGTCCTGCGTTTGCAACTTGGTTAGGTTCAAGTGCGGGCGCGATCTGGATCCAAATACCAAGTGTACGTTTCCGGGAATCGCATCCAGCAAAGCGTCAAATAGCTGAAGAATATTGCTCGCCGTGCAGTGGTGGAGATCGTCAATGATTAAATATATTTCTTCGCTGCAATCGATCAGATCGTCGACAAGAGATGCAAGGAAGCCATTTCTAGACTTGCCCCCTGTTCGATTGAAAAGGTGCAGCTCATCAGTACGCACATCCAGTTTGGCCGTCCGAAGGCTTTCCACGAGATAGGCGCCCACCTGGGTGATATCGTCGTCGGCTCCCAGGTTAAACCAGGCAACGCGTGCACCTTGGTCGGACAGTTGTTTGCGCCATTGCGCGAGCAGCATGGTTTTTCCACTGCCGGCAGGCCCAAGGACCATGTTCAGCTTGCAGTGGCGATGGACGTGCAGCCTCCGCAGCAATTTGTCCCTACTCACGGGAGCCCTGCCAACGCGAGGTGGCGCAAGCCTGGTCCGGATCACAGCGACCTCCGGAGACTTGAGTTTGCTCATTAAAATTCACCTGCCATCGGAATTGAGCCCGGCTGGGTCTCGCTGATGTGGATAGTACGACACCAACCGGTTCGCATAGCGGAAGAAACTATCACCTTTATTTTAAACGTAAACTCCCCTACGAAAATGAGGGGGAGAACCCATTTTCATCTAGATACGATCTGTCCCCGACGTCGATACAAAAAACGACGTTAACGGCTGCCAGGACGTATTGGAGGTCAAAATGACCGATGTGATGGGGCGAACAGCTTTTATTACGGGCGGAGCCAATGGAATTGGCCTAGGCATCGCCAGAAGCTTGGCCCGGTCTGGTGCAAAACTAGCGCTGGCCGATCTGGACATTGGCGCACTTGAGCGCGCCAAGAAGGAATTGCAACATCTCACGCAGGTCGAAACCTATCGGCTGGATGTACGCGACCGCGCAGGTTACGCGTCCGTCGCAGCGGAGGCGGAAAAGTCTCTTGGGCCGGTCTCGCTCTTGTTCAACAACGCAGGTGTCGCCCCCGCAATTCCAGTGACGAAGCTCAGTTACGAACTATGGGACTGGTCAATCGGGATCAATCTCTACGGCGTCATCAATGGCACTCAGATTTTTCTGCGTAGCATGCTGGATCGAGGCGACGGCGGCCACATTGTTAACACGGCTGCGGACGCGGGGCTCGCTATGGCCGCCCCTGGAGTTCTCTACTGCACGGCAAAATATGGTGTTGTCGGGATGACCGAGTCCATGCATGCCGAACTAAAGCGACTCGGCATTGGCATGAGCGTGCTTTGCCCTGGATACGTTACGACCGGCATCGTCCAGCGCTCCGCGGATGCCGCGCCACCACCCCAAGCCCCCCTCACCAACGATCAAGCCCAGCGGGCATCGGCGCGATTGGACCAGATTGATCAGCGCCTTCAGCAGGGCATCAGCATTGACAGCGTCGGCGACTTGGTTCTGCAGGGAGTGCGCGACAACTGCCTCTATATCCATACAGATCGAATGATGGAAGAACCTATTCTGTCCAGAACAGCAGCCCTGATTCAGGCGCTTCCGTCGATCAACCAGCACCACGGACAAGCTTGAGCATGAAGGACTTCACGACTATTAGCGTTACCCGAGAAGGGGCCATCGACTGGCTGACACTGAATCGACCTGATCGCATTAATGCTCTAAACGGCGCGATGATCCGCGAACTGTGGGCGTACTTCGACAAGCTACATTCCGATTTTTCTTGTCGCGTCGTCGTCATTCGAGGTGCAGGAAGCGGCTTCTGCGCAGGCCTTGACCTGAAGTGGTTCAGCGCGGCTCCAGGCGAGCTTCCGACGGGCGCGAACGAAAATGGGCCGGGCCCCTCCCTATCCGGGATCATCTTGAAAATGCGGTCCTGCCCACAGGCGATCGTCGCGCTGATTCACGGGGCAGCTTGCGGAGGGGGCTTCAATCTTGCTCTGGCCTCAGACATCCGCATCGCAGGTCGAAGTGCGAAGATGAACGTGACTTACGTAAAACTCGGGTTGTCGGGCTGCGAATTGGGGACCAGTTACTTCCTGCCCAGGATGCTCGGCTCATCTGTAGCAGCAGAGCTCATGATGACAGGCCGCTTTATTAACGCCGACCGAGCCTTGGCAACGGGCTTGGTTTCCGATGTCGTTGAAGACGACCAACTGAGCCAGGCCGCAAGAACTCTGGCGGAAGATCTCCTTGCCTCCACTCCGATGGGGCTGCGAAAAACAAAGGAAGTATTGGCTCGCGCCTCCGAATTGGAAGACTTGGCGTCAGTTATCGCTTTTGAGGAACACACTCAATTGAGCTGCATGGCTGCAGGCAATTTTGGGCCCACGATACCTGGGCAATCAAAACAAAATCCGGAGCCCCAAAAGTAATGACCAATATAAATCGCCGAACGGCCCTCATTACCGGAGGAGCAAACGGGATAGGCCTTGGCATTGCGAGAGCGTTTGCGCGAGAAGGCGCGAGAATTGCCCTGATTGATCTTGATAATTCCGCTCTAGAACGTGCCAAAGTCGAGCTCAGTGCCGTAACCGAGGTATTCACGGCTACTTTAGATGTGCGCGATCGCTCCGCCTACGCCAAGGTCGTCGACGCAGCCGAGAACCAGCTCGGCGCGGTGTCCGTCCTAGTCAACAATGCTGGCGTTGCCGGCGGCGCTCCTTCTGATCGCCTGACTTACGACCTATGGGACTGGGGAATGGGCATCAATCTGGACGGCGTCATCAACGGGGTTCAAACCGTTCTTCCACGCATGCTTGACCGCCGCGACGGCGGCCATATTGTCAACACCGCTTCTGGCGCAGGGCTGGTCGCCGGCCCAGGAAACGCGCTGTACTGCACTGCCAAGTTTGCAGTCGTCGGCATGAGTGAATCGTTGGAGATCGAATTAAAGCCCCATGGAATTGGTGTTTCAGTGCTATGCCCAGGTCCTGTGGCCACCGGCATCATCGAGAGAACCCGTGCAGGCCAGCCGAAGGTCACAAGAGCCATGTCCTCGGAACAGCGTAGCAGCGCCTTCGAAAAGTTTGAGGCCTCCAAGAAATTCCTTGCGAATGGCGTACCACCCGACGCGGTTGGCACTATGGTTCTGGAAGCGATTCATGAGAATCGCCTGTTTATCCACACCGATCGCTCGATGCAAGGACTGATTGAGGAACGCTGTAAAGCGCTTATCGCGGCGATGCCTGCGTAAACGCAACAGTGATCTCGTTACGCAATATTTGATCGAACATTTGCGAGGCCGATGATGGATACCCCAGAAATAGAAGAGCCAGTTTTGCTGGAGGTCAGGGGCCCGGCAGCGTTTCTTACCTTGAATCGCCCCGAGTTTGGAAACTCGGTCAACGTCGCGATGGCCAAAGCCCTGCTCGACAAAGTGACCGTCGCTGCCCAAGACCCTTCTATTGTTGCCGTAGTGATCCGTGGGAGCGGCCGAATGTTTTGTGCTGGGGGTGACGTCAAAAGCTTGCACGCTGCCGGCACGGATCTGCCCGCAACTCTTCGTGAAATTCTTTTACATTTGCATCCGGCGATCCACACGCTTGCAACCATGGACAAACCGGTGGTTTCGGCAATACAGGGGCCTACGGCCGGAGTGGGTATCGCCTTAGCAGCGGTTGCGGACATCGCGCTGGCCGAACCCCAAGCACATTTCACGATGGCGTATTCTCGAATCGGTTTGACCCCGGATGGCGGGACATCCTGGCTACTCCCCCGTTTGATTGGCCTTCGCCGAGCACAGGACCTCTCCTATACCAATCGAAGAGTATTGGCGACTGAGGCCGCACAGATCGGGCTAATTACCCGTGTTGTGACTGAAGGCACGCTCTCCAAAGAGGTGGAGGACGTGGTGGGAATCCTTGTCAGCCGATCCCCGGGAGCCTTGGGCAGGACCAAGCGCTTGCTACACGCAGCAGACGGCGTCGACTTCAAGCATCAGTTAGATGCAGAAATCGAGGCAATTGCAGCGCAGGGCAGCAATCCGCAGAGTCAGGCGGCAATTGCCAGTTTGGTTGTGCGCAACTAAATGTGAACAGAGGCTATGACTAATCACAACGGAAAGAGTTATTCCTCGACGCTCACGTCACGAGAGCTAGAGATGTTAAATCTTCTGGGCAAGGGGCTTTCGATAAAAACGGCCGCAGTATCGGCTGGAATAACCTATGGCACAGCCAGATGGCATATCAAGAACGCCTATCAGAAGCTCGATGCCAACGGCAGAGAGAACGCGTTGAAAAAGATCCGGGCGGACCAACTCTTCGAAACCGTGGAATATTGCCAATCATGCAATTGCAGGTTGATTCAAAGTAGTGCAACAACCAAACGCCGCGACAATGCGGCGCCGGCCGAACAAACATCAATCTCTACACCATACCAGCACCGCTCTTAAAATCTCGCGCGACTGCTGCACGCAGCTCTGCACTGGAGAAGAAATCAATAGCCGTCATTGCCATCGCCTTTGCACCATCCAAAGTCCCTTTATCGCCGGTTTCCGAAGCGGCGCAATGCGCAAAACAAGCCGTGTGAATCCCAACAGTGGGGGGCGCAACTGTAATGGTTGGATGAATTGATGGCACGATTTGACTCACATTGCCCATGTCCGTAGACCCACGCACATGCATAGGGATGGCAGATACCGGGAAGAACATACGGCCCAGTGATTCAGCGTTAGTACGATAAGACTTAGCCAGGCTTTGATTGCTGCGAAGATTGAGGTATGGGTATTCCCACCACTCAAGGTCCACTGTCGCTCCAGCTCCGAGAGCTCCCGCCTCGATGCAAGCACGCACTCGACCCTTTAACGACTCAAGAGATCCTTCGTCTCTCGCTCGCAGAAAATAAGTGGCTTCCGCTCGCTCTGGAACAATATTGGGGGCGGCGCCTCCGTTGGTAATGATGCCATGCACGCGAGCAACCATATCCATGTGCTGGCGTAGTTGTGCAATATTCTGGTAAGCGCTGACGCAGGCATCGAGTGCATTGATACCTTGATCCGGCGCTAGCGACGCATGTGCTGGCTTCCCGTGGAATGTTGCCTTTACCGCAGTAACACACAACGTAGGATAGGCTTCAAGATCCACACCCGCCGGATGCACCATCATCGCGGCATCAAGACCATCGAACGCGCCGCGCGCGGCCATCACCGCCTTGCCAGCGCCGTATTCTTCAGCAGGCGTTCCAAGATAACGAATTTTCCCTCGGAAACCACCGACTTTAGCTAGCGCCAACGCAGCACCCAAGCCCATCGCAGCAATGAGGTTGTGACCGCAGGCATGGCCCATTTCTGGCAGCGCGTCATACTCGGAGAGAATCGCTAATACTGGCCCTTCGTCGCCGATATCACAGCGGAAACTAGTCTCAAGATCAAAGGCGCCGCGCTGTGGCTTAAGACCATGGTTCTCAAGGGTCGTGCACAACAGATCCGCCGCGTATCGCTCTTCAAAAGCCAGCTCCGGGTGAGCGTGAATCTTCCGCGCCACGTCCAATAGCTCGGCGCTGATTTCGTCGACGGCCTGAATTACCTTTGCTTTTAAATCTTCCATCCAAGAACTCCCAATATTCTCTGCATTTGACGACGACCAACTTCAAGGCCGGCGTCTACGTTCTACCAAGTTTTGTTTTCGAAGTGATTCATGAAGCGCCCCAGCCATCGAGACGAATCCATAGCCAGCGCAATGTGATCATGACCCTCGAGGACGTCGACCTTCCAGCCAGTGCGTTCTAAACGCTCCCGTGTTTCAACGATTCTCTCGGCAATAGGAACCGCCATTCCCGGAACCCCTCGATCGTTGCCACCAACGAACAGATAGAGGAACCCAGCCTTCTCCTTCAGGCTCACTAGAGCTAGTTCCTGATCCCAATTGGATATAATGGAGTCGTAATAATTTGAGTTGCTGATCATGATCTTGCTCATCGGCGACCCGGCCGGAGCAGCTTTGGCGCTTGCTTCGACAATTGCCTTCAATTGCTCATGCGGGGCATCCAGAACTGGCCACGCGCCAACTGCGGCACCAGCGCAACGCGGCGTGCGACTAGCCACTTGAATGCCAAAGCTGGCACTCCAGGAATATCCAACGGCCACGAATTTGTCGACGCCAGCGGCGTCCGCAATCGCAAGATAATCACTGGTGACTGTCTCGGCCGAAAGGTCACCCTCGAACGGGCCAGTCGTGGGAGCGCATCCGCGCGGATAATCAATATGCAAGACCTTGAACTTCGTTGCCAAGGTATCGATCACCTGGCTGTTCATCTGCAGCATTGCATCCAATGCCGCTTGGTTTCCACCGAACATCGACTGCTGCATCTTGGCCCAGCCTGTACACCAAGGGTATCCGACTATTAATGCTGGGGCACTAGCGGCGCCATATACTTCAAAGTTGATTTCGCAGCCGTCTTGAGTTTTTGCGATTGGCATCTTCTAAGTTTCCGAGTTCTGACTCAGCCAGGCATGGCATCAAGAATTGCTTTGGTTCGAGACTTGAACGGCGCTTCAATAATCCGATCCGTGTGGATATACAGGCTGTTGTCCTGCACCGCCTGCAACACAATTTCTCCGACCTTATCGACACTAACGCCCATTGTCAGCAAAAGCTGGCCGATCATGTCTGTTCGCTTGGCGATAGCTTGCTCCTGTTCTTTCGTCAGCGCAGCTTCTGGTTTTGGCGTCCCATCTGCCGAGCGTTGGACGATGTTCGTTGCAACCATGCCAGGGCATAACACACTGACGCCGATGCCGTTCGTTGCCAACTCGATGTTAAGAGATTCCGACATCCCCACCACGCCAAACTTCGCCGTGGTGTACATCACGCCAGATCCGGTTGCCGCGAGACCTGCACCTGATGCCGTGTTCACGATATGACCGCCGAGTCCATGCTTAATCATTCTTGGCAAGAATGTTTGCACGCCGTTAATGACCCCCATGAGATTGATCCCGATGTGCCAATCCCAAAGTTCGTAGCTGAAATTGGCTACGGAAACGCCACCCGCGATACCAGCGTTGTTGAAAAGCAGAGATACAGGCCCGAGTGCCGCCTCCACTGCATCGGCGGTAGCCGCATAAGCAGCCCGGTCCCGCACATCCAACTGGTAGGTCTCGACTGCGGTAATGTCCTGTAGCTCTGCCTTGGCTCGCTTCAGCGCATCCGCATCCAAATCTACCAGAGCGAGCTTGGCACCAGCACGCGCAATACTGCGCGCAATACCCAGGCCTATCCCGTTGGCACCGCCGGTAATGAACGCTGTTCGCCCTTTTACGTCTGTCATATTGTTTTCCTGTTTATCAGAACGAACACTCAAAGCTCAATTTGACCGCTCTCGGCCCTTGAGCTGTGTACGTGAATTGCTGAGGATTTACCGTTGTGGGATTAGCAAAATTGAGAATGAACTGGTTGGTCAGATTCACTCCGCTAATAGATATCGCCGGAGAGCCTGGCCATGTTGGATTGGCAAGACGCAACGACGCATCGACAACCGTGTATGGGGACATTGTATGGGTGACGATCAACTCGTTGGTTCGTTTTCCGGCATAGGATGCCTGCACGTTTGAACTTAACAACCACTCCTTCAAAGGATGAACCCAGGAAATACCGAACGTCGCAGACGTACGGGCGGAAAGTGGAAGTCGCGTCCCTGCTGGTACCTGCCCATTGGCCGAGCTAAACGATTCTGTTGTTCTTCCGTTGATAAGAGACACCCCAGACATTAACGTCAGTCCCTCTGGTACAAACGGCAAATCATCCGGCACACTCCAAGCAAGTTGCGCTTCTAGTCCATCAATCTTTGCCGCGCCTATATTTGAGGTGTAATTGGATGCAAGCGGAGAAATTTGAGTAACCTGCAGATCTGTCCAATCGATTTGATACGCAGTAACGTCAAATCGCAAAGTGTCGTCGAGCCAGTCGCTACGCAGTCCAACCTCGTAATTCTTCAAAGAATCTGAATGAAAAGTTGCTGGGATATTCTCCACCTGCATGGTCACTGAACTATTGGCACCTCCAAATCTAAATCCTTCCGACATGCTGGCCCTGACGTTCAGGCTATCGGTGAAATGCCAGGTCAGTGCAACTTTCGGATTTATGCGGTGCCCGTCTCCGGAAGATATGACTTCTTGGTTTTTCAACCCTGCCAAAATCTGATACTCATCACTGCGCAGCGTCGTTTTTGCAAATCTCGCCCCAACATTGAAATCAAGCTTCTGATCAAAAAGCGCCCGATTTAAATTGACGTACAGTGCTTTCTCAGAGACATCCACGAGAGCCGCAGATCCCGACGCTTGTAACCCGAGGCCTCCCGGGAGAATGCTGCTGAGCAGAGAGTTTGCCACTTCAGCACGAACGTCCAACGTGTTGAGAGTGTTCTGGTCGGCCTTCATGTAGTAGAGGCCAGCGATGTAATCCCATCCCTCAAACAGCCACCAGGGGCTTTCGCTTGGATGAGAAGAAACAATTCGAATCTCGTAGCTTGGAACGCTCGCTTTTGCCTTGGTTTCTGCTGGAAGCGTAACAAGTGAGCCTGGGATACCGATAATTGACCCTGCATCCAATATGCTATCTCTGTAATTCTTGAGTGTATTGACGACTCCAACAATCGATAGCGAATCAAATTTATAAGTGAGGTTAAGACTGCCGACGTTTGCGTTACCGCTATCGGGCTGATTCGTATAATTGAGTCCGGTGTCGTAACTATCAGGATGATCCAGAAGCACGAGATGTCCGTCTTTGCCCATGTGACTGTAAATGACATCTGCCGTCAGATCGTCCGTAATCATCCAGCGCGCCAATATACGTCCCTGACGGATTTCAGATTTGTTCAAATTCAGCGTGCTACCGTTGGTATTTTTACCTACGTTCGGCCTTTGCCGAATAGTCCCGACTGCGCGCGCGGCGAACGTATCGCCGAACGGAAGATTCATCATTGCTGAAATATCTTTTAACCGACCATCTGCGTTGGACAGGTTGCCATATCCTGCACGGGCACTGATATGAAGTGAACCCAGTTCGGGCTTGTTGGGAATGTAACGAATCGCACCACCAAGTGCTGTTCCGCCGAACAGTGTTGACTGCGGACCTTCCAGAATCTCGACCGTACTCAGATCATAGGGATCGAAGTCGATATTCGCGCCGCCAGTCGACGGTGGTGACATCGGAGATTCGCCAAGGAAGAAGCCGGTTTCATGGCCCTGGTTCCCCGTTTGCAATGCCGTAAGACCCACCCCTCGGATTGACACTTCCTCTTCGGTAATATTTACCGCAGGCGCGTTTTTTAGCATGTCTTCGAGCGTGGTTGCGCCCTGTTGAACGAGGTCTTCACCTTTCATGGCTTGGACACTCACCGGGATATTTCGCACAGATTGTTCTGTCTTGGTAGCAGTAACAACAATTTCTTCCAAGCGCTTTTGCGAATGTCCGACTGGAATCGTCTTTGTGTCGCTGCCGTCATTATCAGTCGATGCGGCAGCTGTAGCCTCTGAAGATTTCTCATGATCAGACGCAGGTGGCAAGGCAGCTTCTGTCTCTGCAGGAGCCTGGTCATTCTCAGGCGTAGCAGTAGGTACTACTGCCGATTCTATTTGATCAGATGGTTGAGGCGCAGCGGTCGTCGTCTCCTGCTTCTTTTTTTCCTGAGAATCATCCTGTATCAGAAAGCCGAGCGGATCATCTGTCGGCAAAGAATCTACCTGCCCAGAGCTCGTAGAACCAGAGGGCTCCACAGCTGCGGGAGTTCCGACATCTTTACTCTCTACTCCGTCTTGACTTGACGGATCCGGCTTACTGTTTTGGGCATGCGCAGACAGCGCAAATGAAAAAACAATAATGGAAAGTAACGAGCAGATTTTCATTTATTTGCAGACCGTATTTCTGCTGATGCTCTTATGCCACGAGTTTTCAGCTTTGTGATTACGTACCTAACCTCGGCAGCACGCTAAATCTCGACCCTCATCAAGCCCAGCGTTACGAATACGACCTTATCTTGCAGTTAGAAAGCGGGCCCCCTTCATTTCGTAGGGGAGAAGAAAATGGCGCGGCGATACGCGGACAATAAGATTGACTGTTTTATTCGTGAACAACGATCAAGGCTGTTCACCCCTCCTAGAGACCAAGCATTCGATGATATTCGCATGAGCTTTTTTGTCGATTCGATAGCGACAAATCAGAGCGATAGAGAGCACTGCAAGAATCCCAGACCCGGGACCTCCTGAAATGGCTAGCCAATTAAGCGTATGGGTCGGAACGGCCATGGCAACGATGCTCTTTCCTGGATCCTGAGCCGGAAAATTGAGAACTTGCAAAACCATTCCACCAACCAATAGGCCCATTCCCGTGGCGGCCTTACTTGCAAAAGACCAACCAGACAAGAACAAGCCTTCGCGACGCGTACCGTATAACTGCTCATGCTCATCAACTGCATCTGGCACCACTGCGATGAACGCAATTGTCGAAAGGGCGAACGACAGCCCACTTAGAAATGAGGCAACCGCAATGATCGTTGCCACAGTGCTCATCGCCTCTGGGAGCATATTTAGCAATCGCAAAATTATAGGTACAGCATTGAAGAAAGCCATTCCGCATAAACCTGCCACGAGGACTGTGCGCTTTTCGGCTCTGGCCAAAATAGGCCCTGCAAAAGGAGCGGCAACGACAAGACCCATCACAGCTGCCAAGGAACAGGCCTGTAACTGAACAGTATCGAGCCGCCAAAAATAGAGGCTGATATGCATCACCAAAGCTTGGTTGATGCCCTGCGAGATCTGCAACAGTACGATAGAGCCAAAAAGCAGGCGGAATGTAGGATTGCCGAATAACTCTCTGACTTCCCCCAAAAGACGCCGATAAAGTCCCTCAGTGGTGGGTAAGTTATGACGATGCAGATGCCGCGTCTGCAAACCGGTTCGAATCGAGATAGCCGCGCCAACCAAAATAATGACGGACAAAGCAAGCGTCAACGAAAGGTATCCACTCCTGTGCATCAGTCCATTGGGCCCACTCAGGAATACCCCATATCCAAGGCCGATAACTGCAAAAGTTCCCATGATGCCAATCCCCCAGCGCCACGCCGCCATCGATGATCGCTCAGCGTAGTCATCACTGAGATCAACCCCCAACGCCTGATACGGAAGGCCGAAGATAGAAATAGACACACGAAGAGTGATCGACAGGGCCATAACGAGAGCAAATAGTCCCGTGACTCCAACGTTGCTGGGCAATGCGAACAACAGGTTGAAGCTAAGAAGAAGGGGAAATAGGGCGGCAACCATGAAGGGGACTCGGCGCCCCAATGTGGATTTCCAGCTGTCCGATAACGATCCAATCAGAGGATCAGCGACAGCATCGATGACCAAGCCGGCCCCTAGCGCGAACCCGGCAAGTCCACCAGGCAATCCGCAAACGGCGGTCGTGTAATACAGGGCGAACATGTTCAGCATGCTGCCGACGGTGATTTCGATCAGCTGCCCGAACCCGTAGCCAACTTTGTTTGCTAGTGGCAGCTTATTTGCCGGCACCGTCTCGAGCAGCATGGCAGGCGCCATGATCTCCGCCTCTAACGTCATTTAAACCTCGACTTTCTGGTGAGTGCCGCCCGGATTGGCAGATAAATACGTTCCGATTCAAATCGGATTCGAGGATTCTGGTCCAGTTGGCAGGCCTCCGCCCCCCTTCAAAACTGAGGGGCATAGAGACGGCCCGGTAGAAATCTGAGTGTGACAGGCCCCGTAGATTGGCCCCCTCCCATCCGAAGGGGGGCGCGCCACGGGTTTCTGGGCATAGTTTTGTCTCTATATTTGTTCGTTCACCAATTCATCGCCAGGAGAAATTACATGACATTTTCAGAAGACAGCACCATGGGGGATATTCTTGACAATGCGGCAGCAAAAGCCCATCTCGAAAATCTCTATCCGGAAATAAAGTCGATGGAGGCCGTGCTGAACATGGTTCGAGGCTTTTCGCTCAAGCAGATCGTTAAGATGCCGGGATCACAGCTGACGGCTGCTCAACTCCCAGATTTTCTTAAAATTCTCAACAGCGTTTGACTGAACGGTTGGCGGAGCGCGATGCGCTCCGCCTTCGTTATTGCTTTAAATCGAAGGCGCATTAAGTGCTGCCTTTGCGCTGCCGCGAGCCCTCAGCTTTTTTTGACATGTCCATCGGTCGCGAGCGTCGGGTTAAATACTCGATTTCCACTACTTATTTTTTAAGAGCTTTTTTGCGACTACGGGACTGCTTGGATATGGTTCTTTAGATCACCCCGCTCGATGATCGGGAGCCCCATGAACATCAAACGATCTACCAAGCCTCCACTTCTCCACATCTCTATTATTACGTCGTTGCTAAGCTCTATCTTTTTCGGACGCGCCCCCTGCTCCCTTAGCGTCCTAATTGATTGCCTCGCACGTTCCACACATGAAACAACGTATTCCGACATGACTTGCTTTCCTTAAGAATCGTCGATTGTGAACGGCGCACGTGCATGTACTTGCTCACCGCCCGGGCTCATAACAGTTGCAACACGACACAACGCCACTACTAAATGTAAGGCGAGCGCCGATTTACTACCCCCCTACATAATGGGAGGGCTTTTTGACGCGGAACGGCTAAATTGCTTTTGGCGATGTGACAAACCGATATGAGCTATCTCGCACGCGAAGCGAACTGCCGAGCGGTTAAGACCTACAGTCTTTAGAGTTCAACGCGCCATTGGCAGTCTTGGCAAACGGCATGGTTTTGAAATTAATTTCATAGCTCTCACATACCCAACACCAGCCATTCAGGCAGTGCGTCGCAGGTCGATCTGACGCTCGCATGCTCTCGTATCCCCTTCAAAAGGAAGGGGGTACATTTTTTTGAGCGCGGTATTCTCCTTTAGTGATCAAAAGTTGAACACATAGATTTTGGCCGACCGTACTGAAACCTTTGGGGTAATGTTTGCTATGTCGCCTTTGAATATTCGATCCAAATTCTCGTCGAGTCGGGTTTCGATTCGCCTGCTAACGCTCGGCATGATTTTCATCTACTCCGGGGTGGCGGAAGCTCAGCAGCAGATCGAGGAGATCACCGTCACGGCCACCAAGAGAGATGAGTCGGTGCGTGATATTCCTGTCAGTATCGATGCGTTTAATGCAGATGAACTAATCGAGAAAGGGGCCACCAACCTGGACGAGATTCTGAAGCAATCTCCGGGCGTCAATATCAGCGGCGATCGTGTCACCATTCGTGGCGTCGGCGTTCAGACCCAACTTTCACTGTCGCAGGCGCAAGAGACCGGTATCTTCCTTGGAGACGTATCTCTGACGGCCCCGGCCGGTCAAGGTGGCATGCCGAACTTCTATCCTTATGACCTGAAAACAGTCGAAGTACTTAAAGGGCCGCAAGCGACACTATTTGGAGGCACCGCCCTGGCTGGCGCCATTCGCTACTCGCCGAACGAGCCGGTTCTCGGCGCATGGGAAGCCAGCATTCGAGGTGGATACGGCAACGTCACGGGCGCCGATGGTCGGATCAAGGACTTATCTGCCATGGTCAACGTCCCCATATTTGATTCCGTGGCCGTTCGCGTTTCAGGAACTACTCGTAGCACGCCTGATTTTATCGTCGATACGG
>Ga0206928_1188_pt2 | contig 13901 bp, 13 predicted proteins | sample Alteio_BWOrgHeat_21_FD_152941 | JGI IMG/M metagenome (GOLD analysis project Ga0206928, IMG submission 152941) | Enriched cells from forest soil in Barre Woods Harvard Forest LTER site, Petersham, Massachusetts, United States -... | ecosystem: Environmental > Terrestrial > Soil > Temperate forest >... | reverse complement strand
CAGTGTGAACCGCTGCAAAAGGATTATGTCCCGCCTGCCGCCCTGGTCGCTACGCCAGAGCGGATTGACGAGCTGGTGACACAGGCCCGTCTTCGTGGTGAGGAGCTGACCCCGGCTCAGGCCGATAAATGGCTCAATCAGTTCGCGGCCATCCATCGCTATGTCTGCACGTCACAGGATCAATTTTTGAATATCCGTGGCGGGGCCGGTACGGGCAAGACTTTCTGCCTCGAACAATTGGTTGGCGAAAGTCAAAAGGCCGGTCGTCCGGTCTTCATTTGTGCGCCCTATGGCGAACAGGCCCGTGTCACCCTGCGGAATGAAGCTCCCCGGCTGGAAGCTTCCGGTCAGCATGAAGTCGCCCGCGTTTTCGCACAGGCCAATACCGTTGATGCGTTGCTAGCACAGGCGCGGCGCGATCCCCTGCCGCTTCGCGGCGCTGACATCTATGTCGATGAGGCGGGTCTGCTCGACACTCCCAAGGCGCTCGCCTTGGTGCGAGAAGCGGAACGGGTCGATGCTCGGGTGATTTTTCAAGGCGACACGGAACAAATGGCAGCGGTGGGCCGGGGCCAGCCGGTGAAGCTCCTTCAGAATGAGCTTGGGCTGGGAATGCACGTTCCCCGCGCTTCCATTTCGCGGCGGCAACTGACGGTGGCCGACAAGAAACTCGCCGCTGATTTGTCGTCCGGCAATGAGGAGAAGTTTGTCGGAGCCGTCCGGCAGATGTTCGACCGGGGCATGATCCGCGAAACCCCGCCCGATGATGCGGTGGAGAAAGTTGCCAAGGAAATCGTCGAGGCCCGCGCGGGCGGCAAAGAGGTCGTGGCCGTTTCTTCAGTCCATCGCATCAGTGACGCTCTCGCGGAGCGCGTCCATGATCTCCATGTCGAAAAGATGGGTCGGGAAGGTCAAACTTCTCTCGATGTCCATGTGAAGAGGGATTTGCAGCCTGCCGAATTGCGCTCCTCTCAATTTTACAAGGTCGGGGATGTGGTCGAGTTCAAGCAGGACGATGCCGTTGTCCGCGCTCCGGTCACGTCCGTTTTGCCGGACACCCTCGTTATCGAACGCGATGGCGAAGCGCATGAGCTTGCTTTGAGGCAGGTGCGGGCGGTCTTCGATCTCTCCCGCATCGAGCGCGGTCCGGGTGAAAAGCTCCTCCTGCAAGAAAAGGTCAAGCAGGCTGACCGCATCTTTGAAAAGGAATCGCGGCAGACTATTTCCCATGTCAGCGGCGGGACGGTTCATTTTGCCAGCGGCCTTAAGCTGAGCGTCGATGATGGGCGCGTCCGGCAGGGTGAATGCCTCACCGATTACAAGGCACAGGGCATCAAGGGCACGGAAGTGCGCGGCATCGAAGACAATGGTTCCGCGATGGCGATGGCCAACAAGGAAGCGTTCCATGTCAAAGGGACTCGACATGTTCAAAACGTGGTTCTCCATGTCGAAAACAAGAGCCTCTATGTCGAGGCCATCCAGCGCAGCAACGTGAAGTTCTCCGCGCTGCAACTGGAGCGCGTGCCGGTTGTTCCTGTCGTGGCTTATCCGCTCGCCGTGGACAAGGGCAGGCTGCTCATGCAGGTGCGTACCTGGGGCTGGGAGTTCCTGACTCGCGTGAGTAGTCAGAAGGTGGCGGAACAGGTTCGCCAGCAGGTCGCCCGGTTTGAGGGACTGCGCGTTCGCCCGGTGGAAACCGTGGCCGAAAAGATCGCTCCCACGGTCAAGGAAGCGGCGGCCGAAAAGTTGACACCTGCACACGAAACCGTGAGGAAAACACCGGGGGAACGGTTGACACCCTCCGTAGAGGATATGGCGCAAAAGCTCCGACAACGGCGAGATGAAGCCCTCGCCAAGAAGCAAAAGGCTGCACCTAAGCCTTCCGTGAAGCAGAAACAATCCCCCTATTATGCCCCTACCGTGCATCGGCCTCGGCAGGGTCAGGGCATGAGCATGTAACCCTATGTTAGAATCAGAACCCTATCCCTTCGATTTTCACGATAGAAGTGTCGGCATCACTTTTCATCTGCCATCTCGTCGGCGCTTCATTCCCAACTGCTGGTTGCTTCACGCTGACGTGAACGACAAAGAAACCGAACTCCAGATTCACTATACCGAGTGGCTCGTGACCATTCACGGAACGAATCTCGATCATTTACATGAGCGGGTGGCTCTATTTGGAGTGGGTTGGGTGCGGGAAATGCCAACCTCGCCTAAGCCAACCACTCCCACGGTCACGCGAATCGAAATTACCGAGAAGGCTGCGGATTAGTCGGCTGAAAGACGATCCCCCCTGTCTATCTTTGCCGTTTAAATTCCCGTTTTTCGGTCATGACATCGGCCTCGCGCAAAATTTGTTCGAGCGTGACATCCCACTGTCCGGCAAGAGTCAGCCGGACAATGGTATCCAGAATGGGGCCGCTGCGCTGACGCAACGTGCCGCCAATGGTTTTCATCACCATGGCATCAACAGCACCTGCTGTCTTGCGACCTGACTTGGTGTGCGAGATAGCCCAAAAATCAATGACGATGGGCGACGGAAGAGAGGCCTTCCTGGGATCATCCATGGCTGTGAGGCAATCCCGCAAACAAGCCGTCACCAGCGCGTTCGGCGAAATGCGCAACCATAGGGCCTTCTCCCTAATGCGCTGGGGAAGGTTGTCTATCCCCTCACTGATCTTGAGGTGAAGATGCTTGGCGGGCGGCTGCTTCTTTAGCCGGGCATGAAATTCCGCGAGCCGCCGGGCTGCTTCCTTGGCCCTTTTGGCCCGGTCTTTTTCGGCTATCTCTTGAATGAGTGAATCGTGTGCCTTCTCAGAGTGAGGCAACATTTCATTCTCCCGGCCCGAGGCGCGGTAGAACTTCTCCACAATTTCCAGGATTCGAAAGCGATCATGAGGCGTATCCATCGCCTTGAGACATTGCGAAGTGCACGCCATCGTAAAATTACTCGGATACGGCTCGGCCAGCACCGCGCATTTCTTGAGGATCGGCAGGGTCAAATCAGGCGGAGTTTTAATGCTGAGTTGCATAGGTGGAAAATGGCCGGAAAAATCGCGTTTGACAATAGCAGCTTAAGTAGCTACTAGTAGCTTATATGACACCCAACCTCAACCCTTTTTATTCCCGCAGCCAAATTGAATCTCGGAACAAAAAAATGAAAGTCGTTCCGAGACTCCGTTTGCTCGTGGGTCATTCTTCACCTTATGAATTCTTCAACAACTGCAACTAGCCTCGAAAATCCTGCGATTTCCGAGAATATCAAATCACCTGTCCAAGATTCGGACTTATGGACGACGAAGGACGTTGCCAAGTATCTCCGCGTCAGCCTCAAGACCGTGTTTAACCTGCGCAAGAAAGGATTGCCCTTCGTCCAGCTCGGCGGCGCTGTCCGCTTCGTACCACAGGAAATCAAAGATTACCTCGTCAATAGTCGCCGCCTGTCGTCGCACCGCCTGCGGCAAATGATACGGAAGGGAGCCTCGTCATGATTATGCCACGAATTGCTCCGCCTGGCTCCTACATCGACGATCCGGCGGAAAAACTCGACCGTACCGACCACGCTGAAAGTGCAAGAAACCTGGCCTTTGCCTTAGCCAAGGGTGGTTTGACCTGTGTTTGCGAATGGATTACGCGCGGGCGAGGTGGTGTCACAAATCGGGCTTTACGCGCCGATATTGTCGTGCTCTGCATCTGTTCTCAGTTTTTGCCATGCAAGCGCCCTTCCGCCTCCTGGGTCGGTCGGCAGCATGGGGTGTCGCGCCAGCGGGCCAATGAACTGAGGAAGGAATTTGCCGATTATATCGCTCCATATATCCAGTTTAACGGTCAGCGTTTCCTCAACCAAGCGAATGCGTTGCAATAGCGACGGGGTTGGGTGCGGCAGGGAGCAGGGGCCGCAGCCCGACCCGGTCGCGGGCGCATAGCCGCCGCCCCAAAACCCGCAGCGGTGCCAGCAGGCACGGCGGCGCTAAATTGTAAGGATTGGCGATTGCTATTCGGGAGAGGAGGAAGAGGCTAATGCAAATAAATTGCACATAGTTCTTGCAACCTATTTGCGTGTAGGCTAGCCAGTCGTTCATGCAAATGACTTGCGACTGCTTCTTATCTGTCCCCAAACGACTCTGCCTAACTTGCCTCTTAGGTGCAGCGATAACATCTGTAATGCACTGTGCTGAGGCTCAAACTTCGACGGGGACAGTGCCTTCTATCTCGCCCCCCACAAATCAAACGACAACTAGCTCAACCAAATCTGGCGCGGTAGTTAAGGCTCAGATGCCTGCTCCGTCTGGAGTGGATCAACCGGTACAGATGCAAGAGATCACGGTTGTTGGCCAATTGGATCAGTCTCGTCAGGAAATCGTACCCAGCCTGGGGGCGACTGTTTACACGATTGATCAGCAGGAAATCCAGAACATGACGGCGGGGGATAACATCCCCTTGAGCAAGCTGGTGCTTCGCTTTCCCGGCGTTACTCAGGATTCAGAAGGATCAGGCAGTTTCCATGTCCGGGACGAGCACGCGAATGTCCAGTATCGCATTAACGACGTTCTCATCCCCGAGAGCATCACCAGCTTTGGGAGCCAGTTTGACACGCGCTTTGCTGAAAACGTCGATCTCATAACCGGCGCTCTGCCCGCGCAATATGGCTTTCGCACGTCAGGCGTTCTCGATATTCACACCAAGAGCGGAGCCTTCAATCCGGGAGGAGATGTTGAGATGTACGGGGGAAGCCATTCCGCTCTCAATCCTAGTTTTCAGTACGGCGGTTCGCAGGGCAAATTGAACTACTATTTTTCGGGCAGCTATCTCCAAAATGATCTAGGAATCGAAAACCCGACATCCAGCTCCGACGCCATTCACGATCATACGGACCAGTATCGGGGCTTTGCTTATTTATCCTACGTCATCGACGATACCAGCCGCCTTAGCCTGATTGCGGGAGAAGCGTACAATCAGTTCCAGATTCCCAACACACCGGGACAACCCGCCGGAGTCGATGGAGCTGGCAATCCCTTCACCATTCCCGGAGTCACCTCGTTCGATTCATCCACTCTTAACGAATCGCAGAGAGAGCAAAATAATTTCGAGGTGTTGGCATATCAAAAGACGATCGACGATTTCAATTTCCAGCTCTCCGTCTTCAACAGCTACAGCGCGGTAAATTTTAATCCCGACGCTCTTGGCGACCTCTATTTCAATGGTGTGGCCGGAAAGTTGAATCGCAGCGTCATGTCGAATGGGCTGCAATTCGACTCCAGTTACGACATCAACGACAGCCATACGTTACGCGGAGGCGTTTTATTAAACGCGCAAGGTGCCACGCAGACGGCCAACACAACTGTCATCCCGGAAGACCCGGCGACCGGCGCACAAAACGGATTGCCTTTCTCGGTGTTTAGCCGGGATTACTCGACGGCCTACAGCTACGGCATTTATCTCCAGGACGAATGGAAGATCACCAAGGCATTAACCCTGAATTACGGCGGGCGCTTTGACATCTACCAGAGCAGCCAGATTCGGCAGAACCAGATCAGCCCCCGCATTAATGCGACCTATAAGATCGACAAAACCACGACCATTCATGGGGGCTACGCGAGTTACTTCACTCCCCCACCATTGGAGAATATTCCGCAGGGCAGCGTTAGCCAGTTTGTGAATACTACGAACGCGGCCACTCCCGGCTTACCTAATAGTCCAGTGATGTCGGAACGCGCCCATTACTTCGACTTGGGCATTGTTCATAACTTCACGCCCGCATATCAAATGGGTCTCGATGGATACTATAAGGTTTCCCAGAATACGCTCGACGATGGCCAGTTTGGAGCCGCACCCATCTTGAGCGCCTTCAATTATCGGCGGGGACAAATCTGCGGGGTCGAGTTGAGCCAGAGCTATACGAAAGGCGGATTCTCCGCCTACGGGAATATTGCCGTTGAACAGGGGATCGGAACCCAGGTTAATTCGGCTCAATCCGTTTTATTTGGCCCAGACGATTACAACTACATTGCCTCACATTACATCTATCTCGATCACAGCCAAAGCTTCACCGGGTCCTTTGGGCTTTCCTACAACATCCAGCAGACCGAAACGAAGCCCTATCTGGAAATGATCTGTGGCAGCGGTCTGCGTACCGACATAGACGGCGTGCCCAACGGCGGCTCTCTTCCAGCCTATGATTCCGTAAACATCGGATTCACGCAGGGATTCAAATGGGCGGGACTTGAACATCTGACCGCGAGGTTTGATGTCGTCAATGTCGGCGATCAAATCTACGAACTTCGCGATGGCTCTGGCGTAGGAGTCTTCGCGCCCCAGTTCGGCCAGCGCCGCAGCTTTTATGGCGGGCTTACGTATTCTTTTTGATACCCCCAAGCATCTTCCGAAACAAATTGTCGAGGCAAGAAAGCGGGAGCGATGGCTGACTTGCTGGAGTATCTCCATTTTGCTTCACGTTAGTCTCTTCCTTTTCGGCACGGTTTGGTTGATTCGCTCGGCTCATTTTCATGTCATGGCAGGAAAAACTTCGACTGAAATAAGTCTCATTCTTGAACCTGTTCCAGTACCGGTAATCAAGCCGTCCCCGCCAACACCTATTCCCTCTCCCTCAGTGCAACCAAGCCAAGCTTCCGAGCCAATCAAGACACAGATTAAACCTCTCCCTGAACCAGATGTTACGGCTGCCTCTGCTCCTGCGATTGTGCAAGCCAAACCACGGGCGGTTAAGCCTCCGGCAGTACACAACAAAGCATCCTCAACTAACGAAGCAAGCAACGCGGCTAAAGGAGCGGTTCAAGCTGAACCCGATGACTTGCATAATGAGCCCCCTGAGTATCCTGAAGAATCCCGCGCGGCCCGCGAACAGGGCATCGTGATTTTACGGGTTGAGGTAACGTCTGCTGGCGAGCCGGCCACCGTTAGCATTTTGAAGAGTTCGGGCTACTTCCGGCTCGATCAAGCAGCCAGACAAGCTGTTCAACACTGGAAATTTGGTCCGGCAATGGCGGCAGGAATCCCGGTGGCTTCGGAAATCGATGTTCCGGTCCGTTTTCGGCTGCAATAGACGACTAAAGTCGCTGGTCCACCGTTTTGATCCCTGGTGGCGCGGAGTGAGGCGATTTGTGCTTTAGTTTAATGCGTCACAACCCTATTTCTGATTAATTCCGTCAAACACTTCAAGAAATATGGAGCTAAGGAAAAAGATCATCGGTATCTACGTGCTACTCATTGGCGCAAATATCGCGGCATGGGTTTGGGCCGTTAGTGCCTTTCATGGGTATCCCGTTCTTCTCGGTACAGCATTCCTGGCCTACACATTCGGTCTTCGCCACGCGGTTGATGCAGACCATATTGCCGCAATTGACAACGTGACGCGAAAACTAATGCAGCAGGGACAAAGACCGGTTGGAGTGGGAGTCTATTTTTCACTCGGTCATTCGACCGTCGTCTTCGGCCTTTCTGTTGCCATCGCCATGACCTCCGTTGCTCTTAAGGACAAATTCGATTCGTTTGACAACGTGGGAGGCATCGTCGGCACGAGCGTTTCCGCATTTTTTCTTCTGGCGATTGCGGTTGCCAATATGATCATCCTGCTTTCCGTTTACCGCACCTTTCGAGTCGTCAAGAATGGCGGGACTTACGTTGACGAGGATATTGACCTCGTTCTTTCCAAGCGTGGGTTCTTCGGCCGGATTTTTCGATTCCTCTTCAAATTAATCGGACGCAGTTGGCATATGTATCTGCTTGGGTTCCTTTTCGGATTGGGATTCGATACGGCGACAGAAGTGGGCTTGCTCGGTATTTCCGCAACGGAAGCGTCCAGGGGCCTACCTATTTGGTCGATCTTGGTGTTTCCTACGCTTTTCACGGCAGGAATGGCGCTGATCGATGCGACTGATGGCATTTTGATGCTCGGGGCTTATGGTTGGGCTTTTGTGAAACCGATTCGGAAGCTTTATTACAACATGACCATCACTTTTGTCTCGGTGCTGGTGGCCCTGATTATTGGAGGGATCGAAGCCCTTGGACTGATCGGAGATCAGTTCAAAATGCAGGGGCTTTTTTGGGATTCCATTGGCTTTCTAAGCGACAATTTCGGCGTTCTCGGCTTCGTCATCATCGGGGTCTTTTTGTTCAGTTGGATGGGTTCGCTTCTCATCTATCGGTTCAATCGCTACGATGAAATCGTAATAAAGACCTAAGTTGGTTTCGGGATCATATCTTCGATTAGACCTGATTATGTGGCCTGAGATACTCTTCTAACTGGTTCTGAGCCTCGGAAACTCTTGCCGCTAAGACAAAAAAATCGTATCAGTCGTCTATGCGCCGTTTTACCCTCTTCGTGGTTCTCGTCGCATTTACCTTTTCCTGCGGCGGTCAGTGGCCTGTCCTGCAATGTGTGGCTTGGGCAAACATGATCCGGGAATATTCTGAGATGGTGCCACTGACCCAGGCAGTCGAGATGACTTTTAGCGGACGGTATCCCTGCGAACTATGCAAAGCCATTGCACAGAAGAAGCAGGAAGAAAACACCAAGCTCGCCGCGACTTTTAAGCACGAGAAGAAGGTCGTTTCTCCCGGTTTGGTGGTGAAAGCCTGTTCGGTGACAATCACTCCACAATTCTTCGTCGTTCGGTCTTCGCTGTTTCAGACCCGCTCTGATACGCCTCCTACTCCTCCCCCTCGTTTCGCCTAAGCACGTCTAGCTTAGCGCATCCGCTTCCTGCGGATTTTATAAGTTGCGGAGACATGCCGAAAATATTCGGCCATGCCTTCGCCCATAACCATAACGAGGACTATTTATGACTTATTTTCAATTTAGCAAACGTGCGGCGGCAGCTTTGATGGCTACCCTCGCTCTGAACATACTTACCACAAAACTTCAGGCCCATGGATTCGAGGGAGACCGGTTCTTCCCTCCCACCATTTCAACGGATGACCCCTTTGCCACCGATGAATTTAACCTGACGTTCTCAAGTTTTAACAACCCGGCCAGTCCGGGTGATGGAACACCCAAAACCCGTGAGATCGATGTCTCAAGTGAATTTGACAAGGAAATCTTCCCCAAGTTCGCCTTGGGCATTTCCGGGACCTACATCAATCTGGAGCCCAATAAGCACACGGATGATGGTTCCGATCCCATGCCTTCTCAGGATGGATTCGATAACATCAGCCTGAGTGCCAAATACGAGCTTTGGGAGGTTCCCGAGCACGAATTCATTCTCTCGCTAGGTGGTGAGGTCGATCTCGGCGGAACGGGAAGCAAGCCGCTTGGTGTCGAGTCCTACAGCACGTACACCCCCAGCCTCTATTTCGGCAAAGGGTTTGGCGATTTGCCCAATGAACTCAAATACCTCAAGCCATTCGCGCTTACCGGCACAGTGGGATACGAAATTCCCAGCAAGACCTTGGATTCCAATGTTCTTGATTGGGGCTTTGCACTCGAATACAGCATGCCCTACTTGCAGGAGCACGTGGAGGATGTCGGGTTGCCACATCCCTTTAAGGACATGATTCCCTTGGTGGAATTTAATATGACGAGTCCTACCAACCGCGGCGGGGAAACCACGACCGGCACCATCAACCCCGGTATTCTCTGGGAAGGCAAATACTGCCAAATTGGCGCGGAAGCCGTTATTCCCGTCAACGCACACACCGGCCCGAATGTAGGTGCTGTGGTTCAGGTCCAATTCTTCATCGATGATCTTTTCCCCAAGATTTTCGGTCACCCCATCTTTTTCAAAGATGCCCACACCAACTTCAGCGACGACAACAACTAAACACAACTATGAAATCCATTCGTTTTTTACTCATTCCATTCCTCTCTCTTGCCGTTTGTTCATTGGCCCAAGCCCACGCCTTCCTCGACCATGCTGATCCCAGGGTTGGTAGCACCGTAACCGCTCTCAGCCAGGTCACGGTCTTTATGACCGAAGAACTGGAAGGAGCGTTCAGCAAGCTTCAGGTGTTCGATGCCAAGGGAACGGAAGTCGATAAAAAGGATGTCAAGGTCAGCGGTGCCACCATGACCGTTTCTGTTCCCAAGCTGGGCGCTGGAACCTACAAGGTCATCTGGAAGGCCGTCGCCACCGATACCCACAAGACTAACGGGACTTTCACCTTCACCGTCCAGTAATGGCGTGCTGGGTCGAAACGAGAGATTTGCATGATAGCCGCCGTCCTCGTTCTGGCCCGCACGGTTCACATTGGAAGCGCGATGCTACTCGTCGCGCTTCCCTTATTTATGCTCGTTATTTTGCAGCCCGGATTAGGTGCTGAGAGAGGCGAAGGCTATTCCGTGTTTTGCCGTAAAATCATTAAGGGGCTTTGGCTGGCCTTTATTTTGGAAGCCCTCTCTGGATTAGTCTGGTTGTGGTTCGTTGCGGCGCAAATGAGCGATCAGTCTCCTTGGCGTATTCTGGACTCAGCCGATTTGAATGCAGTGTTATGGCAAACTCAGTTTGGCCAGCTTTGGCTTGCACGTGCTGCCATTGGAGTCCTGCTCGGAGTTGTGCTCTATTTCGTTTCCCGCAGAAAGAGTCAGCCCCGTCCCGTCATTTATCCTTCTAACTGGCTCGCGCTGGCGGTGAGCAGCATTTTGCTGGCTACGCTCGCCTGGGCGGGACATGCGGTCGCAGGCATTCATTATCACATCCTTCATCTTGTTGCCGACATTCTGCACCTGCTCCTTAGCTCCATCTGGCCTATCGGACTCATTCCGTTAGGATGGTTTCTTTGGGACGCGAATCAACGGAATCAAGTATTGTTGGAAGACTCCGAGATCGGAACCCTGAAAAGGTTTTCACAATTCAGCCTGATTGCGGTGCTTCTTTTGCTCATAACCGGATTCATCAATGGCTGGTTAATGATCGGCTCATGGACTGCTCTTTTTACCACAACCTACGGGCAACTTCTTCTCATCAAAGTGTTGGCTGTAATGGTGATGATTGGCCTCGGGGCTTACAATCGGATTTACCTTCTACCACGCATCCAGGAAGGACGTAGCTTCTTACTGTCACTTCGTCGAACGGTCCTTGGTGAATCTTTTTTGGCGATGGCCGTTGTTCTTATCGTCGGAATCATGGGGACGACCTCGCCTCCGTTTTAGCCATTTTCCACTTATGCCTCGATCATCTTCTTTAAGCTCATTCTTATGGGGTGGATTGGCGGCGCTGGGTGCGGTGATCCTGATCTATTTGCTCATCCCCAGTCTGACACCGGAAAAGCCGCTTCGCCGGTACTCGGCCGTTCCAGCCTTTTCCCTGATCGAACGAAGCGGGAAGACCATCACTAATCAGGATTTGGAGGAAAAGATTTGGGTGGCGGACTTCATTTTTACGACATGCCCCGGCCCGTGTCCGATCCTTTCGGCCAATATGGCGCACCTTCAGTCCAAACTCGCCGGAGATGATCGCGTCCAATTGGTCAGCTTCACCGTCGATCCGCAAGACGATACGCCATCCGTCCTCACCGCTTATGCGAATCGGCTGGGCGCTGATCCGAAGCGCTGGTGGTTCCTGACAGGACCAGAAAAGCCTCTCTACGACCTGATACAAAATGGATTCTATCAGACGGTGCAGGATAACCACGGGAAGACTCTTGATCCCGGACAGTACCTTGTTACCCACAGCACCTACTTGGTATTGGTCGATGCCCACGGCATCATGCGAGGTTTCTTCCACGGACTGGATGAGGAAGAACAAGCCAACCTGCTGAAGGCTATCCGTCAACTGGAGAAAGAATGACCAAAACTCAAAAGGCCAAAAAGCGGAAGCTCTCTCGGGAAGATCAACAAGAAGAAGAACGCCTGAATAAATGGGACCGGCTGATCGTTTACTTTGGAATTGGATTTGCTCTCTTTTTTGTCTTCCTGTTCGGCGGTCTCATGTTCGCGCTCCAACACGCCAACTCGAATACGGCGACGCAAGAGTCCTCTGTTACCATCAAGCCTGACTACCCGCGCTATCTGGTCGATTTCTCCCTTGTTGACCAATCGGGCCATACGCTCACGCGAAAAGATTTGAAGGGTAAAATTGTCGTGGTGAATTTTATTTTTACCAGTTGCTCGATTGTTTGTCCTTATGTGAACGCACAAATGGAGAAAATCCAAACTCAGACGACAGGAGAGCCAGATGTTCGCTTGCTCTCCCTGGCTCTCGATCCAGTCGACGATACTGCTCCGGTATTGGAAAAGTATGGACGCTCCTTCGGACAGGACCCGACTCGCTGGTCATTTCTGACCGGCGACGAGTCAACCATACATTGGCTGGTTGGAAAAAGTTTTTTGTCACCCGACACCACAGGGGCCTACGCCTACATGCCGGGAAACTTCGCCCATTCCCAGAGAATTGTGCTTGTTGCTCCTGATGGCCATATCGTGAGTTATTTCGATGGTTTAAACCAGGATGCTGCGAGTGCCGTGGTCGATCAAATCCACAAGCTAAAATCCTTATGACCAAAACCACTTGGATCAATCGTGGACGGCTGTTGTGGCTAGTTTTCGCTCTACCGCTTGCGGCGTGTCACTCATTGAAACCATCGACCGATGAACCCCGTTCCTATCACGCCCAAGGGGTCGTTGAGCAGATTTCCCCGGAACGAAGCAAGGTGACTATCCATCATCGAGCGATTCCCGGTTATATGATGGAGATGACCATGGATTTCCCGGTAAAGGACGCGCATGAACTCGATGGCCTGAGTCCCGGTGATCAGGTCAATTTCACCCTCATGGTCGACGCCGACAAAAGTTGGGTCACGGACTTTCAGCGTACCGGTCATTCCGACATCGCCTCAACCAATGGAATGGCCATGGCTGACAACACCTCCACTCACCTCAACCCCGGCGATCTGATACCAGATGGAGAATTGCTCACCGAGGAAGGCAAACGCATCCATCTCTCCGATTTTCAGGGAAAGGTGGTGGCTTTCACCTTCTTCTTCACCCGCTGCCCGTTGCCGGACTACTGCCCTCTGATGAACCGCAATTTCGCTCAAACCAGAAAATTGCTGAAGTCCATGCCGAATGCTCCCAAGAACTGGCAGTTTATTTCGATCTCCTTCGATGCAAGCTTTGATCGACCGGAAGGATTGACCTCCTACGGAAATTTCTATCGCGGGAACGATTCGGACCGCTGGCTGTTTGCCTCGGCCGATTCCACTACTTTGGCCCGACTGGCACCGCCTCTAGGCCTGATGATCATGGGTCAGGATGCCACGCTTTCACACAACCTCCGTACTGTAGTAATGGATGCGCAGGGACGGCTTTATCATCAGTTCAATGACAACCTGTGGAAGGCACAAGACCTCGCCGATACGATGCTGAACGCTGCGCATCTGCCATCGCCAAAATAGATATCTCAGCCCATACAAAATTTCCCAACTTGCTTGCATACCAAGTCTGCTCTGAATTGCATAACAAGAGATTGCATTTTGATGCAAAAATTTACCGAGAAAGACTTGCTATGAGTGTAGTAAGATGCTAGCCTGTAGAAACTTAGGAAAGGAGATGGTGGATGTCGATCCCTTGTCGAGGGATCAGACACGCAGACAAACAGGCGATAAGCTGGAGAGCTTGGAGATTAGGTGGCTTTCCATATTCATTCTAGATTAGTGAAAAATCAAAGTGCGTCTGATCCCTCGACAAGCTCGGGATGACGGAGATCTTATTCGGAGTTATGTTGTTGTTCGCGTGACTTGCGAAAAATAAATTCGATCAAAACTGGAAAGAAGAGAAGGGCGAGAAGCGGTTTGAGCCAGCGGTCGGTCATCAGGTGAATGCTGATTGCTCCGATCTTGGGAACGCCGTCACAGGCAAAGCCGAGAGCGGCAAAGCCGAGAAGGTAAGCGAGCCATCCGGCACTCATCTCGATGCGCTGGGACAAAAACTCGCCCACGCTCTTGAA
>Ga0206928_1190_pt1 | contig 13905 bp, 8 predicted proteins | sample Alteio_BWOrgHeat_21_FD_152941 | JGI IMG/M metagenome (GOLD analysis project Ga0206928, IMG submission 152941) | Enriched cells from forest soil in Barre Woods Harvard Forest LTER site, Petersham, Massachusetts, United States -... | ecosystem: Environmental > Terrestrial > Soil > Temperate forest > O... | reverse complement strand
CCGCTGGTTTGCGAGAAACTGCCAACCCACGAATTATCGGCCAGCACTGGGGACAGCGCCGGATACGGAAAATCCAATGACACCTGCAATGCGCCGCTGGCGACCAGCGCCGATTGGATCCGCACCACGACCGCATCCAGCGCTGGGTGAACGCACGTCGTGACGGTGACTGTCTGCCCGCTGACCTGATAGCTTGAAGTCTGTATGCCCGACCATATATTCATCGTCCGCACCAGGCCCGAAATCGCGCCCGATGTCAGCGCCGTCCCATTGGCGTCGCATAATTGCAGCCGGCCCAAATCCATTATGTGCGGATTCTGATTCATCCACGTGTTGGTTGGGTTGTTGTAACCCGTAGCAACATCCTGCCCGTTGACGCGCCCCGTCTCAAACGAGCCCGTCGCCGGAATATCGGCGGCTGTCATGCCCGAGGGCAGCGGAAATGAATGCCAGCCCCAGTGCGACATTGTATTTCCGCCAAATGTCTGCAATCCGGTCCCATCCGCGTTGAAGCAAAATTCGCCGTTGCCCAGCGGAATGGTTGATCCCGAGCTGTTCCACTGGATGTTGTGCCGCGTCACCAGCGCGTAGCGGTTGATCGGGGTGGCCTCTCCATAAACCAGACGATAAAAGACGCAGCCATTGCCCGTGTTAACGGGGAGAACCATCTGGTTGGTCATGCTGCTGTTGGAAATGTTCACCCAGTTGGTGCTCAAGCCGACGGGCAGGCTGTTGGTCTGAACCTGCAGGCTCCAGCCAATGTAATTCATCGGCCAGGATAAGGACACCCCGCCGCCGGAAACGGCAGCGGTGATGTTCGGCAATGTGGTGCTTCCTGACACCACCTGGATGGTGCCATTAAAAGCCAGCTGGTATACGTCCCAGCTCAAACCAGTTGCCAGCGCCGGGAGGTTGTAGGTGGTGAAAACGCCGCCATAACTGGATGAATCAAACAGCGTGAAGGTGTCGCCCGCCGCCAGGGCATCGCCCGTGGCCGTCACCGTAAGCGTCCCGCTGTAAGTCATCGATGACATCCCTTGCAGCAAATCGCTGTTGAGCGTGGCGCCAGTCTTGTTGATGCGCATCACGTTGGTGCTGCCGGCATTGAACGTCAGCCCGTTGCCGATGGTCAGCCTGCCCATGCTGGCCAATGTGCCGGCCATGAGCGTCCCGCCTGACTGAACCGTGACGCCACCATTGATTGTGCCCTTGCCATCCAGAATGCCGCCGTTGACCATGACCGCCGAGCTGCCCGCCGTCGAACCGTCCACCTCCAGGGTGCCGCCATTGATGGTCGTGGTTCCGGTGTAGGTGTTGTTGCTGTTCAATATCATGCTCCCCGCCCCGCCTTTGACCAGCGGCTGCGCGCCATAGGTACCCGTGGCAAAGTCGTCCAGCACGCCGTTGACAATCAACACCGAGCCGGCCGCGTTGCTAAAGGAACCGCCCCGAAGACTGAATTGCGTGCCCGCCGGCATCGAAATATAATTCGTGCTGTTCGATGCGGTGGCAATGACATCGCCATTCTCATTGTAACAATCGCCATTCAGGTGTGGAGGATGGTTATAGGCACCAGCACCGGGGTTGGCCGTGATGGTGCCGTTGTCCAGGGTGATCGGACGTCCCAGGGTTTCGGAGTATGCACTGACCTGACGCATGGTGCCGCCGACAATGGTCAGCGCGTTACCGTTGCCATAACCCGAAACATCGCCTGCGTTAAACTGGAGTTCCCCGGGCCCATAAACCTTGATCTTCGAGTTCCCGAGCGTGCCGTTGCCGTCATCGCCGGGGTTGGCGGACAATTGCAGCACGCCGTTGCTTACTACGGTTAGACCGCTGTAGGTGTCCTCACTCGCCAGCGACAGGTTGCCCGCTCCGGTCTTGGCCATTCCCGCCGAGCCGGCCAGCACCGCGCTGACGGTGGTGGTTTGGTTGTTCACCGTGACGGTCGGCAAACCGCTGCTCACGGCCAGCGTCAATGGACCGCCGCTGCCCGTTCCCACCGTCCAATTGTAAGTATTGCCCTGGTCTCCAAGAATCAGGTTGCCGATGCTCCTCGCCCCGTCCAGCGTCACGACCGGTGAAGTCCCCAGGGTGAGCGTGCTGAGATCAGCGGTGTTGCCGCTGCCGGAGGCAATGGTGCCGCCGCTCCAGTTGGCGCCGGTAGCCCAACTGCCACCCAACTTATTGGTCCAGGTGGAGACTGTTCCACTGGTGTAGATGTTCAGTCCGGCCACGGAACTGGTTACGGTGGTGCTGCCATTTCCGACCACGACAAAATAGCCGGCGCTCACTGTCGGGCTGTTCGTCGTGTAACTGCTCGTGTTGGCACCCGCAATCAAATTGGTCGCTCCACCCCTGATCTCATACCATTGATAGGAGGAAACCGCCGGGTTCCCGGACGCTATCACGGTGAACGTCGCGTTTGAGCCCTGGCCGGAGGGTATGGTCACCGTTTGCGGCTGTTGGCCGATGGCGAGAAAATTTGGGTTCGACGGGCTGAATACTGCGGCGGCCAACGAACAGTCTTGCACCGCATTTGTCATGGTAAACGTCTCCGAACCTCCAAAGATGATTGCTGATATGTAACCCATCGAAGCGGCAGAGGCGCTTGAGAAACCGCCAGTCGTGGTGGTTAAAACCGGTGTGCCAGTTGCCATGCCGCTGTTGGTAACAGTAATGGAGATTCCGCTGGTTGCTGCCACATCACCGCCAACTGCAGCCCAGGAATTGGCTGTTATGCCGCTCAGAATAAACGAAAGGGATGAAGCGCCAGCGCCCGTGGCACTGGCAGAACCCGACGGCGGAGGGACGACAGTGTTGTCAACGCCGCTCAGAGTGTATGCTACCAAAGCACCCGAAGACGAAGACCCACCACCCGCCCCCGACTGGCCCAATAGTTTGCCTGAAATATTATAACCGGATCCGGATGTGGGATTATAACAGTAATAAATGGCGGAAGCGCGACCGGTGGTCGCTTTACTAGCTTTTTGAACGATCAGTGCGAGGGTATTCGTGGTGACGGCGTTAGTCCAATTTAATGCTGACGGCGCTTCTAATATGTTGTTAGCGTTTCTAAAGGTTATCACCACCACCAATGCGTTTGCTGATGACGAAACTGTGAGATTCGTGCTGAGCAGAAGGGCAGTGGTGCCGCTGCTGAAAGTCGAAGCGGTCGTTAATTCATTGTCCACTAAAGCAATCTGCGCGCGGCCGGGTGCGGCCAACAGAAGCAAAGCAACCAGCACCCCAAACAGCGTTGCCGTCGTCATTTTAAGCCCTCTGTGGCTTCTAAATAGGATATTCCCCCCCAAGGTTGTGGACCGATACGAGCCGACCCGCACCTGGAACTGATTTAATGGATGCTTTCATGTCGATTGATTTTATGGTTTTAATATGTTCACAGTTCTGCCATTGCCGAACACAGTTCGTGCGGCAACGAATGGATTTCCCGCAAGTTTTTTATCAGGATTTTACGAGAATAAAGTCTAACATGCGGGTTGAAGACGTCCAGCCCCACAAATTGATAGTTTTTTGATCTGGCCGCTCGGAATGCGCCCGTCCCGGACGCAGCGAGGTTAAATCGGAAGGAATTGCTTCAAAAAGTCACGGTTAACCACCGTTATGGCTCCAAACGAGAGGTTTTTGATGAAAACGCCGGAATTTATCCAAATGCGCGACTTGTTGGATTTCGATGGCTTGGCTGCACTTGGAAGGCCGCTCTCCGGAACCACCATCCCAGTAAAAGACGCTTGACGAAGCCTCGCTGGGGTAAGATGCTCGGTGGACTCGCACACTAACAATATATCTATGAAAAATCTCTGGATCATATTGACGTGCTTCGCTTCTCTTGTTTTGTCCGCAAATGCGGATGGAGCCGAATTATCGACAAGTTTCAAACCCATGTCGTTAGCCGACTTGCAAACCGCCGTTTTGGAACAAGCCAGCCAGGTGCAATCTTTTTGCGTTGAGGGTGTTGTCTGTGCTGTTGTGCACCAACAAAAGATGCTGGCACTCCAGGATAACACCGGGACAGTGCTGCTAGAATTGCCAACGCTGGATGACACAATTCACGCCGGCGATCAAGTAACCGTAAGGGGAACCAATTGCCTGCTTTCCCAGGGCCGTTACGGAATCCGACTCACAGCCACAGTAGTGGACAACGACTATCTCCATTCCTCGGCACTCAAGAGCGGAAGCGTTTTTTTGGAAGCCGGCCTTCAGCCCATTCACCTAGAATGGTTTAATGGAGCGGCCAATTCCGCGTTGGCTTTGGAATATGCCGGTCCCGGAGTGCCGCGCCAAATTGTGCCCGGAGCCTTGCTAAGGCGAACGCCAGGCCTCGATGCAGTTCAACCAAAATATGAAGTTGGTCTTGATTTTGCTGCTTATAACGGGGACTGGAACTGTCTGCCCGACTTCGCTGCCCTAAATCCGGTGGCGAGGGGCGTAGCCACGAATTTCAGCCTCAATTACAGTGCGCGTCCGGAACATACAGCGCTTGTTTTCAACGGCTTCATTCAAATTAGCAACGCCGGCGTTTATGTTTTTTATCTCACCTCCGACGACGGAAGCCGAATGGAAGTGGGGCATCCTCTTATCTCTTGCACAGTTAGACCGAGCTCAACGCAAGCCGTTCCCGTGACGAAAACCTTTGAACAGGTGTTAACGGATCGAAGCCGCTCCGCTTGGATCGAATTGAAAGGCGAAGTGACTTTTGCCGGGGCAAATCAAGGAAGCCTCGAAATGGATTTGGTTGAGCGAGGAAATTATTTGCCGGTGACGATCCTGGAGGGTTCGCCTTTGCTAGCCAGCAACCTGCTACACCGGCAAATCCAGATTGAAGGAATTTGCGAATTTTTAGGCGAGGGAGTCGAGGGCAGATCTGCTCGACTGATCGTTCCGAGTGTAGAGCAGTTGAAGATTTCCACTCCAACGGAGAAAATCGCGCGAAATTTTTCCACGAAGGACCTGCTGACCACAGCAGCGCAGGTGCGGCGCCTCAAGCCTGACCAAGCCCGCTTGGGCATTCCGGTAAAAATCACCGGCGTGGTCATCGCCGCCTTCCATGAATCTCTGCTTTTACAAGACGCCTCCGGTGGCGTTTACATTAGTCTTGCTGCTCGCGAATCCTCTCGTCAGCCCGTCGTGGGACAGTTTTTAGAAATCACAGGGCGGACTGCCCCGGGAGATTTTTCACCAGTTGTCTATGCTGATTCGGCAAAACTTCTTGGCTCTGCGGCCATGCCCGAGCCGATCCGCCCTTCGTGGGACCAAATCATTAACGGGAGCCTGGACGCTGAATACGTCGAGATTCACGGCGTCGTCATCGCCTATTCCGAAGCCGAGTTGAGGCTGCTCACCCCGGACGGAAATGTGACGATCAATGCCACTGACCAACTCCCGCTTCCACAAATCCCAACGTCAGCCTTGGAAGGCGGCTCGCTGGTCGGCAGCGTTGTGCGGATGCGCGGTGGTTTCAAGACAGACTGGGACCCGCAAACACGAAAGATTAAGGTCGGCTCCTTTTTTTTATATCCCGCAACTGTTGAAGTGGAGGAGCTGGCTCCACGGGATCTGTTTTCATTACCCACCAGCAGGGCGACGGACCTGCTTTGGTTTGACGCCCGCGCCAGTGCGCTCCAACGAACCAAGGTGGCTGGACAGGTCATTTTTACCCGTCCCGGCGAGTTTTTTCTGTTGGACGGGCAGACGGGAATGCGAGTGCTGGCGGCCCAGGAGCAAACGTTGCAAAATGGCGATCTGGTTGAAGCGGTCGGCTTCCCGCAACTGGGGGGACCGGCTCCGATTTTGCAGGAGGCCCAAGTCCGCAAAACCGGCCATGCACCGCGACCTGAGCCAGTTGTAGTTTCATCCGAGGATTTACTGAACCACAACCACGATTCCACTCTGGTACAAGTTCAAGCATTGGTGGTAAGCGATGCCTTGCAAATGGATCGGCGTATATTGGAATTGAAAGCCGGACCTCTTCATTTCCTCGCCACTCTAAGGGTCGAAGGAGAAAGCAAAAAACTTTTACTCCCAGGAAGCCTCGTGCAACTGATCGGTGTCTATTCAAGCGCAACAGAAGACCTGGCTCATGAAAACTTGGGGGCATTTGAATTATTGGTGAACAACGCCATGGACATTTCTATTCTCCAGCAGCCCCCTTGGTGGACGGTGCGTCGGGCCATCACCGTGGCGGCCACTTTGGCGGGCGGGCTGGGAATCACCCTGATTTGGATCATCCTGCTCCGGAATCGGATCGCGGAGCGGACCGCCCAATTACGGAAAGAGATTGAGGAGCGGCATCGCGTGGAACAACATCGCATCATGGAGCAGGAACGCACCCGCGTCGCCCAGGATCTTCATGACGAACTGGGCCAGGGGCTCACCCAGGTTGGCATTCTGGGATCATTGGCGAAAAATCCTTCTGTCACCACAGAGCTGAAAAATCTTTATCTCGATCAGCTTTCCGAAGCTGCACGCACCTTGGTCACGGGGCTGGATGAAATCGTCTGGGCCGTCAACCCGAAATATGATTCGGTCGCCTCGCTGGCCAGTTATTACGCCCTCTTCGCCCAGCGGTTTTTGAATCTGGCAGGTATCGCCTGCCGTTTTGACACGGTTGATGAATTGCCAAATTTTCCAATGGCTTCCCAGCTGCGCCACGGTATTTTCCTTGCCTTTAAGGAAGCCCTCAATAATGTAGTCCGCCACTCTGGGGCAACCGAAGTGCGCCTTGGAATTACCGTGAACCAAGATCAACTTATGATTTCAATTGCCGACAACGGATGCGGCTTTGAAGCCGGCGCTGGCACGCCGGGAAGCGACGGCGTCACCGGGCTGCATGAGCGCTTGAAAAAGCTCGGCGGCCGGTGCGTCATCAACAGTCATGAGAGAAAAGGCACCACCGTCGAGTTCAGTTTGGCGCTGGGAAAGAATGGATCATGATCAAGATTGCCATCGTTGAGGACGACAGGACCACGCGCGAAGGGTTGGAAATGATCATCAACCTTGCCGCCGGTTTTCGCTGCGTCTGCACCTGCATGACGGCAGAGGATGCGTTAAGCATGTTGCCCATCCACAAACCAGAAGTCGTATTAATGGATATTCATCTTCCAAAGATGTCCGGTATTGAATGCGTTGCTGAATTGAAAATGCTGCTTCCCTCGGTGCAAGTAATCATGGTGACAGTTTACGAGGATCCCGACCGCATATTTTGCGCCTTGCGCGCAGGGGCATGTGGCTATTTGCTCAAACGTTCCACGCCCGAGCAGGTTTTGACAGCCATTCGCGATGTCCAAACCGGAGGCGTGCCGATGAGCAGTGAAATCGCCCGCAAAGTCATTGCCCACTTTCAGGAGCAAGAGAACGCCGCCGCCGACGTGGAAAAGCTTTCGGCCCGTGAGCGCGAAGTCCTCGATCTCGTCGTTCGCGGTCTCTCCAACAAGGAAATCGTAGGTCGGCTGAGTATCACCATCGAGGGTGTCCGCTGGCATTTGCGAAACATTTACGAGAAGCTCCACGTCCATTCGCGAACAGAGGTCTTGGTGAAATTCCGCCCGCGAGCATAGTAGCGGGCAGTGCTACGCCACATTATTTGCTTCGAATCTCTCGGCGGTTGCCTGACCAATGGCCTCAACTTCGGCCATGAGTGCAAGCACACTCAACTTGCATAGCGGAAAAAATAGGCTCTTAATTTACCCGCTTCCAACTTCCGGTCAATCGAGCCATCGCAGATGACCGACCACACGTTTACCGGCCAAGGCGAATTAAGCCGGTGCGCCCGGTTGATACCCTGTTCAAACTTGTCGAACGCCCACGAATAGGCGGTGAGAATGACATTGTTGCACAGGTTAAATCTGATACTGCCATTTGATACTGTATGCCCAAAAATGGACTTAATTGAGACCAGATGCGCACATTGAAGACCCCCATTAAGACCATGACTAGCAATACCATGAACACGTCAGACCACGACCGACCGAATGTGACAAAATGAGCCCAAAAATACATTTTTCATTTTCCAGGCGTGTGCCTTAAACCACTCAGCCATCTCTCCACCGAACCGTCAATGTGACCGACCACGCACCCCTTTTCAATTCAAAACTCCACTTTCCATGTTTGCCCTCGATTTTCAACCACGCCGGCTATATGAAGGGGATATCACATTTTCACCTTTCCATTAACCGCATGAAAAAACTGATCGCACTTGGTTTCGCCGTGTTCGTGGCGCTGGCGCCGGGCCGCTCGATGGCTTCTGAACCGCCTGCCGCCACCAACCTCGTTGAGCTCCTGCCGGCTTCAAGCCCCTATGGCGGGGCGCGGGCCATCAGAAACATCGCTTACACCGTGAATCCGGCGGCGCACCAGAATTTCGACCTTTACCTGCCGCTCAAGGGAAAACAACCGTTTCCGCTCATCGTTTGGATTCACGGTGGGGCCTGGATGATGGGAATCAAGGAATGGGACAATGTTAAATATCTCGTCCGGCACGGCTACGCCATCGCCAGCATTGACTATCGGACCAGCCTGGAAGCCCCTTTTCCGGCCCAAATCCAGGATTGCAACGCGGCCCTGAATTTCATCCTGGCCCATGCCGCTGAATATGGCGTGGATGGCCGCCATTTTGTGGTCGGCGGCGGATCCGCCGGCGGACATCTCGCCCTGCTTCTGGGCCTGGCGCGATCACAACCCGGTTTTGGTGCCGACCCCGCCATCAAGCCGGCCGCGATTCTCGATTTTTTTGGCCCCGCGGATCTGACGCACATGATGGACGAACTCCAGGCCATCCATTCCGAAAAAGGAATCCAGACGTTTCAGGATGCCGTTCCCAAATTGTTGGGCGTGCCGTTGCCGCAGGCGGGCGACCAGGAGAAGATTGCCAGCCCAATGAATTACATCACGACCACCTGTCCGCCCGTTCTCATCCTCCACGGCGGCGCTGACGATTTGGTGCCCGTTACGCAAAGCCGGCGCCTGCATGCGGCGTTTGATTCGGCAGGCGTGCAAAACCAATATGTTGAAGTGCCGGACGCCGGACACGATGGCTCACGGTTTTCCACCCCGGAAATCGAATCTGACGTGGTTGACTTTTTGAACGGCGTTTTAAAGGAGCCATCAGTCCGCCGTTGAAAGCCTTTGCGGCATGGCGCAACTTTAGCATTCAGCCTTTAGCGTCTAGCCTTTTTGCCCCTCAATCTCCGCCACCTCCTCCGCCGTCAGCCTGAAATCCATTGCGCCGATAACCCCGTCCACCTGCTTCGCATTTCGCGCCCCCACAATCGCCCCCGTCACCGCCGGATGCCGCAGCGTCCACGCAATCGCTGCCTCCCCCGCCGATTTCCCGTGCTTCTTGCCGATGGCTCGCAGTTTCTCCACCAGTTTGAGATTTTTCGTCAGCTTCGGCTCCTTGAACTGCTCGTTCTTCGTGCGCCAGTCATTGGTCGGCAGCGCCGCGATCCGTTCCCGCGTCATCGCCCCCGTCAACAAACCCGACGCCATCGGCGAATACACGATCACCCCCACATTATTTTTCTGGCACCACGGCAATTGCGCCGATTCGATGTCCCGCCGCAGCAGCGAATACGGCGGTTGCAGCGACGCGATGCCCGTGATGGATTTCAATTGCTCCATCTCCTCCACGCTCGCGTTCGAGAGGCCGATCCATCGCACCTTGCCCTCCTTCTGCAAGGCCGCCAGCGTCTTCCAGCCCTCGATCGTTTCGTTCAGTTCATCCGCAGTCCAATGAATCTGATAGAGATCAATCACCTCCGTCTTCAACCGCCGCAAACTCGCCTCGCACTCGCGGCGAACCGATTCCGCTCGCAACGAATAACCCACCTCGCCCTTCGCATCCCAAATCATGCCACACTTGGTGAACACATACGGCCGCGCACCCTTCCAGTCGCCCAAAGCCCGCGCCACCACTTCCTCCGAATGCCCCAGGCCATAGATCGCCGCCGTATCAATCCAGTTGATGCCCAGCGCCAGCGCCCGATGGATCGCCCCGATGGAATCGCTGTCATCCTGTTTGCCCCAGCCAAACTGCCAGTCCCCGCCAATCGCCCACGCGCCAAAACCAACCGGCGTGATCGCCAGGTCCGAATTTCCAAACTTCCTTGTTTTCATAATCAACTTTTCATGTAAACCACGCTCCCGGTTTTTTCAAATTGATTTGGAAATTCCCTGTCCCTCAAATTTTTTGTTGAAATATAAAATTTGGGCGTCATGATGGCGCGCATGATCCCGTCGTTCCAAGGTTGAGGCTCAAATTTGGATCAATTGGATCATCAGATAACCATTCAAAAAGCTCAGATGTTATGGCGATAACAAACTGTCCGATGTGTCACACCGAGATTCCGACCGATCAGCCCGTCAAAACCTGCGTCAATTGCGGAGCCGATCTCAGCCGCTGGATGCCCAAGCCACCACCCATTCCGGTCATTGCCGCGTCGGCACCTGCCGAGACAGCCGTAACTACCGCCGGCTCCAACCTCGGCCTCGGCATTTTGGGCGCATTGATTGGCGCGGTCCTTGGCGCCGGCATCATGTTTGGCTTTTACGAATGGGCCGGCTTCCGCTTCCCGCTCCTTGGAGTTGGTATCGGCGCCCTCACCGGTCTGGGAGCCAAACTGCTCTTCAAGGGAACCGATCATACTCTGGGCATCATTTCCGGCGGCATCGCCATGGTGGCCGTCGTGGGGACGCTGTTCTTGATGTACGGCACCTTCCCCGTCATCAGCATCATCTCCGTCATCGTCAGCGTCAGCGTGGCCTACCGGATCGCTGCAAGATAGCTAATCCAGTTCCGCGACAATCATTTACAATCACCTGTTTATTGCGCATGATGAGATTGCCTGCGGAGAAACTTTTATTCCGCCGGCGAGTCAACTGCGGTCAATGAAAGATATCACCATGGGCGATAAATCCCCGAAAGCGAACCAAAAGAAATCCGGTCAGAAACAAACCAAAAACCACTCTGCGGCTGCCGCGAAAGGCGCGGCCGTGACCGCCAAACAGGCCGCTGGCAAAAAAAAATAACGGTCCGCATTGCCATCTCTCGTGAAGCGAATTCATGAGAGATGCCTTACCCTCTGATGAGACTTCAACAAGGCCAGATCTGGCAATGCGGCGATGAATTCGTGCGCATCATCAACCTGGAACGGCTGGCAGTCGGCTACAAATCCGCCGCCGATCTTGAGTTCACCGACGGCAAGCATCTGCACACGAGCAAAAAAGATTTCTGCCGGTTGTTAAAAGGCGCCACCTTGATCGCGCCCAAGCCGCCGAAGAAGGCTCCATCGCCACCACCGCCGTCGGCATGAGCATTCCCGATGCAATCGGCTAGCGGACGCGGACGCGTCGCACGCGGTTTTTCTCTCCCAAAATTAATGGTTGGTCTGGCCGCTGGCATTTGATTTCGGCTCGCGAGGACGGCTCGCCCCACCGCGTTAGGCCTTCCCGTAAACCTCTGCGCCTTTCTCCACAAATTCCTTCGACTTCTCCTCCATCCCCTTCTTCAACGCCTCTTCCTCCGCGATCCCCTGCTCCGCCGCGTATTTGCGCACGTCTTCCGTGATCTTCATGGAGCAGAAATGCGGACCGCACATGGAGCAGAAATGTGCCGTCTTGGCCCCGTCCTGCGGCAGCGTCTCGTCATGAAATTCGCGCGCCGTCACCGGGTCCAATGACAGGTTGAACTGGTCCTCCCACCGGAACTCGAACCGCGCCTTGCTCAACGCATTGTCGCGATACTGCGCGCCCGGATGACCCTTCGCCAGGTCCGCCGCGTGTGCCGCGATCTTGTACGCGATCACCCCGTCCTTCACGTCCTTCTTGTCCGGCAAACCGAGGTGTTCCTTCGGCGTCACGTAGCATAGCATCGCGCAGCCGTACCAGCCGATCATCGCCGCGCCGATGCCGCTGGTGATGTGGTCGTACCCGGGTGCGATGTCCGTCGTCAGTGGTCCGAGCGTGTAGAACGGCGCTTCGTGGCACCATTCCAGTTGTTTGGCCATGTTTTCCTCGATCATGTGAATCGGCACGTGGCCCGGCCCCTCGTTCATCACCTGCACACCCTTCGCCCATGCGCGTGTGGTGAGTTCACCCTGCACCTTGAGTTCACCGAACTGCGCCTCGTCGTTCGCATCCGCAATGCTGCCCGGACGCAATCCGTCACCGATGGAGAACGAAACGTCGTACGCCGCCATGATGTCGCAGATCTCGTCCCAATGCGTGTACAGGAAACTTTCCTGGTGGTGCGCCAGGCACCATTTGGCCATGATGCTGCCGCCGCGTGAAACGATGCCCGTCATGCGCCGCGCCGTGAGCGGGATGAACCGCAGCAGCACCCCGGCGTGCACCGTAAAATAATCCACCCCCTGCTCCGCCTGCTCGATCAGCGTGTCGCGGTAGATTTCCCACGTCAATTCCTCCGCCTTGCCGCCCACCTTTTCCAGCGCCTGATAAATCGGCACCGTGCCGATGGGCACCGGCGAATTGCGCAAAATCCATTCGCGCGTGGCATGGATGTTCTTGCCCGTGCTCAGATCCATCACCGTGTCCGCGCCCCATTTCGTGGCCCAGCGCATTTTCTCCACTTCCTCCTCGATGCTGGACGCCACCGCGCTGTTGCCGATGTTCGCGTTGATCTTCACCAAAAAATTGCGTCCGATGATCATCGGCTCGTTCTCCGGATGATTGATGTTCACCGGGATGATCGCGCGTCCCGCCGCGACTTCCTCGCGCACAAACTCCGGGGTGATCTGCGCCGGGATGCGTTGCGGAAACCGGCGGAATACACCTGGTAGATAGGAGTTCGAAGTTGGGAGTTGGGCCGAGCCCATGTGTTGCTTGTCCAAATCATTGCGGGCATTGTCCTTTGCCATGTCGGCAATCCTGGCTCGACCCATGTTTTCGCGGATGGCGATGTATTCCATCTCCGGCGTGATGATCCCCTGTTTCGCATACCACAACTGAGTGACCGGATGCCCCGCGCTCGCGCGCAACGGCCGGCGGCGCTGTCCCCGCAATCCCGGAAATTCCACCAGCCGGTTCCGCTCCGCCTGGCTCGCAAACTCGGCGTGCTTGCCCGAAAGATAGCCGTTGTCCATCGGCTTTACCTCGCGACCGTCATATTCCGCCACATCACCACGCGCCTGAATCCATTTCGCGCGCAACGCCGGCAGGCCTTCGTCCGAGCGACCCGTGAAAGCCGGATCACCCCACGGCCCCGAGCAATCATACACCCGTACCGGTTCATTGTTTTCCACCGTGCCCGTGTAAGATTTCGTGGGCGACACCGCAATCTCCCGCATCGGCACCTGCACTTCGGCATGGATCTGGCCCGGCACATACACCCGCGTCGAGTTGGGCAGTTGCTCGCTGCTATGCGGTTCAAACGAATCTTTGGTGGCGATCATACATTATTTTCCGTGGCGAATTGAAGGCACAAGGCGACAACTCGATTGATTCGGGGGAATGCTGGTGAAAAATGGCCGCCACGCAGTGGTCTGCCTACGCCAGCATTACCTGGATCAGGTTCTCGGGTCTCCGGCGTTCCGCGCCGAACTCTCAGCCTTCGTCGTCCGCAACACTGGTCGGACGGCCGGTTGGCTCCCCGTTATCTCCAAGGCTAGGCCCAACCGTTCCCATCGTCAAGCCCGCCCGCATGCTCTCCTGCTTCATTGGCGCATCCTGATACTGCCCCCGTAGCGTGGGTTTGTAACCCGCAGCCTTTCGGCAGCAGAATCTGGAGGCGCCCCAGGTTCCTCATTTGGAATCTGAATTTTTTCGTAGTCCTCAGCAGGCTTTACCAGACTTTAGAAGGGTATTTCCGCCCGGCAATTTGATCGCAACCAACTCTCCGACAACAACCTGACCCCGGAAGGCTGGTTCCCC
>Ga0206928_1180_pt2 | contig 13911 bp, 8 predicted proteins | sample Alteio_BWOrgHeat_21_FD_152941 | JGI IMG/M metagenome (GOLD analysis project Ga0206928, IMG submission 152941) | Enriched cells from forest soil in Barre Woods Harvard Forest LTER site, Petersham, Massachusetts, United States -... | ecosystem: Environmental > Terrestrial > Soil > Temperate forest > O... | reverse complement strand
TTGGTCAACACCAGGGTGCTGCTGCTGCTGCCGCTCACATTGCCGCCATCCACGAGCGGAACACCGTTGTGCAGCCAACTGTAATAGAGGGTCGCGGTGCCGCCGGTGGCGTTCACCGTCAAGGTCGTGTTGCCGCCGGATGAAGCCGTGGACGGCAGCGGCTGGGTGGTGATTTCCGGATGGGCCGGGCCCTGGTTGACAAACAATTGCATGGGATCGCTGGTGTCGTTGCCAAAGTCATTGGTCACAACCACGGTGTAATTGCCGGCGTCTCCCAAGGTCAGCGGATAAATATCGATTTGGAAGGAGGTCCGGCCGTCCAGCAGTTCGCCATCCTTGTACCATTGGTAGGAGAAATCACCGGAACCATTGGCATAAACATAGGCGTAAAAATCCTGCCCCGTTTGCAGCGTCTGGTTCCCCGACTGCGAATAAATGGATGGCGCATCGCCCGGGCACACCCGCAGGTACATTGGGCAACTGGTGACATTGCCGAAGGCGTTGGAAACAACCACGGTGTAGTTGCCCTGGTCTTCGTCGGACACGGAATCAATATCGTAGTAGGCAAACGTCGCCCCATCAATCGGATCGCCTTCAAAATACCATTGGAACAGGAAGTCGCCGTCACCGGAGGCATCCACCCAGAATTCCACGCTGGCTTCCTCCTTGACCGTCATATTGCCGGACTGGTCATCAATGTTGGGCGGGGAACCGGGGCAGACCTTGAGCTTGGCCTTGCAACTGGTGGTGTTGCCGAATTCGTTCGAGACGATGACGTAATACTTGGCGGCGTCGTTCAGGGTCACGGGGTCAAAGGTGATGGACGGGCCTGTCTCGTCTTCCAAAATGCCACTGCAATTGTACCACTGGTAGGTGAGATTGCCGGCACCATAGGCCGTCACCGAGAGGGTAACCGTTTCGCCCTCCGTGACGGTGGTGTGCTTTGCCGGCTGCTGCGTGATCAAGGGCGCAGCTTCCGCGCCGAGCACGTTCAGGGTGAAGCAACTGCTGTCGGTCGTTTGTCCGACGCCGTCGGTGGCTTGCACGCGATATTCGCCTTGGTCGTCCAGCGAAAGCTCTTCAAAGGACAAGGTGTCGGTCGTCTGGCCTTCCAGGGCCGTCCATCCACATTCGTTCTTCATGTACCACTGGTAGGTCAGGTCGCCGAAGCCGCTGGCTTCCACTGTAATATTAGTCTCGTCGCCTTCCACAAAATAGACGTCATCCGGCTCTGCGTTAAAGGAGGGCGCATCCGGGGTATCTACCGACAACTTGGCCTCGCGGCTGGTCACGGAGCCAAGCGCATTGGTCACCACGCAATAATAGTGGTTGCAGTTCATCTCCAGCGTCACATTGCTCAAGGTCAGCGTCGAGGCGTTGCCGCCTTCAATCGGATTGTCATCGCCGTCAAACCACTGGAACGTCGCGACGGGCAAGCCGGTGGCCGAAATGAAAAATGTCGCATTTTCGGTCTCATAGACCTCCAGGTTGGAGGGCTGCGAGGTGATCTTGATCTCCGCCACGCCACGGTCCTGGCGAATCACCTGCAAGTCCGGCGGGTTGAGGCCGGACTTCGGGCCCGTTTGCACCAATTTCGAAAAGCTCACGATGCGGGTGTCGTAACCGCTAAAGTCGGCGGCTTGCGCGCCGTCGGCGCCGTCCACCGCCACAATATTGCCATTATTCAGATTCTTCACAAACACGCTCGGCTGGTTGCCGCCCTTGCCCGCGACCAAGTTTGTCGCGGAGCTGGTGAAAATCACGAATTGGCCGTCGTAGCTCAACCGCGAATGCGTGGCGTCGGCGTTGGCCGGCACCCCATTGGCGTCGCTGCTGGCCAGTTGGAGATCGAGGCCATCGTCGGCGGTCGCCACGTACACTTGAACGACGCCGGCCGGAAGCGTGATGGGGGCGGGATCGCCCACGCCGTGGGGGGCCGGAGACGTCACGTTGCTGGTGCCCAGCAAGTTCGTCGCGGCCGACTCGAAGCTCACGACGTCACCATTGTAACTTAGGGTCGGATTGAAGCAATTGGCGTTGGCCAGGTCTTCGGAGGGGTTCTGGCTGATCAGCGTAAAATCACCACCGTCACCACCGCCCGGGCTGGCTCCCACTCCGAAAAAGTCCGTTCCGACATAGACCTGGGTGAAGCTATTGCCACCGTTCCAAGTCCAGTTCTCGGCATTGCTTACAAAAGCGATGGTGTTGGCATTGTGATCCAGTGCGGGCTGCCCAGTCACCCGTTGCTCCAAGGGCAAATCCGTCGAGTACATAGCCGGGTCTTCATCTCCGTTTTGCACGGGGATGACAAAGCCCTGGGGAATGATTCCGGGCCCGGCGTGCAGCCCGCCCGGCGTCCAGAGATACAACTGCGGACCATCGCTCGTCTCATTCTCGTAACCGACCCCGTGCCCCGGCGCAGGCGCGGCTATATCATACTGCAAATCGGTGGCCAGGGAGGAAAAGGCGACATACTGACCGCTTTCGCTGATGGCCGGCGGGTCGTAACCCGAGTCGCCATTGCCGCTCATGTGCCATTGATTCGACTGACTGACGAGAATGGTACGGTGAATCAGGCGGTCCACGTAAAACACGTCGCCCGAGCCGTTAAAGTCATTGTCCACCAAGTTGTCGCCGTAGGACGTGTAAACCAGATACCGGCCGTCCTGGCTCTGGCGCGGGAAAAAGCTGGGGCCGGCCGCCGGGTTGCCCTGGCTGTCAAAGCTGATGGCTTCCATGATATTGCCCGAATTGCCGCCGGCCAAAGAGCCATTCCAGAAAAACACCTGCGGGTTGCCCTGCGGATCGCGCCCCGGCACCAGATTGGTGGCCAGCGAGGTAAAGGCCACCGTCAGGCCGTCCTGACTGAGGCTGGGTGAATTGCTGTTGTTGTTACCCGGTTTGCTGTTCGGATTGGGCGAAGAGGAGACGGTCACGGTCGCCGGAATGATGGGCGGAGGCGGGGTCTCGTGCCCCGCGCGAACCGGGGCGGCCATCGCCGTCAGCGCCAGGAGGCCGAGCAAAACGGCGCGGCGCGGGGTGGGATTGCGCCAAGCGCGTCCGGAGTTGTTGAGGTCTTTAGCCTGGCTGTGGATGCACGCGCTCATAAGTAGTCTTGGGTGTTAAAGTCAGTTGGGCGCAACCCGCCTGGGCCGGCGCGATTCAAGCGTTGGGCGACAGCAAAGCTGTTCCCGATGAGCTGAACCGTTACGACAAAGCGCCCTGGCAAGCGCCCAATTTCCCCGGAAGTCTATCGGATTCGCCCGGCGTGACAATCCTGAAAGCTCCGCGGCCCGGAATTAATTCCCCGCGCTTTAATCGGCCCGGAGGCAATTACAATATTGACAACGCCCGGACAAAATGCACAAATCCACCTTCGCTCGTGTCTCCGAGCTTAGGCAGCGCTTCGAATGCAAAACTTTGCCGCCCAGTGTCTCGACATGGCCCGTTCCATCCTGGGCCACAATCTCGACGCAATCAATCCCGACGGCACCGTCGCCCCCGTCCCCGGCGAACAGAGCCGGCCGGATGAGCCAGGCCACGCCGCCCTCGCGATTGGCGAGTTCTTCCGCGCCACCAGCGAGGTCAAGCTCGGCCAGTACGATTTGGTGGACTTGGCCGCCCGCACCGTCACCGCCCAGGCCTTTGCCGTCGAGGAAGCGGAAAACGGCCTGGCTTACTGCTCGCTCGGCCTCCTGTCCTTCGGCTGCGCCAAGGACCGCAATCCGGTCTGGGAACGGCTGTTTGAGGAAACCCGCCAGAAGCTCGACCGCCGTCTGCTGGCCCGCACCGATTACGACAACCACTTCCAGGCCTTCAACATCGCCAAGTCCGTCGCCCGCTTCTCCCTCGGCCTCTCGAAGAAGGACGAGACGAGCAAGCTGATCGACCGCTTCATCGAGCGTATTCACGAAAATTCCTCCGGTGGTTACTTCGACGACCATCCCACCGGCTTCGGCGGGAGTTTTGACATCTACGGCATCCTTTCGTTTGTTTTCATCCGCCAGGCGCTCCAGCTCCACGCCAACATGCACCTGCGCGAGCGCAAGCTCCCCAGCCTGCGCACCCACGCGGAAAAATATCTCCGCATGCTGCCTGACTTGGTGCGCCAGGACGGCCTCGGCTGGAACTATGGCCGCGGCATCGGCGCCTACGGCCAGATGCATTGCATCAGCCTCATCCTGCAAGCCATGCGCGACGGCTGGATCACCGAGGAGCAAAAGCCCCTGTTTTTCGACATCCTGCGCCGGCTCTTCCATTTCTTTTTCGCCACCTTCCTGGATCAAGAGCACGGCTTCTTGGTGATTCGCGATGGCGAACGCGCCGCGCCCGTGGCCCATCCGACCCGGATGGCGAGTTTCGACGCCGCGCGCTACCTCTGCCAATGGTCGCGCCTGGCCAAGGCTATCGGCGGGCAGATGACGCCGAAGTTCACCGGCCAGAAGACTTCCGGTCGCTGGATGGTCTTCGATCAATCCCACCGCAAGGAACAGGGCCTCTTCATTTACCAGGATTCCGACAGCGGCCTGCATGTCAGCATCCCGCTGGTCAGCGGCGGCGACCAAAAGACGTCCGACTATCTCGCGTTTCCGCACTCGCCCGGCGTGTTCGACTGGCCCGTGGGGATGTACCTGCCGGTGCTGCTCCCCGAGCTCACCTTCGGCGACAAGGTCATCATCCCCTCCTTCTACGGCAAAAACTGCGCCACCGGCCTGGGCCTGCGCAATTCCTTTTTCTTCCGCTACGAGCAGCCCGACCTCATCACCAAGGACGAGCAATTTGCCCACGGCCTCGGCTCGGCCAAGGTGCAGTGGAATTTCCAGGGCAATAAAATCACCGCGGATTTCATCTTCACCGTCCGCAACCAGGTTTCGCTCGATAAATTCCGCTACGTGCTCGCGCTCGGCTCGCCGCACTCGCGCTATCGCATCGGCACCACGCTGGCCCTCGGCGCGGAAAGCCTGCGCTGCTCCGTGCTCAAGGACGATTTTCAGGCGAAATGGGCCGAGCCGCAGGCCGTCTCCCAAGACCCGCAGTACCGCACCTACTGGTCCAGCCTCCACCACTTGCAAGTGTTCCAGCGCGACCATCCCCTCGTGATGCGCCCCGGCCAGCCCTACCGCCTCACCGTCCAGTTCCAGCCGCACATCGTGCTGGCGGACGAGTAGGAAATGAAACCGCCGGCGGTTCAGTTCTCTTAGGCCCTTCCCATCCCCTCCATTGGTGAATTGACAAGGCCTTCGAACCGAACACACTTTCGTCAAATGAGTCGTACATTGACCGTTCGGCTTTCCATCGAGCAGGCGGCTTGGCTCAAGGCTACCTCCCGCAAAACTGGCCTCGCCCAAAGTCGGCTCCTGCGCGAGCAAATTGAGCAGGCGCGCCAGGCAGACGGGCAAGGGTTTCTTCGGTTGGCCGGCACCGCCTCGGGCCCGCGCAATCTCTCTTCCCGCAAAGGGTTTGCCCGCTCGTGAAGGGCATTGCCGACACCGGTTTTCTAGTGGCTTTCGCCAATCGACGAGACCGATATCATGTCTGGGCTCTCAGCCTGGCTCGAGAAATTACCGCCCCCTTGCTAACTTGTGACGCCGTCCTCGCCGAGGCCGCGTTTCACTTGCGCGATACTGAACTGGTTCTTTCCTTGGTGCGCGAAGGCCTGGCTTCCCCGGTCTTTTCAGTCTCACCAAACCGACCACGCCTTGAAGCCCTGGCCATTCGCTATCGTGATCGTCAACCCGACCTCGCTGATCTCTGCCTTATCTGCCTGAGTGAAGACAACCCGAACCTGCCGGTGATTACCATCGATAAAAGGGATTTTCGCATCTACCGACGCTTCCGCCGCGATGCCATCCCCCTGATCACCCCCTGAGCTTTTCGCACGAATAGACCGCGCTCACTCCGCGTACTCCGCCCACGAGCTGCTCGTTTCCCACACTTTGACGCTGACGAGCCGGACGGTCTGGCCGATGGGATAATGCGCCTGCGGATTTTTCGCGTAGTCAGCCAGCCGTTTTTTCGCCACGTCGAAAATTGTCTTCGCAATCAGCTCCGTCGTCGGGTCTTGGTTCTCAAAGGCGATGACCATGTCGCCGAAGGCCGCCTTGAGTTGCGGAAAATTCGGATCGCGCGTGTTCATGCACAGCGCGTGGTCGAAGCTCTTGAGATACTCGCCCACCGCTTCGCGCAGCACCTTGAAGTCGCAGACCATTTCATGCGCGTTGAGCGCGTCGGCCTCGATGACGAATTCCACCTTGCGCGAATGCCCGTGCGGGAATTTGCACACGTCGGGATGCTTCGACAGCATGTGTCCACTCTCGATTTCAAAGGTTTTGCAAATACGGTAAGGCATTTTCTAAAAGTGTTCGAATGCTTGGTCTTCTGGTGCTTGGTTTGGCGAAACGTAGGGGCGTGGCGGCTTGATTGAACTGACCAAGGCTTGCGGCAGCTCATGCTGAAATGGAAATAGAATTCAAGTCCCGCGTTTGTTGCCGAACAGCCCGATGTGCAGACGCTGGCAGTAGCGGTAGCCGCGCTGCTTGCACAGCTCGACGAGCCATTCGTCGCGCTGGCGCAAAACCGTCATGGAGGTGCCTTCGGGCATGAGGAGGATTTTCTCCGGTGGAATATGCCCGCGCACCTCGCGCAAGAGCAACGGTATTTCTTCCGCGTCCGCCGCGCTGGCCACCACGAATTTCAACTGAAACGGATATCTCTCGATCCATGCGCGAATGACTTCCGGTTGCCAGCGGAGCTTTTCGTGCTTCTCGCGCCAGGCGTCGGAGAGGCGGGCGTCGGGTGCGGAGTTTTTCAACTTCGGGCTGAGCGACGCCAGGTCGCAGGCAATGCCTTCGGGCAGAATTGTCGCCGCGGTCTCGATGGTGATGTGCTTCCCCTTCTCCCGCAAGGCATCAGCGAGTTCATGGATGTCCTTCGCCACCATCGGCTCGCCACCGGTCAACACCACATGTCGGGAGGGAAATTGCTCCACCTGCCGCACGATGTCGGCCACCGGCATCTCTACCCCTTCGGGTTGCCATGAGGCGTACGGCGTGTCGCACCAATTGCAGCGCAGGTTGCAGCCCGACGTGCGCACAAACACCGACGGCACGCCCGTCAGCTCCCCCTCGCCCTGGATCGAATGAAAAATTTCGGAGATGAACATGGCCAACGCTGCAATGGAATACTTGTTTTAGACAGAATTAACAGAATCGGCAGAATTACAATTCATTCGGAACGAATAGATTGAAGAAAAATCATGATGCACTTTGCGAAATGCAGAGTCGAATTTCCTGCGCCGCTGTTCAGAAATCTCTTAATTTTTCGAATTGAGTTACTTCGGTCCAAAAATCAGGGCTTCGGCGGCAGCGGCGCGTGGCTGGCGTAAAGGGTCGGATCTTTTACGCCCGCTTCAATAAAGGCCTCCCGGCGCTCGACGCAGGTGCCGCAGGTGCCACAGTGCATTTCGCCGCCTTTGTAGCACGACCAGGTGTGCGCAAAATCCACGCCGAGCACGTCGCCCCGCGCGGCGATTTGCGCCTTGGTCAACTGGATGAAGGGCCGCAGCAATTCGATCTCCGCGTAGGTGCCCAGGCGCAGGGCGTCGCCCATCGCGCGCATGAAGTTTTCCCGGCAATCGGGATAAATCGCGTGGTCGCCGGCGTGGGCCGCGATGACGAGCGCGTTCGCGCCGACGGATTCCGCGTAGCCGCCCGCGACCGCCAGCATAATGCCGTTGCGAAAGGGCACCACCGTCTGCTTCATCGTCTGCTCCTCGTAGTGCCCGTCGGGAATCGCCCCGCCGGATTTAAGCAGGTCGGAATGAAAAAGCTCGCCGATGAAATCCAGTTTGATGACGCGGTGCGGCACGCCCAGCCGCGCGCACTGCCAGGCCGCGCAGGGAATCTCCTGGTGGTTGTGCTTCGCCCCGTAGTCGAAACTCACCCCGCCCGCCACCATGTGCTCCGCGCGCGCCGCGTGCAGCGCCACCACGGAATCCATCCCGCCGCTGACCAGCACCACCGCGGGCTTTTTCATGGCGCGCTCCTTGCGGCGCCTTCCTCCGGGTGCTCGACCGTCACCGACAACGCCAGCCCGCCGCGCGGGGCGAATTTCGCCACCAGTTTCATTTTGCGCGGCGCGCAGGCCGCCACCAAATCATCCAAAATCGAATTGGCCACCTTTTCATTGAAGGCCGGAACGTTGCGATAGGAGGCCAGATAAAGTTTTAATGCCTTCGTTTCCAGGCAGCGCGCGCCGGGCACGTAATCAATCACGATCTCGGCGAAATCCGGCTGCCCCGTCACCGGACACAGCGACGTAAAATCCGGGCATTCGAGGCGAATCCAGTAGTCGCGGCCCGGGTGGGCGTTCGCGAAAGTTTCGAGCTGCGCCTCGCAGGGCGACTTCGGCAGGCGCACACCGGACCGGCCGAGCAGGGTGACTCCGGCGATTTTTTTGGACGCGGTGCGTTTCATCGGGTGGACAAGAAGACCCGGCGCGGGCCGGGCCAACCCCAAGCGTAAATCGCCCACCGGCCTCCGCGCAAGCTTGGGCTCACCCCAAATCAAACCGCCTCTGCCGCCAAGGCCGGCGCCCCCTTGGCTGCCGGCGCCACCTTGCGCGCACCCGGCACGAGGAACGCCAGCAGGATGCAGCAGAGCGACACCATGCAGAGGATTTCCGAGGTCTGCATGAAAGTCTCCATCTGGGCCTGGCTCAAGAGCAACTGACTCAATTGCGCGCCCGCCTCGGGCGTGACCGTTTTTAATCCGAGGCCGCCGAGCCAGGGCCGCAGGCCGGGATTGGCATAGTTGAGCATCCCGCCGTATTGGTTCCAATTCAGCTGCTGGCCCCGGTACATCAGCGTGCCCACCGCCGACACCCCGAGCGAGAAGCCGAGCGTTTTGAGAAAGTTAAACAGTCCCGCGCCCTCGTCCCGCTGCTCCGGCTTCAGGTTGCGAAAGGCCTGCGAGGCCAGCGACCCGTAAACCATGAGCAGGCCGAATTGAATCCACATGCCCGGCACGGTCGCCTCCCACAAGCCGGTGTCGAGGCTCAACCGGCTGAACTTCCACCAACCCATCGCCATGCACGCTCCCGCCGCCACAATCGCCGGGCGGATGCCAAAACGCATTACGATCCGCCCGCCGACAAGGCTGCCGACAAAGCCCGCCAGCCCATAGGTGCCGATGACCAAGCCCGCGGTCGAAACTTCCCAGCCGAAGAAATCAATGAAGACCTCGGGCGTCAGCACCAGCAACCCGAGAAACACCATCGCGACGATGGTGATCAAGAGGCTGCACAGCGCAAAATTCCGGTCGCCCAGCAGACGCAGGTTGATGACGTTCTTCGAGCCCAGCAGCCACCCGCGCACAAAAAATGCGGTGCCCGAGGCCAGCGCCACCATGCTCAGCAGCACGATGAATTTCGAATCGAACCAGTCTTCGATGTCGCCGCGGTCGAGCACCACTTGAAAGCCCACCACAAATAAAAACAGCAACGCCAATCCCAGCCAATCCGTCCGCACCCGTTGGGCCGGCACCGGCCGCACATGCCGCATGATTAAAATCAACGCCGCGATGCCGACCGGCACATTGACCCAGAAATTCCAGCGCCAGTTCATGTTCTCCGCCAGGTAGCCGCCCAGCGCCGGGCCCGCCGCGGGGCCGACCATCACGCCCAGCACCCAGAAGGTCAGGCCCTTCGTGCGCTCCTTGGGCGGAAACGTGTCCACCAACACCGCCTGTGCGACCGGAATCAGCGGCCCGCCAAAAAAGCCCTGAATAAAGCGGAACACCACAATCTGTCCCAAGTTCTGTGCCAGCGCGCACAAGACCGACGCCCCCACAAAACCCGACACCGCGATCAGGCACAGCCGTTTGCGCCCCAGCCACCGGCTCAAGTGTCCCGAGATGCCCACCGACACCGCCTGCGACACCGTGTACATGGTGACGACCCACGTCACATCATCCGCCGTGGCGCTGAGGCTGCCCGCCATGTAGGGCAGGGCGACGGTGACGATGGTCATGTCCACCGCCGCCATCAGCGACATCATCAGCATCGTCACCACAATCAGCGAGCGCTCCAGCCCCGCCGGCAAAGTGAGATCGGTGACTTCGTCGCTCATATATTGATCCGTCGAATCTTCTTGGTTGCGAAACGCTCCAATAAATCTCGCCTCATGTTGAATCTTAAATTTTCAATTTTTAATTCTTTTTTCCGACCGTCGTATCCACCTTCGCCTCGACACTCGCGCCGAGCCGGAACGCATACGGCGGCGTCTCCTCGACCAAAATGCGCACGGGCACCCGCTGGGTGACCTTCACCCAGTTGCCGGTGGTGTTTTGCGGCGGGAGCAGCGAGAAACTCGCCGCGACACCGCGGCTCAGGCTGTGCACCGTGCCGTGAAAGGTCTGGCCGGGGTACATGTCCACCGTGAACGTCACCGGCTGGCCGACCTCGACGCGCTCAAGTTTCGTCTCCTTGAAATTCGCGTCAATCCACCAGTGGCCGGACTCAATGAACGGAAAGAGCGGATAGCCCGCCGTCACCACATCGCCCACGCGCAGGTTGAATTGCGTGACCCAGCCGTCCGCCGGGGCCGCGACCACCGTCCATTCCAGATTGAGTTGGGCGAGCGCCACGGCGGCGGCGGCCTGCTGGCGGCGGGCATCCTGCACGGATTGGTCGCCGAATTCCGTGATGGCCTGCTGCAATTCCGCCTGCAAGCTGGCGAGCTTCGCCTGCTGCCCCAAGAGTGAATCCTGCACTTGGATGCCCTGGATTTGCGCGGCGAAGCCCTGGCTCAAAAGCGGCTGCAAGCGCGTGAGCTCCTGCTGGGTGGAATCGATGAGGGCCTTCTGCTTGTCGATCAAATCGCGCAGCGACACGATGTTTTCCTGCTGGGCCACCACGCCCTGGTTGGTCAAAACCTGGCTGGCGAGCGCGTCGTTCAGATGGTCCTGGAACGGCCGCGGATCAATTTTAAAGAGCGGCTGGCCGGCTTTGACCAATTCGTTCGGCTCGACGTATTTCTCCACGATCTGCCCGGTGATCTGCGGGGCGATCCACGTGAAGTGCGCCTGCAACGAGGCATCTTCCGTTACCGGATACAATTTATCGTACTCCCACCATTTCATCGCCGCAATCAGCGCGGCCATCCCGACGACCGCCCCGATGACCAGCCCGATCCACCCGCGCGAGGCAGTGGGCGGCGTGGCGGTGGGTGAAGAACTGGCTTCAGGCATGGGGCGTCAACGCAGAGCGACCCCGCCAGTCTGCCGATTTTCCGTTCCGCGGAAAGCGCAAAGCGCGGCAGGTGTTAACCCAAGGCGGCATGGTCTTGCCAAACGCACCCTCAGCAGGTACCCTTTCTGAACTTTTTTCATGCGTGTCTTTGCCGCCTGCGGCTCCTGCCGCAAATTTCTTGGCGCCCTGTTGTTGGGCTTGGCCGTGGCCGCTCCAACGGCTCACGCCAACACCCCGGACTCGGTCACCATTCCGCTGAAATTGCTGCACGTTTCCGGCCTCTTTCGGCTGGGCATTGATGTCTCCATCGGCGGCGCGCCGGCCAAAACCTACCTGCTCGACACGGGCAGCGAGCCGTTTTTCAGCGGTTATTTCAGCGGGGCCGGTTGGTGGGGCAATTTCACCGACACCGGCTTGTCGGGCAACTACGGCTATACCGGCGGGGTCAGCTATAACTACGAGGTGGTCACGGCCAACCTCACCCTCGGCGGCAATGCCAGCGCGACGGCCCCCAACGTCGCCATCGGCCAGATCATCGCCCAATCGTTGAACGGGACGGTGCAGCCGCAGTTTGTGACAAACATGCAGGCGGGCCTCCCGCCGTTGAGCAATGCTTTCTGGGGCACGCTGGGCGCCGGCCTGGATCCCGCCGCCAACGGCCTCTTCACCATTTTGGGCCAAATGCCCGGGAATCTCTCAACCGGCTTCATCGTCCACACCGGCGGGCGCGGCGGCAGCCCCACCTTGACGCTCGGGCTGACGGATGCCGTGCGGGCCACGTTTCCCATGCAAGTCCCCATGGAGGGCCGGAACACCACCCTGCCCTTCCCCAATTCCAACCAACCGACCTATCTGTTGCGCCTGCTCGCCGGGCAGATTCAGCTCGCCGACGGCAAGAACCCCTATGCGGTCGTCGTGCCAGTGATTCTCGACACGGGCGACCCCAATAGCGTTTTGACGCAGGACAGCCACGTGACCGTGCCGTCGTCCCTCATCAAAAACGGCAGCCTCGTAACGGGCGCGTCTTTTGGGCTCTCCGCGCAGGGCCAGCCGGGCTCGATCAATTGGGTGTGGAATTTCATCACCGGCCAGCTCGTGTCGAACAATGCCGTCAACGTGGTGCCGACAGGCGGCGGGACGCTCAACACCGGCCTGTCGCCTTTCTTTTCCTATGATGTGATGTTCGATTTAAAAAATGGCGTCATCGGGTTCAAGGCCCTGCCGCCGCCGTACGTGAAGCTCACCGTGGCGGGTGCGGACAAGATCACCACGACCAAGGACAAGATTACCCTGCACGGCACGGCCACGGCTTCCTCGTACGTGACTTTTGTGGGCGTCGGCGTGGCCGGGCGGCCTTTCCAAAACGCGACCGGCACCGCGCACTGGACGGCCACCGTGCCGCTGCAAATGGGCTTGAACAACATCCTCGTGCGGGCCCACTCGATTGACGGGCTCACCACGCCGACCCAAAAAATCGCCGTGCGGCGGTTTTAATTAGAACCTATCTCAAATTCGATCATGGTCATGGCCAGAGAGATTTTGCCCTGCGGGCAAGGCGGCGGCGCAATGGCTGGGCCTTCGGCCCTGCCTTGTGCCGCTAACGCTGCCCAAGGGCAAAATCTCCTGGTCTTCTTAACGATGGGGTCATTTCGGCTTCGCGCGGCGTTGCGCCAAACCGAAAATGACCTCCACCATGACCTATGCGCGAACTTGAGATAGGTTCTACCAACCCGCGATTGCCAGCGGGTTGCCACGCCATTTAGGCTGCTGCGGATGGCCCAGACCAAACTCACCCCGCCGCCTTTTGACCCCAAGGCCGAATGGGAATCGGCACTCCCGCCGCTGTGCGGCGTGTGGGTGGATGCCGAGGGCTTGGCCTGGCTCGCCACCGCCGAGGCCGACCGCCCGCGCAGCGTCACCGAGTCGCCCTTTCACCCGTTTGCCTGGACGACCGCCGCGGGCGTGCCCGAGGGCGCCAATGCCCGCGCGGAGAGTCTGGCGGGCGACGGCCCGCTGAACCGCCTCGTGCACTTTGCCGGCGCGGATGCCTACGAAACATGGCTCGACCAGCGCTCCCGCGTGGAGCCTTACGAATCCCTCCGCGCCCTCGAAAACCAGTTTCTCCTCCAGCGCGGCGCGCGGCTTTTCACCGGGCTCACCTTTTCCCATCTGCGGCGGCTGCAGCTCGACATTGAGACCCATTGCGCCGAGCCCGGTGGTTTTTCCGACGCCAAGCGCGCGGGCGACCGCCTCCTCGCCATCGGCCTCGGCACTGCGCATGGGCCGCGCCTGCTCGAGCTCGGTGAAATGTCCGACGCCGCCGAACGCCACCTGCTGGAAGAGTTCAATCGCGTGCTCGCCGCCGAAGATCCCGATGTGATTGAGGGCCACAATATTTTCAAGTTCGACCTCGATTACCTGCGCATTCGCGCGCGCCGTCTGAAAGTGCCGCTGGCCTGGGGCCGTTTCCACCAGCCCGCGACGTTTCGCCCGAGCCGCCTGCGCATCGCCGAACGCCAGTTGGATTTCCCGCGCTGCGACCTGCCGGGCCGCGCCGTGGTGGACACCTACCTGCTCGTGCAGATGTACGACATCACGACGCGCGAGCTGATCTCGTACGGATTGAAGGATGTGGCGGTTTATTTTGGCATCACCGACGAGGAC
>Ga0206928_1186_pt1 | contig 14064 bp, 13 predicted proteins | sample Alteio_BWOrgHeat_21_FD_152941 | JGI IMG/M metagenome (GOLD analysis project Ga0206928, IMG submission 152941) | Enriched cells from forest soil in Barre Woods Harvard Forest LTER site, Petersham, Massachusetts, United States -... | ecosystem: Environmental > Terrestrial > Soil > Temperate forest >... | reverse complement strand
ATTATTTTTATCAGTGCCTGCTTCGTCTAGATGATAGTTTTTTGAATCAGGGACTACCTGAAGAATGCCTGGTGAATCTGTGTTTTTTTTAGTTTGAGTATCTGTGTCCTCTTTTTCTGTACTTTCGTGAATACTGTCCTCTTGATCATGGAAATCTTCAAATAGAGGTATGGATTGATCTTGCTTCAAATGATTATCATTTTCTCCCAAATCTTCCCTGCCACTACCGGTATTCTCTTGGTTAAACTCCTGAAAATCTTCTGCTCCGGAGTCATCCTTTTTGTCGGATGGCTCAGCTTTTTCAGGAGATACTTCAGCAAAAGGAAATACTCCGGGCGAAGGAGATACTTCAGATGAACTTTCATCAGAGGTAGATTCATCATCGCCATCATCGCCATCATCGACAATTTGCGTAGGTTCCGGGGAAACGGTAGTTGGAAGCAATATATTTTCAGCTTGTTGGTGAACTACTTGAGGGTCAATCTTTGTAGATAAGTGAGAAACTGCCTTCACACGTTCTGGTAAAATAGGCTTATCAGAAGTGCCTCCTTTTGATTCTTGAGTAGCCAAAATTTTGTCCGTTAAATTTTTTAGAATGTTTGTTAGTCGTTCACTTAATTGAGTTTGACTGGTATCCGCTTTTATAATACCTGCTTTTTTGGCTAAATTTTCTATCAATTGCAAATCATCTTTTGTCTTAATATCACTCTCATGAGAAATTATGTAAGTAGCGATGGCATTTTCTAAAGCATCTTCCGGTACATTCTTTCCAAATATTTTTTCGTAAAGGAGTTCAAAAATATTGACATGCTTTAATTGATTTCCGATTACAACTGTATATCCTCTAATGATTCCTTCCTCGCCGGATAGAGATGTTAACTCCTTATGAAAGTCTGTTATTTTATTAGTGACTTGATTTTCTTGATTAGGATTGACAGTTGTCATAAATTACCTCAAAATGAAAATTTAATTAGAATCACAATAATTCTATTAATTAATTTCAATTATATATTCACATTAATTTAAAAAACAAGAAATAACCAGCAATACCTACTGCTAATGCCTTGCTTTTTATGTAACAATAAGTCATGGCATCGAACATAAGGTAACAAGCCGTCCCGGCCTTGATTCCATCAACAGCTAGGCAATGGTGTTAGGTTAAGAATAAATAACTAATTATCAATATCTCAATAAAAGATGCTGGCCCCGGTTTGGAGTGCGTGTGGCTCTGCCACCGCTTTTTCGACGAGTCCGGCTCTGCCGGCGAGATCACTCAGGAAGGTGTGGTTAAAGCCTCTTATTGGCTAGGCTTTCACAAAAAGCAATTTTCTACTGCTATTACATGCATCGAAAAGTGGGCACATACTTCGCCCTCCTGAGTGATCTCGCCGGCAGAGCCGGACTCGTCGTAAAAGCGGTGGCAGAGCCACACGCACTCCAAACCGGGGTCAGCGTCATTTACACTGTTGTTGTAGGGTTCGACTTAAAAACGGCTTCAAAAGGCGCCCTATTTTTATCTGCATTGCGGTTTACACTTTTATCCTCTGTTCCAATAGGCAGCACAACATGACTAAAGATCCCTTGAAAACGAGGTTCCTTTAGAAGCTGTTCTAGCACTTCTGCCACCATCTTAGGATCATTGTCGAATGCGCCGCATCCAAATGCCCCCACAACTAAAATATCATAATCATGCATAGCAGCAGCCATGATATTCACTGCAAGCTTACGATAAAGCACTTCCCGTATAAGTTCAGGGCTTTCATTAGCAAAGTAGTCCCCTTCAGAACGGTATGAATTTTTTCTTAGATCAGGTGCCGCTACAGAAGAATATCCAAAAGTTTCTTTTGCATTAAGATCAGCGCCTTTTTCTCTTGCATGGTCGAATGTTGGAATGTTTTCAGAAATGACGACTCCATAATAAGGAATATAACGTCCTGTAAGTTCGCGAACCGTTTGATCTACTCTAGTGGCTATCTCCTCTAAGGAAACTCTAAGCGCAGTGGCTCTAAACAGCGATTCTTCCTGGCTTCCCTTACCTAATGAGCGATCAGCTCCGCCCACTCTAACGGCATTTGGAAAGTTGGTAATACAAACATTTCCTTGATCTTTATAAAATCTAGCCGCTTTTAAGGAATTGCTTTCATCAAAAAATTCCACCTTGGTTTCACGGTCGAAAGGATTACCGTCTGGATGAGACATTTTTGTTTGACGCCAACCTTCAAAAGTTTTTTCCAATTCTTGAAAATCTTCTTGTGTTTCTCCCCCATAGACTTCTGTTCTTATTTGACTTTTCACTTGATTGCTAAGTTTTGAAATTTCATCCATTTCTCTTTTATAATCTCTGGCCGCCGGTGAAATATAACAGGCAAAATTGTAAATGACCGCGAGATTTACAAATTCAGTCCACACGTGAATAATCGCTCTCATAAACTCATAATCACTTTTAAGGATTTTGGCATCTTTTAAAAGAGGGTGCGTGGTTTGAGCTGCTTGATTTGCAGATGATGATTGAAAAGTTTGGTGGTTAGGTAGTTTAGATTCTGGTTCTGAACTTTGTATTATTGGATTCATAAAAAACCTTTATTTATCGGTAAGTATATTTACTATCAAATATTAAAATTATAGTGTTTATTATTAACCATTAGTAATAATATGTCAATCTACTTTATTATTTGTATAAGTTCACGGGGATACAAAATAGTGCTTAACTTTCCCTCTAATTCTTCATTGATTTTAATTCCTCTTTATTTTTATCGCTTAGTGTTCTAGACTTAATTCGAACCTTAAGGAAGAAATGAGCCATGGGATTATTCTCGCGTTCGAAACCTAAAATTAAAATTCAAACAGCTAAAAAAGATGGCTTTAGCGGCTGGTTGAAATGCACACACTGCAATGAATTGATTCACACTAATGAACTGCAGCAAAATAGCAACTGCTGTCCAAAGTGCGATTACCATTACCGCTTGTCTGCCGATGAAAGAATAAAAAGTCTGATCGACGACGATTCTTTTGAAGAAATGTTTAGCTCGTTGCAGCCCACCGATGCCTTAAATTTCGTCGACACCGAACCCTATCCCGAACGCTTAGCAGCCGCCAGAGAAAAATCGGGCAACAACGAAGCGATTATCGTCGGTACATGTCAATTAGCCGGTCATAAAACAGCTCTTGGCGTGTTGGATTTCAATTTCATGGGAGGTTCCATGGGATCTGTCGTTGGGGAACGGCTTACTCTTCTGATGGAACTTGCACTCGAACAGAAAATACCCTTAGTCATTATATCAACATCCGGTGGCGCAAGGATGCAAGAATCGACCTTATCCCTCATGCAAATGGCAAAAACGTCGGCTGCCCTCGCCCGTCTTCATGACGCCAAAATTCCCTACATCTCGATCCTCACGAATCCTACAACCGGTGGAGTGACAGCCTCCTTTGCCTCTCTTGGAGATGTCATCATCGCCGAACCAAACGCACTGATTTGTTTTGCCGGTCCACGCGTGATTGAACAGACAATTGGACATCAATTGCCGCCCGGAGCGCAAAAATCGGAATTTCTCTTGCAACATGGAATGATTGATTGTATTGTCAACCGTCATGAATTGAAGGCAAAACTTGTTGATATTCTGGAATTTTTCAGTACAATTGCATCTCTTTCTAAAAAAGAAAATGGCAATACCGCTGCAAATGCTTCTCCAAAAAAAGCAACGGCAAAGAAGTCTTCTTGAAACTTATTCTAATGAGTCGGAGTATAATAGTATGCATCAAGCAAAACCATGCCATGATCAAATTCCTGTAGCAGTCTCTGCCAACGAAGGCGTTGAACTTCCTCATTATGCCTCAAGCGGCGCTTCAGGAGCGGATGTCAAAGCTTTTATTCCGCATGATGTGATTATTCCTGCAGGCGGCAGTTGCTTGATTCCGACCGGATTGCATTTTGAAATCCCTCATGGATATGAAATCCAAGTGCGCCCGCGAAGCGGGCTAGCCTTAAAACATCACATCAGTGTTCTCAACACTCCGGGCACTATCGATGCTGACTATCGCGGAGAGTTGAGTGTCATTTTGATTAATTTTGGTAAAAATGATTTTATCGTCACTCCCGGCATGCGCATCGCCCAGCTTGTTTTAGCGCCTGTTACGCAAGCTGTTTTCCTAGAAACTAAAGAGTTAGCAACGACAGTCCGCGGACATGGCGGCTTTGGCCACACAGGAACTCGATGATACAGAGTTGGTTTTTGTGATTAAGATCACCGATTATTTAGATCCGCGCTTAGTCGCATTTCTGGATGTCGACACGCGCAACGAAGCGATTGAAACTTTAGTCAATATGATCCATCAAACGGGTCGTTTGCAGGATAAATATGCATTTTATGAAGCAATTATTGAAAGGGAAAAAATTGTTTCCACTGGAATTGGGATGGGCGCCGCCATTCCGCATGCCAAACTGACCTTCTACGATGATTTTTTTATCGCCATTGGCATTATACGCAAAGGGTTGGATTGGAATGCATTGGATGGCTCTCCGGTCAGAATTATCTTTCTTATTGGCGGTCCCGATGATAAGCAAACAGAATATTTACTCATTCTGTCTAAATTGACGCAGGTGATAAAAGATGAGCAAATAAGAAAAAAAATGTTAACACTGAATTCGCCGGAAGATATGATAGAACTTTTCCGATAAGGGAGTGGGCAATAAGGGAGGTGCGTTATGGATCTTAAAATTAAAGATGTTGCAGACTTACTGAACGTATCGGAAACAACCATCAGAAGGTGGCTTACCGACAAAAAAATTCCCACCTATCGCATCGACAATCAGTATCGTTTTAACCGATTAGAAATTGAAGATTGGGTGATGAGTCAAAAGCTTGGCAAAAACATCCCCCATCCTATTCAATCGACCCAATCTACTCATCAGGAAAATTTTTCAGAAAACACATCGACAACTTCGCGTGGCAGCAAACAATTCAGTCTTTACCGTGCCATCCATAAGGGAGGGGTGCTGTACAATATTCCGGGAGATAACAAAGAAGAAGTCATCCGCAACACTGTGAAACAAATTGCTTCTGAACTTAATTTGGACCCCGATGCCATTAGCGATCTCTTGATGGATAGGGAAAACCTGCAACCGACAGCGCTTAATAATGGGATAGCTATTCCGCACACCCGTGATTTTCTGCTTAATGTGCATTTCGATATGGTGACGGTCGTCTTTCCTCAACATCCCATTGAATATGGGGCTCTAGATAACAAACCGGTACATACTCTTTTTTTTCTATTTGCTAGCGATGATAAACGGCATCTTCATTTACTTGCCAAAATCGCCCACCTTAGCAGTCAGTCTGAAACACTAAAATTGCTGCAAAGCAAACCTTCAAAAGACAAGTTTTTGGAATACATTAAAAATTGGGAAGGTGGGATCCAGCGTAAAACCGCCCATTAAATAAAGGGTCATCAATATTAACATTGGAGGAAATTCATGAAATTTTTACCATTAAGTAAGCAAGTAATGATCTTGTCCCTAATCCCTCTCCTATCCATGGCAATTCTTTATGCTGATTCCGCTGATTTAATCGTCAGGGGAGAAGCCGGCCACCGCGAAGGGGGGGAAGAACACCATCAACTTCAACACCCCGGTGCGGCCGCACATGGTATGGAGCATCGAGGAGAATTTAATCGAGGAGTTGAGCATCCGGCCGCTTATGGTCGTGGCGTGGAGGCCGGGGCTGTAGAAGGAGCTGCAGTAGGTGGTGCGGCAGTGGGTGGTGCTGGATATATGAATCCCATGTATGTGCCAACAACACAACCACAAGTTCAAACACAACCTCAAGTTCAATACATTCAAGTGACACCTACTCCAACCACTACTACACCGAAATAGTTTTAACCGGCCTGCGGCCGGTTTGGAGTGCGTGTGGCTCTGAGGCCGAGAAAAAATAGAGATGCAGAGCGCTTTTATCAACCTTTTTTGCATCTTTCAAATTTTCTCCCCTTCCACAACGGAACGTGAACGTTATGGAAGGGGAGAAAATTTGAAATCTGCGAAAAAATCTTGATAAAATCGCTCGCATTCTAATTTTTTCTCGGCCTCTCTGCCACCGCTTTTACAACGAGTCCGGCTCTGCCGGCGAGACCATTATGGGATAAATTCATTTGACGACATCTTAGCTATTGGCTCATTGATGCCTAAAGACTATGTAGAACTATCTTCAAGGAATTGATACTTATGAAGAACTATCCAAAAGAGGTCTCGTTCTTTACCCTCCTTAATGGTCTCGCCGGCAGAGCCGGACTCGTTGTAAAAGCGGTGGCAGAGCCACACGCACTCCAAACCGGCAGCCAGCGTCTTTTATTTAAGAAACCAGCCCGCAGGCCGGTTTATGATTGTCCTTATCGCCTTTTTTAAGTCACAGTCTTGGTTTTCTGCCTTACCTCTACAGGATTCTTATGTCTTGGGAAGACTTCTTCATCCACAAATTCCAATTTACCATCGTTCACCGTAACTAGAGATCGCCTTCCTTCATCCGGATGCATCAATAATTTTTCAGCTAATGGATCCTCTAAATACTGCTCGATGGTGCGGCGAAGAGGACGCGCTCCCATCTCCGGCTGGAACCCTTTATCTACCAAGAACTCCTTAGCTTTATCATCCAAAGTGATGTAGACTTCTCGTCTTTCCAAGCGAGCCAAAAGCTTTTTGAGCTCTATGTCGATAACTTTAAGCAACCCTTCTTTTTGCAGTGGCCTGAAAATAACGACATCGTTTAAACGATTCAGAAATTCCGGCTTAAATTGCTTCTTCACAGCACTGAGAATCTTTTCCTTAATATGCTCGTAGTCCAAAGAACCTTCTGAAGCTGCAAATCCAACCTCAGTACTTTTTTTGATCAAATCAGCCCCCAAATTGGACGTCATAATGATAATCGTGTTTCGGAAATCGACCTTCCTACCGAAAGAATCTGTCAACCTTCCTTCTTCAAGAATTTGTAAAAGCAAATCCATAACATCAGGATGGGCTTTTTCAATTTCATCAAAAAGCACTACCGAATAAGGCCTTTGGCGCACCTGTTCAGTTAGCTGCCCCCCCTCTTCGTGGCCAACATATCCGGGAGGTGAACCTGTCATACGGCTGACAGCAAATTTCTCCATATACTCGGACATATCAACCTGGATAAGCGCATCTTCACCTCCAAACATATGCGTGGCCAACAAACGCGCCAACAAAGTCTTTCCGACACCCGTCGGACCCAAGAAAAGAAATGCTCCGATAGGCCTTTTCGGATCCTTAATGTCTGCCCGGCTACGTCGAATGGCACGGCAAATTGTCGTCAAAGCCTCATCCTGACCAATAATTTCGCTACGCAAAACTTCATCCATCTTAAGAACTTTTTGCGTCTCCCCCTCAGTCAGGCGGCTCAACGGAATCCCTGTTTGCCGTGCAACCACAGCAGCAATATCCTCGTCTTCGACAACGACTTCGTGCTCTTCCTTGTTGCTCTCCCATTGATTGCGGATCTGTTGAAGCTGCTCTCTCAAAGTTTTCTCTTTGTCCCTCAACTTAGCCGCTTTTTCGTATTCCTGCCTTCCGATGGATTCTTCCTTTGCAAGGCGCGTTTCTTCTATTTCAACTTCAAATTTACTGATATCCTGCGGCTGATTCATCATGGCAATGCGCATTTTAGCGCCAGCTTCATCAATTAAATCAATCGCCTTATCCGGTAGAAACCTGCCGTGGACATAACGATCAGATAAAACAGCGGCAGCATACAAAGACTGTGGAGTATAAATGCATTTATGATGTTCTTCGTACTTCGCTTTTAAACCTGTTAATATTTCAATGGTTTCGCTAACACTTGGCGGCTGGACGATAATTTTTTGAAAACGCCTTTCCAATGCTGCATCTTTTTCGATATGTTTGCGGTATTCATCGATAGTTGTGGCTCCGATACATTGCAATTCTCCGCGGGATAAAGCCGGTTTCAGGATATTCGAGGCATCTATAGCACCCTCTGCAGCACCAGCTCCAACTATGGTATGCAATTCATCAATGAACAGTAAAACGTTTCCATTTTTCTTTATTTCATCCATGACCGCTTTAATACGTTCCTCAAACTGTCCACGATATTTTGTACCGGCAATCATCAAGGCTAAGTCTAATGTGATCAACTTCTTTTTACGCAAATTATCCGGCACATCTCCTTTCACAATCGATTGAGCCAATCCTTCAACAATCGCAGTCTTCCCAACACCCGCTTCTCCCACCAATACAGGATTGTTTTTTCGGCGGCGGCAAAGAATCAAAATCAAACGTTCGACTTCCTCTTTACGTCCAACCACAGGATCCATTTTGCCTTCGCGATACATCTCTGTAAGATCATGTCCATAGGCTTTTAATGCCGGCATCTTATCGGACCCTGCACTGCCGCCGCCCGATTTGTCAAAAGATTTCGAACTTCCCGGACTGGCACCCAAAGGGCCCCCTTGACCGATAGGATTTGGATTTGGACCTGTACCGCCAATCGGTGGAAGCTGGAGATTAAAAGTCTCCAATTCCTTCAAAACTTCTTTTCTTACCTCTTTTAAATTGACATTCAGATTTTCAAGTACCTGGGCAGCAACTCCATCGGTTTGTCGAAGTAAGCCAAGCAGCAAATGTTCCGTGCCGACATAATTATGATTAAGGTTAGCCGCTTCTTCGTTAGCGAATTCAAACACTTTTTTAACCTTTCCTGTGAGAGCCGGATCCCCATAAACTTGAATTTCAGGGCCGTAGCCAACAAGCTTTTCCACCTCATTGCGCACAGTTTCAAAATCGATATTGAGATTGCGCAGAACATTAACAGCTACGCCCTGACCCAATTTAAGTAAACCAAGCAGTACGTGCTCTGTACCTAAATAGTTATGGTTAAGCCTTTGGGCTTCTTTTTTTGCCAACTTAATGACTTGTTTGGCTCTATTGGTAAATTTGTCAAACATAGATCACTCTCTTGTATGGTATCTTTTTATTAATGTAGACGCTGTCCTCTTTTTTTGGGAGCATAAATCATGCCAACCTCAGATTCTTTTAATTTCCTGCTTGTTGTGCCTTTTCCTACCCCCTCCCCGTGAACGGATATGAATTTTTTTATTGAAATTAATTTGTATAGATAAGAGTATCACGTAATTAATCAAAAAAACGGCTTGCGATGACAATCCTACCTACCTACCTACTGCCCTATAACCCAAACATAACAATTCCACCCGCTGAATCGATTGAAAGTCAAGAATGGCAAGGACATGCATATTCATTGACCTATTCATTGAGCGAAGATTTTTACAAAAATTTTTCCTCAGCAATTAAGCAAATTGCTTATTCCATCCTGTTGCCTTTAAACCTTATTTGTAATAGCCCAAGTGCAGCAGCCTCAATATATAAAAGAACCCATCAATACTTTGTAGCACTTAAGGATTCTGCATACCCTACAGATCACACTAAATTAATTAGTGCCCTCGATTCTTCATACAATCTTATGAATCTTCTTCAAATCCCTGATCATGTTAATTATTTTACCGGAGAATTATTTAAAAAAGACAATTCGGTAATCATTACAAGCAAATGCCTCCTCTTTATTTCGCAATTTGGAGAAGGATTGTTATGGTTAGGCCGAAAAGGGTTTTTAAACCTTGAAAAAATAACAACAGCAATCCACGATGCGTGTATTTTTTCGTTCCTTCCTAAAATGACAGCAGTACTTCCCTTACCTTGGCTTCAAACCCCCGCAAAGATTTTAGGGAACATCCGTATTTTTAAATTACTCACCCGCTTCACCTTAGGGAATTTAACCAACGCAGCCTTGGCCATCTCCCACTTTCTATTTTCTGCTGATGCTTTTCAGAAAGTCATGCACACAACAAGCATGATTCAGAAAAACTATTTGTGGCTGCAAATTATAAAAAATAATGCAGGGCTCACATTGGCTCTTATGACTATGGGGAATATTTTCAATCCATTCAGCATCGGAATCGTAAGCCTAATTTGCATTGCATTGGAAATAATAAGTTTAATTTATAAAGAAAAATATGTCGGAAATTAATCAGGGATACCATGCTTTACAATACAGCATTCAACCCTGTGCCAAAATAGGCACGGACTTTTATCCCATGGAAAAGACTTCTAAAATTGCTTATAGGATGATCGACCTGCAAGAAATATTAACAAAATCCTTCGACACCGCCTTGACTCTTTTTTCTTCGCAAATTAAAGAGTTGGTTTTAATGATTGAATCCACTCGTTTCTTTTGTGTCTCATTCCCGCTATTTTTTGGCGATAAGTCCGGAAAATCTTTTTTCGAAAATAAAACAATCCTTCAATGCGCTGAAAAAATCTCGATCACAAGCCACCTAGCCCTGAAGACCATTTTCGGAGCTGATCGTTTAGGATTGATCAGGCTTGGCACCATTGCGACTTATGCGATTGGATATATGCCTATTTTTAAATGGGCTCTTGAAGGGACTATTATGCTATACAATTTCTTTGGCTCTTGGGAAGGGTGGAGAAAATTAACCGATGCTAAGGCTAAACTTCAAATCGCTTGCAAAAAGATCGAAAAGTGGACGCAGCGCCTAGCCAATCCAATTGCCATTCAAAATGATTGCGAAAAAAACTGCTTTAAACAGAGAAAATGGGAAACCATTAAATCTAACTTAGAACTCGACCGGACAAGGGCATGGTTTAAGATTGCGGCAACTTTAAGCAAATTCATCTTAATTGCGTTTGCCGTATTTTTAGCCGCAACCAATATATGGAACGTTACGTGCCATCTCACGATCCTGAGTTTAGGGATTTTTTCCGATGCTGTAGGATTAACCGGTTTTTTTCATCAAGAATATTATCCTCCAATCAACTTTTAGGAATCACATGCTAAAAAAAACGCTAAAACTATTTTTTTCCTTACTGATACTGACAAATTACACGTATGGAGCGCAATCCGATTATATCACTTATGAGTGGCTCATTGAAATAGGTGCTACCACTAATTATACAGATCATATTCCCCACTGGAGACGCCTTTTCAATACGACAAAGGTTCGCGGACTGCTAGAATGCGGTTGCGGGTTTTCCACCAAATATCTTCTAGATAATGCAGAGAAAGTCGTCTCAATAGAATACGTGACACCGGGCTATGGGGATATGTGGTATAGAGAATGCCTGAATTTATATGCTGATCAAACGAATTGGATTCCAATGCTCTACAATGAAGAATTTCGCAGCAATAGTTTCAATAATGCGACTGCCTATCAATGTGCTATGCATAAGGATTATGCTCTAATTGACGCAGCCTATTTAAGGGAACTTTTTCAACATTTTAAATCAGTCATCAATCAGGCGGCAGCTGAAGGCTACCCCATCGATGTCGCTTTTGTAGATCCCGGACTTTATGTCCGAGGCGATCTAGTCAAATTACTTTTGGCTCACAAAATTCCTATCATCATTGCACATGACACCGCTTCCGATAATGGAAATGAAGAGTCCACGAATTTATATGGCTGGAATAAAGTTTATACCCCGGAAAACTATGTAAAGATCTATATTCCCTACGGACAAGGCACTACTTTTTGGATCAGTAATCAATTACCGGATGTGATTGCATCCATTCAAGATTATCGAAATGATATCCTTTTAAGCCGAGAACAAGGAATTGAAATTACTTATCAAGAACTCACAAAATTTGCGGATAAGGTTTTATGAGAATTAAACTTTTACTCATATTGTTCTCGTTAAATACTTTAGCTTTATCAGCTTCTATTTCCGACCATTTCAAACCCTGTCGCCATAAAGCAGATGTTCACCACATGAAGAACATCGATTTTATCTATATGATTAATTTAGATAGAAGGCCTGAACGGTATGAAGACAGCTTGATAAGATTGAAACCTTATGGAATCCACCCATACCGCTTTTCCGCCGTCGATGGAGCTGAGCTGTCCATAGATGTCATCAATGATGTGGGACTTAAATATGAACCCTGGATGAAAGCCAACATTATGGGGACTTATTACTATGCGGATGAAAACGGCACTATTCAACATGCACATGAAATCATCCATGATCCCCATAAAACGTATTTTGGCCATTGCGTTGCCAAAGCGCCTATAGCCATTATGCTTAGCCACTTATCTGTATTACAAGATGCTAATGATTCCGGCTATGAAACAATTTGGGTACTGGAAGACGATTTTGAAATTATTCGAAATCCCCTTGTATTGTCAGAATTGATTGATGAAATGGACGCTCTGGTAGGAAAGGAGGGTTGGGATGTTTTATTTACCGATCGGGACCAGAAAAAGCAAAATGGAGAGTATAACCCCTGTTATTGGCATGCAAATCGTCCTAATTTTACCCCATGGAATATCAATATTTTTGCTCAAAGAGAAACCATCAATGATCGTTTCCAAAAGATTGGGGCACGCTGGGGATCTCATTCGATGATATTAAGACGATCAGGGATTGAAAAAATCCTCAATTTCGTGAAAGTCTATCGTATTTTTTTCCCTTATGACATGGATTATATTTTCCCTTCGAGCATTGACGCCGATATACGCTTGTATACAATATTGGATGATGTGGTATCCAATCAACCTGATTCGATTTCAGACAATCAATGAATCATTTTTCTATTTAAATGTTTGCCAAAATGAATTAGATTCAAAAAACACCCATTTGAAATGAAAATATTTATTAATGTTTATACTAATATATACATTTTTACTTTTGACAACCCTCACAGGATTTGCTGCAGAAGCTGATCTGGAAGTGTCCGCGCCCACATATACAAATAATAATCATTCTTTTTCGATCCGCAGAAATCAGGGGAAATCAATAGGCACAACTAGTAGTTACACCACAGTGGAAGGTTTCTCCTTTCCAATTAAATATGACAATTTTTGGCCGTTTATAGATGTGCGTTTCCATAAGTTTGATCATAAAGGCGAACATGCTTTAAACCTTGGCGTAGGTTATCGCCTCACACCCAATGGATCGTCTCAAATTTATGGCTTGAATGTTTATTATGACCATAGAAGAATAGACCATTCGAATTTTAATCAAATTGGATTAGGATTTGAAATTTTAGGGCAAATATGGGGCTTCCGCCTTAACGGATATCTTCCTGTGGCAGTCAAAAGCCATCGCAATTCCTTTTGCTTCTATGACTGTTATTTAGGTGATTATTTTTTCCAAAAGGAAACTTTTAACGATTCTTTGAGAGGAATTAATTTTGAAATTGAAGCTTTGATAGCGACCTTTAACCTGGGAGATATCCGCCTGTCTATAGCCCCTTACTATTTCCATAATAAAAAAGGATGCCGGAATCATGCGTTCGGCTCTCAATTTCGGCTATGCGCCAATATTACACAATATTTTACAGCAAATATCATAGGCTCATACGACACGGTATTCAAGGGACAAGTCCAAGTACAACTCGGCTTAACTATCCCCTTTAACATTTCCGATAATCTTATCACTGTGCAAAACCAAAATGCCCGGTTATTTCGCCCTGTGCACCGCATTGAAACGTTAGTCTTAAAAAAACGCAACCGCTACACCACGAATTTTTAGTTTACCATTTATATGGGTCAACCGTATTCCTAAAATCTTTAACAATGGAGAAAAATATGACGACTACTCTTGAAGAATTATCACCACTATTATTTAAACAGTATGATGAGCTTCCCTGGATTTCCCATAAATCAAGAAATAATATCCAGCTTGAAATTGATCAAAAAATCATTAATATTACTATCGAAATGGAAAGAATAAAAAATTATGTCCCTAAAACCGAGATAGTATTTAGCGGAAGTGCATTTACAAATACCGCTAATGTTAATGTGAATCCACCAATTTTGCGAGTGATGCAAACTGTTCACAATCATTTTAGAAATCTAGTCAGACCGGATCCGAGTAATGGTGGTCAAAATAAGTCAGTTTTTGATTTCATTCTAATTAATGGCCAACGGCTGTGAGAATTTGTGGCTGAATTGGCGTTCAAAGCGTTTTCGCTAAAGTTGTCTGTAAATAATTCAACGCAAAGA